>Ga0209972_10000535_pt1 | contig 37418 bp, 31 predicted proteins | sample NOAtaG_7_FD_187302 | JGI IMG/M metagenome (GOLD analysis project Ga0209972, IMG submission 187302) | Freshwater lake microbial communities from Lake Erie, under a cyanobacterial bloom - NOAA_Erie_Diel1S_2200h metaG (SPAdes) (version 2) | ecosystem: Environmental > Aquatic > Freshwater > Lake ...
TGAGGGGGTGTGATTCGGGGTTTTCTCACGGAGACACGGAGAAGAGAGAAGAGAGAAGAGAAGAGAAGAGAAGAGAAGAGAAGAAGAGAAAAGGGAAACACCATCTCTCACTTTGCCTTCGCGCAGTGCGGGCGGGTGAAAGACTTGGTCTCCGTGTTCTCCGTGTCTCCGTGAGAAAAAATCAATCGAGCAAACTGGAATGAGCACCGCCGCACGGCGCAACGCCCTAGTCGGGCCGAAGTTCGATTCACGCCCGCACGAGGGTCATCGCGTGGAACGGACGGCCTTCGCGGCGGAACTTGCGTTCGAAGTTCGTGCCGACGACCTCGCCTTCGCGGGCGCTCGCGGGCTTCTCGAAGTCGCGGCGTTCGAAGAGGTCGCGCGCGCGCTCGGCATGCTCGACATCCCACGCCCAAAGCGCGTCGTGGTCGGTGACGATGCGCAGTTCGCCCTTCGGCACGAGGATGCGGTGGAACTCGCGCAGCGTGTGGTCCTGGATCACGCGGCGCTTGTGATGCCGCGTCTTGGGCCACGGGTCGCTGAAGTAGAGGTGGATCACCGACACGATTCCGTCGGGAACGCGCGTGCGGATGAACTCGGTCGCGTCGCCGTGGAGCAGCTTCACATTGGGCATGCCGCGCCGGCGGATGCGGTCGGCCGCGTAGGCCCAGAACTCCCCCGCCCACTCGATGCCGAGGAAGTTCGTCTCGGGCTCGAGTTCGGCCTGCTGCAGCAGGAAGGTGCCCTTGCCCGAGCCGATCTCGAGCTCGAAGCGGCGCGCCGGATCGGGGAACCACGCGCGCGGATCGAACGCGAGCATCGCCCGCGCCTCCGGCACGCTGGGTGCGTCAGGCAGCGGCGCGAGCGACTTCATCTCGATGCCGACATCGCCCGGGACGAGTTCGCGACCGTGTCCGAGTCCGAAGCTCATGGCGTCGACTTCTCCGGGGCGGAATCGCGGTAGAAGAAGAGCCGCGGCGCGACATAGTCGGCCCGCACCGACTCTGGACGCGACGCCTCGGGAACCTGCTTGGCGCCGGGCGCACGGGCCGTCGCCGCGACCCACGACACGATCGCCTCGAGCGCCGCGGGATCGATCGTGAGCTCGATCTCGCCGTACTCCTCGACGGTGCCCTTCGTCGCCGGCTGCATGAGGTGGTTGAGTCCCTCGAAGACGCGCGTCTCGATCGGCGCGCCCGTCGCGGCGACCTCCCTGAAGATCGCCGAGTTGGCCGTAGCATCGACCTGCAGGTCCTTGGTGCCCCAGAGCGCGAGCGTCGGCACCTCGAGCCACGAGAGCGCCGAGCGCGGATCCATGCGGATGAACTCCGACATCCACGGATCGACGAGCGTCTGCACCGTGCGGTCGGCGAGCATGCGAAGGGTGTCGTCGTCGGGCGCGGGCTGCCCCGAGATCGCGACCTGCTCGCGGATGAGCGCCGCCGCCGCCGGCCGGAGCGCGTCGGCGGATCGACGCATCGCGACCTCTTCCATCAGCGTGGCGTGCGCCGCGGCCATCGCCTCGACCTTGTCTGCGGCGACGCCGCCAGCGAGGGCGAGATCGCGCGACTGGCGCGTCAGGATCTGCGCCCCCGTCTCGCCGGGAGGCGCGACCAGCACGAGGAACGCGAGCGGGTTCGCCGGCGAATCCCCTGCGTTCTGCCACGCGGCGACGAGCGGACCGATGAGGCCGCCCTCGCTGTGGCCGAGCAGGCCGACGCGCGCGGGATCGACGCCCGGCTGGCGCTTGAGCCATTCGACCGCCATGTCGGCGTCGCTCGCAAGATCGGCGGTGGTCGCGCCGGCGAAGGCACCGGTCGACTTCGCGGTTCCGCGGTCGTCGTAGCGCAGGACGGCGATGCCCGCGCGGGTCAGCGCATCGGCGAGCACCGCGAAGGGCTTGTGGCCCATGAGCGTCTCGTCGCGGTCCTGCGGACCTGATCCCGAGACGAAGACCATCGCTGGCACGCGGCCGTCGACCGCGAGCGTCTGCGACGAGGGCATCGTGAGGGTGCCGGCAAGCGTGTGGCCGAGCGGATGCGGGATGCCGACCTCGCGCGATTCGTACGGAAACGGCGGCTTCGGCTCCTGCGGTCGGCGCAGCGCACCCGCGCGCGCCCCGGCTTGCGCTTCGAAGCGGATCGGCGCGCTGAAGCCCGCCTGGGCGAAGGTGCCTTCGAGCACCGTCATCTCCGCAAGCGTCTTCTCGCCTTCCTTGGCCGTGAGGTTGATCGTCGCGGTCGCGCCCGCCGGCAGCAGCACGGTGAAGCCGGCCTCGGTTCGCTCGACGGAGACCGGGAAGTCGCGCACGCCCTGCACGAGGATGTCCATCGACCCGCACCAACCGTGCACGCCTTGACCAAGCGCCAGCCGCATCGGGAGTTTCTGCGCGCCGACCTCGAGGGTCGCGGCGAAGACGCGCGAGTCCGCGACTTCCGAAACGATGTCGACGCGCTTCATCGTGAACTTCGCCTCCGGCGCGGCGTCGCGGCGGCCGCGGTCGGACATCTTCATCGCGCCCGACACCGATGCGTCGCCTTCGGCGAGCGTGGCCTCGAAACGCACCGATTCACCCTGCGACTCGAGGGTGAACGCGAGCGTGCGGCCGTTCGGCACCACCTCGATCGCCGCCTTGCCGAGCGCGCCGGCGGGCAGGCTCCAGAGCTCGACGACAGGGTTGACGAGCGGACCGCCCTCGGGGTTGCGCACGACGAAGACGAGCGGGAGTTCCATCAGCGCGGCGCCTTCCGCACCGAGCATCCGCGCGGTGCCTGTCCAGGCGCCAAGCCACGCTGGGTCGAGCGGCGCGCGCTCGGCGGGTGCCGGATCCGCGGGCGCGGCGGCCGGCGGCGGCGCCATGATCCCGCGGCGCGGCGCTGCGTCCTGCGCGAGCGCGGCGGAGTACGCGACCATGGCGGCGAGGCTTGGCAGCACGGCCATGAGCCGAGCGGCACGGCGCCCTTCAACGACGGGAAGACGCTGCATGACGAATCTCCTGAAACTATCCGGCTGGAACTTCTCGACTGGCACTTCACCACTGGCACTTCACCACTGGAACCGCGCGAAGCGCGTCAGTCGGGATCGTACGCAAGGCTCTCCGCGACCTTGTTCTCCGGCGTGCAGATCACGACCTTGGGCCGATGCGCCTGCATCTCCTCGAGCGTCAGGTGGCAGAAGCTCATGATGATCACGCGGTGGCCGACGCCGGTGAGGCGCGCGGCGGCGCCGTTGACGCCGATCACGCCGCTTCCGCGCGCGCCGCGGAACACATAGGTCTCGAAGCGGTTCATGCTGTCGATGTCGGCGATGAGGACCTTCTCGTTGACGCGCATGCCCGTGGCGTCAAGCAGGTCCTGGTCGATGGTGATCGACCCCATGTAGTCGGGGTTGCAGAGCGTCACCGTCGCGCGGTGGATCTTCGCGAAGAGCGCCTCGCGAAGCATGGGCTCAACCCTCCGACCCTTCGCCGGCGGACTTCGCGCCGTCGGACTTCGCGCCGCCCTGACGGGCCGCGGCCTGGCGCGCAGCGCGTGCGGCCGGCGGCAGCTCGCCTTCGGGGCGGCGCCAGTCGACGCGCTTGCCGTCGGCGTGCAGGAGCTCGATGTCGTAGTAGAGCCGCTGATCCGGCTCGAAGAGGTGCGCCACGATCTCGACGAAGTCGACGACGATCCAGGTCGAGCCCTCGTCGGCGTTGGTGCGGAACGGGTGCTGCCCCCGGTCCTTGCCGAGATCCTCGATGTCCTGCGCGGCGCCGCGCATCTGCCGCTGGCTGGTGCCTGACGCGATGATCACATAGTCACAGACCTGGCTGCGCCCGCGGACATCGAGGAGCACGACATCCGTGCACTTCGAGTCTGCAAGCGTGCGTGCCATCTCGATCGCGAACTGGCGCGTCGATTCCGGGTCTGCAGTGCTGCGGGAACGCATCGGATGGGCTTAGAAGCCGCCACCGCCGCGCGGACCACGCGGGCCCTTCGACTCGCGCTTCGGGCCGCGAGCGGCGCTGCCGCCCTGGCGGTCCGAGCCGACGCGCACCGGGCGCGGCTCGTGACGACGGGCGTCGCGACGCTTGCGCTCGGAGGGCTTCTCGTAGTGCGCCTTGCGCTTCACATCCTTGGTGAGGCCTTCCTTCTCGCAGAGCTTCTTGAATCGACGGAGCATCTGCTCGACGGACTCGCCGCTACGGGCCTTGATACGGATTGCCATTGAAAGTCGTGTCCTTAAGTGGGGGAAAGTGCCGAGTCGCCTATTGGACACGAATCGGCAAGGCTGGTCAAGCCAAGCGGATATGCGCGTCGCCGGGTCGGCCGCCGTGCAGCCGAAAGGCCCCGCCGGGCACGGGGCGGGGGCGGCGGCCCGCGTATGCTCTCCCTGCCGTGCCGATCATTATCGACACCTACAACGCCCTCCATGTCACGGGCGTCCTCCCGCCGGAACTCGCCGTGGGCGAGCCGGAGGCGCTGGCACGCCTCATCGCGGCGAGTCGGTTCGGCTCGGAAGCCGTGTGGCTGATCTGCGACGGAGTGCCGCGCGGCGCGAGCCGCGTTGGCCGGATCGTGATCGAGGGGGCGGGCCCCGGCAAGAGCGCCGACGACCACATCGCGGCGTTTCTCGATCGTTCGAGCGCGCCTCGGCGGATGACCGTGGTCACGAGCGACCGCGCGATCCAGCGCAAGGCGAAGTCGCGCGGCGCGGAGTGCGTGAAGAGCGAGGACTTCCTCGCGATGCTCGCCGACGACGCGCGGCGGATGCGGCCGGCGAAGCCGAGCGCACGCAAGCCGGACCCCCGCCGCAGCGTGCCGCTCAACGAGCGCGAGGTCGCGGGCTGGATGACGCTCTTCGAGATCACGGCCGAACAGGCGGCGGTCGAAAGCGCCTCCTCGCTTCCGAGGCGTTCGCGAGAGGAGCGCGATGCCGCGCCTGCGCGACGGCGCGCGCGCACCGACGATGCGGCGCTCGAACGCTACCTTGAGGCGACGAAGGACCTGGCGGATCCGCTGGCGATTCTCGACGGCAAGGCCGGTGGCCCGCTGCTCGAGGCGCTTGGGCAGATCGACGACTCGGCGCTCGAGCGGCTGATGCAGGAACACGAGCCGCCTGTCCTGAAGGACGGCGCGCGCATCGGCGGGCGCAAGCGGACGAAGGATGCACGGGACACGCGCCGCGACGGCGGACGAAAGCGAGACACGCGATGAGCACCGGACACGGCCCCACTCCCTCGATCGACTTCGACGCGCCCCCCGCCGACCCGGTTGCCGTGTTCGAGCAGTGGTTCGCGGAGGCGCAGAAGCTTCCCACGCCGAATCCGAACGCGATGACGCTCGCGACGATCGACGCGGACGGCGCGCCGAGCGCGCGCATCGTGCTCTTGCGCGGGTTTTCCCGCGAAGGCGCGCGGTTCTTCACCAACCGGAACAGCCGCAAGGGCCGCGCGCTCGCGGCGAACGCGCGGGCGGCGCTTCTCTTCCACTGGGACCTGCTCGACCGCCAGGTGCGCATCGAGGGCCGGGTGTCGCTCGCAAGCGATGCCGAGAGCGACGCGTACTTCGCGCAGCGGCCGGTCGACAGCCGCGTGAACGCGTGGGCGAGCGACCAGAGCGAACCGGTGGCGAACCGCGCGGAACTCGAGCGCCGCGCGGCGGAACTGACCGCACGGTTTGCCAGCGGCGATGTGCCGCGCCCGCCGCACTGGGGCGGCTATCGCGTGAGCCTCGACAAGATCGAGTTCTGGCAAGGCGACAAGTACAGGCTGCACGACCGGATCGTCTACACGCGCCAGGCGGACGGTTCGTACGCGGTCACGCGGCTGTGCCCGTGATTTGAGCGGCGGCTGCAGCCGCCCGACGCACGAAACCTTCACCAGCACCAAAGGCCGCGGCCGCAGCCGCGGCCGCTCAAATCACCCACGCCATACATCGAACCGCACCGTCGTGCCTTCGATCGACCAGTCGGCCTTCGCGAGTTCCGGCGCGTCGTCGCCGCGCTTGAGCACCACGCGCTTCCGCGCGCACGCGCGCGCGGCGGCGAGCAGCTCGGCGGCATCGAGGTCCGCCCCCACCGCTTCCCGCAGCGCAACCATCTCCTTGCGGGGCAGCGCGCTCTTCTTCTTTTTCGGCGGAAACATCGGGTCGATCACGACCGCGTCGGGCGCCTCCGCCGTGCCCGCACGCGCCGCGAGCCACTCGCGCGCGTCGGCGTGCACCACCTTGAGCCGACCGCCGAGCAGTTCCGCGAGCCGCACATCGCGCTCTGCGCGCTCAAGTCCGTCCTTCGCGAGCAAGTACACAAGCGCGGATCGCTCGATCGCCGTCACCTCGTAGCCCGCGACCGCAAGCAGAAACGCATCGCCCAAGAGTCCCGCCGTCGCGTCGACCACCGTGCGCGCGTCGCCCACCGCCTTCACGATCGGCATCGCGCGCGCCTCGGCGCGGCCGCCCTTCAGCGACATCGCCGCGAGATCGCAGCGCACGCCGCGCCCCTCGCGCTCGCCTTCGCGGCGTAGCTCGACATACGACAGCGGATCGCCCTCCGCGCCCACGCGCGCGACGACGAACCGAGATTCGGGCGCATCGCCCTCCATGCGTCAGGCACCCTCCACGCGTCAGGCCCCTCCATGCGTCAGGCCTTCGAAAGCCCGTGCTCGAGGTCCTTCCAGAGGTCCTCGACATGCTCGACGCCGACCGACAGCCGCACGAGCGAATCGCTGATCCCAAGCTCCGCGCGCATCGCCTCGGGCACGCTCGCGTGCGTCATGATCGCGGGGTGCTCGATCAGGCTCTCGACGCCGCCGAGGCTCTCGGCGAGCGCGAAGAGATGCACATTCTCGAGGAAGCGGCGGCTCTCGCCGATGCCGCCCTTCAGGAAGATCGTGATCATGCCGCCGAACGCGGGCTTTCCGTCGAACTGCATCTGCTTGGCGGCGAGCGCGTGCTGCGGGTGGCTGGCGAGGCCGGGATACACGACCTTCGCGACCTTCGCGTGGTTCGCCAGCCGCATCGCGATCGTCATCGCGCTCACGCAGTGGCGCTCCATGCGCACATGCAGCGTCTTCAGGCCACGCAGGCCGAGATACGCGTCGAACGGCCCCATCACGCTGCCGATCGCGTTCTGCATGAAGCGCAGCTTCTCCGCGATCTCCTTCGACCCCGTGATCAGCGCGCCGCCGACGGTGTCGGAGTGTCCGCCGACATACTTCGTCGTCGAGTGCATCACGATGTCGGCGCCGAGCTCGATCGGGCGCGTCAGCATCGGCGTCGCGAAGGTGTTGTCGACCACCGAGATCGCCCCGGCCTTGCGCGCGAGGGCGCACACCGCGGCGATGTCGACGAGCTTCAGCGTCGGGTTCGTCGGCGTCTCGAGCCACACCATCTTCGGCTTGTGCTCGCGGATCGCGGCCTCCGCCTTCGAGAGGTCGCTGAGGTCGACATGCACGACCTTGTAGCCGGCGCTGCGCTTCCTCACTCGGTTCAGCAGGCGGTTCGTGCCGCCGTAGACATCGTCCATGCAGACGATCGTGTCGCCCGCGTCCATCAGCTCGAGCGCGGTCGCGATCGCAGCGAGGCCCGACGCGAACGCGAATCCGCCGCAGGTCCGCTCATCGGCCTCGGAAAGCCCAGAGCGCTCGAGCGTGGCGATGCAGCGCTCGAACGCGAAGCGCGTCTCGTTGTGGCTGCGCGAATACTCGTAGCCCTTGTGGACGCCCGGCGACTCCTGGATGAAGGTCGAGCTCGTGTAGATCGGCGGCATGACGGCGCCGGTCGTGGGGTCGGCGTGCTGTCCGCCGTGGATGCAGTCGGTCGCGAGATGCGCGGGAGTGTGTGCCATGTGCGTTGCCTTCGGTCGCGTTCGTTCGCGGGTTCAGAGCTGCTTGCGCAGGTAGTTGATGAGGTCGATCTTGGTGATCAGGCCGTAGAAGTGCTTCTCGTCGGCGACGATCGCCACGCGGTCGGCGCGGAAGATCGGCACGAGGTCGTTCACGCTCGCGGTCGGCCGCACCGTCTCGATGCGGCTCGTCATGTAGTCCTTCACCGGGCGCTTCGCGTAGTCGCGGTCGCGCACGATCGCCATGAGCACATCGCCCTCGTCGAGGATGCCGACGACCTTGTCCTTCTCGTCGAGCACCGCCATCTGCGAGATCGAGTACATGCGCATGCGCTTGATCGCCTGCACGATCGGCAGGTCGGGCGTCAAACAGAAGTCCTCGCGCTCGAGGTGGCGCCGCGCGATCAGGTCGCGCAGGTCGCCGTAGGTCGGCCGCTGGATGAAGCCGTTGTCGACCATCCAGAAGTCGTTGAACATCTTCGAGAGGTACTTGGCGCCGTTGTCGCAGATGAGCGTGACGACGCGCTTCGGTTCCTTCTGCTCGCGGCAGTAGCGCAGCGCGGCCGCGAACAGCGTGCCGACCGACGAGCCCGCGAGCACGCCTTCCTTGCGGAGCAGCTCGCGCGCGGTGTGGAACGCCTCGCCGTCGGAGATCGCATACGCCTTCGACACGAGCTCGAGATGGCAGATCGACGGGATGAAGTCCTCGCCGATCCCCTCGACGAGCCACGAGCCCGGATCGACCTTCTTGCCTTCGTTGACGAGCGGCGCGAGGATCGAGCCGACGGGGTCGGCGAGGATCATCTCGCACTTCGGGTTGCGCTCCTTCAGGTACTTGCCGACGCCGCTCACCGTGCCGCCCGAGCCGATGCCCGCGACGAACGCGTCGATCTTGCCCTCCATCTGCTCCCAGATCTCGGGCCCCGTCGTCTCGTAGTGGGCGCGCGGGTTCGCCTCGTTCGTGAACTGGCTCGCGTAGAACGCATCGGGGTCGTCCTTCGCGATCTTCTCGGCGACATCCTGGTAGTACTCGGGGTGACCCTTCGCGACATCGGAGCGCGTGAGCACGACCTCCGCGCCCATCGCGCGCAGGTGCGAGATCTTCTCGTCGCTCATCTTGTCCGGCACGACCACCGTCAGGCGGTAGCCCTTCTGCCCCGCCACGAGCGCAAGCGCGAGGCCGGTGTTGCCGGCGGTCGCCTCGACGATGCGGCCGCCCTTCTTCAGCTTGCCCGACTTCTCGGCGTCCTCGATCATGGTCACCGCGATGCGGTCCTTGATCGAGTTGCCCGGATTCATCGACTCCATCTTCACGAACAGCTTGCACGGTCCGGTGTCGATGCGGGTGATCTCGAGCATCGGGGTGTTCCCGATCATCTCGAGGATGTTGCGGTAGACGGGGGCGACGGCTCGGGCAGACGACATGCGCTGAGTGTACCGAAGCCCAACAGCCCCGCCCGTGGACCGAAAACCTCGGGACTTCCCGCGTCAACCGTCGCTGCGCGTCAACCGTTGCTCCGCCTCAACCATTGCTGCGCCAGGCGCCGTCGCGCCACCACGGACGCGAGGGATCGACGCCCCAGAGCGCCTTCGGATCCCCGAGGTCGATCTCGACAAGCGGCATGTCGCCCCGCAGCGCCGCATCGAGCGAGAGCGCGCGCAGTTCGCCGCGCCGCAGCGAGAGTTCGATCTCGAGCTGCCTGCGGACCGACTCGGCATCGACGATCGAGACACCCGAGGCCCGCATAGCCGCGCACTCGTCGCGGTATCCCTGCGCGCCGCCCGGAAGACGCGGCCCGATCAGCTCGAGCAGCGCGTCGGCGCCGTTCTGACGGAGCGCGGTCTGGGCGCGCCGACCGTCCCCGCGGCGGTACGCGCTGAAGCTGCGCGCGAGCGCCTCGAGCTGCGCGGGCTCGACCCGCAGCGCCTCGCGCACCACGCCCTTGCCTCCCACGAGTTCCGCCGCGGCCTGTGCGCGGGCGCGGTCCGTCGCGTCGCTCGCCATCGCAGCAAGCGCAAGCATGGCGCTGCGCCCGAGGCGCTCCGGATCGAGCGCGCCGGCGTAGCCGAACAACTGGCGCGCGAGGTCGCGATCGCTCTCGTCGACGGCAGCATCCGCCACCTCCTCGCCCAGTTCGAGATAGTCGAGCGGACGCAGCGGATCGAGCTGCGCCAGCCGGTCCTTCCAGCGCGAGGCCGAGGCCGCCGCCGCGGTCTGCGCCGCGGGAAGTCCTGCGCCGCCGGCCATCGGAATCAGCGCGGTCACAGCGACCGCGCACGCGACCACTCCGGCGCGACGCAGCGATCTCGCCCACCGTGCGTGCGCCGCCGTGCATCGAGGCCGCGTGACTGAACTCATGAGACCCCCCGATCGGTCGCTTCCGGCGCGAACCCTTCGTTCAGGATGCGGAGCGCCGCCTCGAGGTCGATCTCGACCTGCTCGCTCGCCGTCGACGCCGCGCTGCGCGCCCGCATCGCGGCCATCAGATGCTCGCGCAGCTTCGACTGGAGCGCAGGCTGGCGCGCCGCCACGAGCATCGCCGCGTACTGCGCGATGGCAGGCGTCTCGGCCGACATGCGCTGCAGCACGCCCGACGCCAGCGAGCGGCGCGCGGCGCGCTGCCGCTCGACCTCGTCGATCGGCGCCGGGAACGGCTCGGAGAAGAAGCGCTGCTGCGCCACCGAGCGCATCGCGTCGGCGAGCAGCGCCAGCGCGCGGTCGGGCCGCGACGACGCGCCCGACGCCGCCATGGGCTCGTATCCGGCCGCGAGTTCGGACGCGATGGCCGCGATGTCCGCACCCGACTGGTCGACCGCGTGCGCACGGCTGTCCTCGAGCAGGAAGATGCGCGCGATCAGACGCTCGCGCGCCTCCGCGCGCCAGTCCGCCCCCGCGACGCTCGTGCCGACGAGCCGCGACACGAAGTCGGGCGCGTCGGACGCGAGCGATCCATCGACGATCAGGTCGAGCACGGCCTGCAGCACCGTCGGACCGCTTGCGTAGCGGTCGGCGAGCACCGTCGCCATCGCGGCGCGCGACTCGCCCTGGTTGCTGCGAAGCGCCTCGAGCGCCGCCGCGCGCGCGTCGACCGGCCCGAGATCTCCCGCCGCCGGCCGCGCGCCGAGCGCGCGGATCAGGCTCAGTTTGCGCGCCACATCGCGACCGGCCGCCTGCAGTTCGGCGGCGAACTCGCCATCGCCGACGCCGGCCGCCGGCAAGCCGGCCCGCTCGCCGGTCGGCGACGCCGTCCACTCCTTGTCCTCCCGGCGAACGAGCGCGCCCATCGATTCCGCGGCGGCGCGCGCTCCCTTCTCGTCGCCGCGCTCGAAGGCGCGCGCGACGCGCATGGCCGCCAGCAGCACCGACGCGCGCCGCAGGTGGTCGGCCGTGTCGTTCGACGGCAGCGCCATCGCCGACGCGACCGACTTCTGCCAGTCCTCGAGCGTCGTCTTGTCGACCGCGATCGCCTCGCCGACGGTCGTCTCGGTCAGGCTCGGGAAGGCCTTCAGCATCCGCTCGACGAGCGCGGCGCGGTCGGCGCGCGAGCCGTTCGTCGCCAGCACGAGATCGGGCCCGTACCACGCGATGCCGAGGTCGGCGTCGAGCACGCTCGTGAGCGCCCAGATGCGCGCGGGCGGAATGTTCTCGTCGAGGATCCAGGCCGAGAGCGAGTTGCGCACGGCCTCGCGCTCCTCGCCGCGACCGGTGAAGTCGAGGGTGTGGATCGCGTACGCGAGGTAGTCGACGAGATCGCCGGGCTTGTCGATCGCGCCGGGCGCGCGAAGCGCCGCGTCGATCGCCGCGAGCGCGGCCTGGTTGCGCAGTTCGCTCGAACTCGACGCCGCGTCGACCGCCTCGCTCCAGCGCGAGGCGTGCTCGAGATCGAGCGTGCCGAGCGCAAGGCCCTCGGCAAGCGGAAGCGCATCGGCGCCGAGCGATGCAAGCGCACCCGATGCGAAGCCGTCGCGCACCGCCCCGCGCGGAATCGGCAGCGCGCGCAGCCGCATCTCCTCGCGCGCGGCCGCGGCCACTTCGGGCGTCTGCGTCGGATCGAGCGCGATGGCTGCGAGCGCTCCCGCGCCGAACGCGCGGCGCCAGAAACGCTTCCAGGCGGGAAGATTGAACTCGACGGAATCGGAGCCCCCGGGCACCCGCTGCATGAGCGCGCGCAGCGCCTCGCCGTTGCGGATCTCGCGAGCCGCGGCGCCGATCGCGCGCACGACCTCGCCGCGATACGCGCCCGCCGCGGGCCACGACTCCGCCGCCAGCGCGAGCGAACGGCCGAGTTCCTGCAGCGATTCCGCAGAAACCTGCCCGCCGGCCGCGCGCACATCGCGGCCGAACTGCTCGACCTCGCCGACCCACGCCGCACCGCCGCTTGCAGACTCGACGACCGCGCGCGGCGTCGGCGTCGGCACGAAGCCGGGCGCGCGCGGGTACTTCACCGGCGTCGCGAGCGGCGCCACGGGCGCGATCGACTCGCCGTTCGCGCCGCGCGCGTCCGCGGGAAGCGCGTCCGCGCCCGCCGTCGTCACCACCGCAGCCGTGTCCGCCGTGCCGGCCGGGACTTCCTGCTCGGACTTCGACCCGAAGAACACCCACGCGAGGACGCCGATCCACGACAGCGCGAACACGGCGAAGATCGCGGCAAGCCTGACCTGCGACGCGGTCGAGCCGCTGTGCAGCTCGTTGCGCAGGACGCCGTCGATGCGCTCGAACACGCGCTCGACCGCGCCCTCGGCCACCGCGGCTCGGTCGCTGCGCTTCGTGGCGAGGAAGGTCGACTGCGCCTCCGATCCGACCGCGCCCATCGCGCCGCGCAGGCCTTCGCCTTCGGACAGGAAGCGCGTCAGGCCAAGCACGACGCGGTTGAGATCGGCCACCGAGATGCCGTGCTCTTCCGCGACGATCGAAAGCCGCTTCGCGCTCGTCGCGTTCCAGCCGCCGCTGACCACGAGCACCGCGAGCGCGAGGCGGTCGAACTCGGTGAGATCCTCGGCGGAAAGCCCGCTTCCGACCTTCTTGAGCACCTTGGGCGCCACGACGGCCGCTGCGTCGTCCTTCGAGCGCGTCGCGAGCGACACGCGCTTCGCCGCACGCCGCGCCGCCATCGGATGAAGCGGCCCGCGCCCTTCGAGCGCGATCGCCGCCTGCAGCCGGTCCGCGGCGGCCTCGAGGTGCACGACGAGCCTGCGCGCCTCTGCGCTTCCCGACAGCGGATGCCGCGCGATCTCGTCGACGCGGCGCTCGAGCGCAGCCTCGACCTGGCCGCTCTTCAGCTGGCCATCGGCCGGAAGCGCGAGCAGCTCCCGGTCGCCCGGCACGCCCGACAGGCCGAGAAAGCGATGTTCCGGAGTCGCGCTCATGTCGAGCCTCCTCCGGCGGGCGCCGCGCCGTCGGCCGGCAGCGCGCGCTCGATCTCGAGGATGCGCGTGCGGATCGGCTCGGGGCCGAGTTCGGGGTACAGCGTGCGGTACTGCGAGATCACAGCGCGCGCGCGCGCCGGATCGAGCTTCGCGAGCACGCGGATCTGGTCGACCTTCGCCGCGAACCACGGATCGGTCCGCGGCGGCAGTCCGCCGACGAGCGCGCGCAGCCGCTCCGCCGCGCGCTCGTAGTCGCCCGCGGTCTCGGCACAGATGGCGGCGGCGCGCAGGAGCAGCGCCTCGCGCGGCGCGGAGACAAGCAGCGCCTCCGCGATCGCGAGTCCGCGCTTCGCCTGGTCCGCATCGCTCGAGGAGCCGAGCAGCTCGACGCGCGCGTCGAGCGCGATGCGCGCGATCGACGCGAGGTTCTTGAAGTCGGGCGCGTCGGGCGCAAGCGCCTTGTCGACGCCGCCCTCGCGCTCGAAGATCGCATCGGCGGCGCGCACGATCGTCGCGACGAAGCCGGCGCGCTCGGGTGCGTCGGGCGGAGCCGAACGCCGTCGCGCCTCGCCCCCGCGCACGGCGAGCCGAAGCGCCGCGTCGGCCCACAGCTTCGTCGCCTCCGGCTTCTCGAAGGGCGCGAGCGCCGCCTCGACATCGGCCCAGCGGTTCGACTGGATCGCGATCTGCAGCCTGCGGTACGCAAGCTCCTCCTCGGCCTCGCGCACATCGAATTCGCCGCGCGAACCCGCGATCGCAAGCCCCTCGAGGAGTTCCGACGCGACCTTGATGTCGCGCACCTCGTTCGCAAGCGCGATCTCGAGCGCCTGCCTCGCGATCGCCGGGCTCGAGCCGGGCAGCCGCGTCACCGGATCGGGCGGCATCTCGGCGAGCACGGCGAAGTAGCGCTTCGCGGTCTCCGCGCGCGGCGCCTTGCCGCCGCGGAAGAGCCGGTAGAGCGCGTACGCGGCCTGCTTGCGCGACGAGAGCCACGACGGGCTGTCGGGCTTGACCGACAGCAGCGAGTCGATGTCGGCGTTGTCGGGCGAGCTCGACGCCGCCACCTTGCGGACGAGGAGATCGGGCGCGAAGTTGCTGCCGGGGAACCGAGCGAGGAAGGCGTCGATCCGCGCGATGAGGTCGCGGTCGATCGCATCCATCGCGGCGCGGTCGCGCGTCTCGGCGCGCGCGTCGTCGAGCGAGACGATCGCAAGCCGCGACGCCTCCTCCGCACGCGCGCCGACGCTCGCGGCGGCCACCTCGTCGAACGCGCGCGCGGCTTCGGCGAAGTTCCGCTCGCCGCGCAGGCTCCAGGCGCGCATCAGCCGGCACGCCACGACCGCATCCGCGAAGTTCGCGACATCCTCGGCCGCAAGCGCCTCCGCGAGCGCGGCCGCCGCGTCGCGCGACGGCGCGCGCACTTCCTCCGACTCGAGCTTCTCCTCGTCGTCGCCCGCGGCGGCGAGCGCCTTCTGCGCCTCGTCGTAGAGCCGCACCGCGCGCACATAGCGCGGCACGAAGCCCGTGTTGTCCGAGCCGAGGATCTTCTCTCCGTAGCGGTCGACGAGCGCACGCAGCGCGCCGAGGTCGCGCGACGCGGCAAGCTGCGCCAGCGCCTCGCGCACGAGGAGCGGCGCGTCTGCGTCGTTCTCGCCATCCTCGATCGCGCGCGCCGCCGCCACGCGCGCCCAGTTGCCGACATCCTCGCGCGAGGCGAGCTTCGCAAACGCGCCACGCGCGGCCTTGAACGCGCCCGCGTCGAGCGCGGCGACCATGGTCCAGCCCGGAAGCGCGTTCCGCACCGATGGATGCGTGTCCTTCGACTCGAGGAGCGCCAGCCAGCGCGAGGCCTCGGAGTAGCCGGCGTTGCGCGCCTTCGCGAGCGACAGCCCGAGGATCGCGCTCGCGAACGCCTCGTCGCCGCGGAGATCCTCCGAAACCTCGTTCGGCGCGAGCGCGCCGTCGCGGCCGCCGAGCATGGCGACGAACAGCTTCTCCGAGCGCTCGATGTCCGACTTGCTCCGCGTCAGTCCGCCGCGATAGAGCAGGCACCACGCTGCGAGGTAGCGCGACTGCGCCGCAAGCGAACGCTCGCGGTCGACCTGTTCGGAGAGAAGGTCGCGGCCGATCCCCTCCTCGCGCTCGACCTTGCGGTCGAGTTCGACCGAGCGCTTCTCCGCGCGCTCCGCGGTCGCGAGCAGGATGTCCGCCTGCGCGCCCAGCGTCTCCGCAGCGGCGGCGCCGTCGGCCGCGATTCCCGCGCGGATCGCCTCGGCCACGCGCGCGGCGGCGCGGTAGCGCGCGCGTGCCGCCGCCACGCGCAGCTGGTCTCCGCGCGCCGTCGCCAGCGTTTCGGACAGCGCATCGGCCTCCGCAAGCACGCGCGTCTGCTCCGGCCCCTCGGGCACGGTGTCGAGCATGCGCGCGAACAGCATCGCGAGGCGGTCGAGGTACTGCGCGCGGTCGTCGGGCGACGCGCCGCGCGCGAGGTCCTCGAGCCGCTGCGCAGCCAGGGTATCGAGCCCGCGCGCCTCGAGGTACTCGAGGAGGTCGTCCGCCCGCGCGACCGCCGGCGCCGACAGCGCGGCGACGAGCGCGAGGATGCGGATGGCGTCACTTCGCAGGCACATAGGTCACGATCTCGAAGCCCGCATCGCGGGCAGACTGGATGGCCGTGGCGGCCGAGGCGACCTCGACGCCGCCGTAGACTCGGACGAACAGGCCCTTCTCATGCGGCAGCGCCTCGAGCGCCTGCACGAGCTGCTCGCGCGACTCCATGTCGCTCGAACCAAGCCGGAACACGACCTTGCTGTCGACGCGCAGGACCTCGAGCACCTGGGGCTCGAGGTCGTCCTTGGCCTCGCTGCCCTGCTCGACGCGCAGGTTGGGCGAGAGCTTCGACTCGTTCTGCCCCTGCCCCGTCGTGAAGATGAAGAACGCGAGGAGCAGGAAGGTCGCGTCGATCATCGACGCGAGGTTGAGCTCGGGCTTGCGGTCCGCGCCGCCGCGGCGGTTGAAGCGCATCTCAGCGCCCCCTTTCGGTGGCGAGCCGGATCGCCGAGAGCCCGCGGGCCGCGAGGCGGTTGAACACCTCGTTGAGGCGCGCCGCGTCGCACGCGCGGTCGGCGCGCACGAGCGGCTTGAGGCGGTCCGCGCCGCCCACGCTGCGGATCGCCTCGTCGACGAGCGTGTCGAGCTCCTCGAGCGACACCGTCTGGTCGTTCACCACGATGCTGCCGTCGGCGAGGATGTTGACGGTGAGTCCCGCCTGCTCGACCTCGGTGGTGTCCTCGCCGCGCTCCTTCGGCAGCTCCATCTTCGCGCGCGTCTGCTCGGCCATCTGCGCAGTCACGAGGAAGAAGATCAGCAGCTGGAAAACGATGTCGATCATCGGCGTCATGTCGATGGCGACGGTGCGCGGGGATGAACGGTTGTTCCGGAACTGCACGGTTGAAGCGGGGATTTGCGTGGCGGAATGTCAGCTGCCCGACGGGCCCTTGCGCGCGCTGCGCTCGACCATCGTGACGATCTCGTCGGCGCTCGCGGCGCATTCGCCCGCCAGCGTGTCGACGCGGTTGCGGAGGTAGCCGTAGATCGACACGCACGGGATCGCGACGACGAGGCCCTGGAAGGTCGTGATGAGCGCGATCGAGATGTTCGCGGCCAGCTGCTCGTAGTAGGTCGCGTTGTTGGCCGCGCCCTGCGCGACCGTGTCGAACGCGCCGATCATGCCCTGCACCGTGCCGAGGAGGCCAAGAAGCGGCGCCACCGCGCCGATGGTTCCGATCACATCCATCGTGCGGTAGAGCTTCGCGGTCTCCTCGGCGCCCGCCTCCTCCATCGCGCTCTTGATCTCGAACGCGCCGAACGGCGAACGCAGGAACCGCTTCAGTCCCGCGCCGACGATGCGGAGGTAGTAGCAGTCGTTGGCGGGAAGCGTCGAGAACTCGAGCGCGCCCTCGAGGTCGCCGCGCTCGACCATCTCGTGCACCGCCTTGACGCGGCCGGGCGGGAGGAGCGACGCGCGCCTGATCTGCGCGAAGTGGATGACGACGAAGGCGACCGCCACCACCGACAGCACGACGATGATGTAGCCGATCACGCCGCCGCCCGTCACGAACTTGAGCAGCGTGCCGCCGCCGGAAGCTTCCGCGTCGGCCTGGAGAAGGATGGCTTGGTTGAGCATGTGCATGGATGTTCCGTTCATGATCGTGTCGTCCCGCGCGCGCCGCCGTCGTTCGCGGCCCCGCCGGCCGGCGCGGGCGCCGGGCCGAACTTGACCGCGGCGTCGCGCAGCCGTTCCGCCTTGAGAGAGGCAAGCGCGGCGGCAGCGGCCGTGTCGCCCGCCTCGCGGGTCAGCGCCTCGGCCACCTCGATGGCATACGCATCGACGAGGCCGGTCTTGTCGAGTCCGGAGGCGGGCACCGCGAGGTTGTCGAGCGCGGCGCGGAGAAGCGCGGCGGAGCGGTCGCCGGGCGCTGCGGCGCGGGCCTCCCGCGCGCTGGCTGCGCCGATCGCGGCGAGCCGCCACGCGGCGAGGAACGCGGGTGGCTCGGGATAGCGTCGGTCGAACTCCGCGACCGCGCGCTCGCGGGCGCGCGCATCGGCCGCCGTCGCGATCGCCTCGACCGCGCCGAGCGCGCGGATCGCCGGCGCATCGCCCGCAGGGGCGCTCGCGGCGGAGGGGGCGCTCGCGGCGGAGGGGGCGCCTCCCGAAGCATCAAGGAGCCGCGCCATCAGCGCGGCCACGCTCGCAGCGACATCGGACGCAGAGCCCGCGGCCGCGCCGCTCTTGCGCGTGGAGGCGGCGGCGCTCTCGAGCGCCTTCGCCAGCGCATCGCGCATCTCCGACGGCGCGAACGGGGCAAGACCGGGCAGAAGGCCGGTCGAATCGTCGAGCATCGGCGGGAGCGCGGGGAACCGCGTCGGGGTCCCGTCGATGCCGAGCCGCAGGCATTCGATCCATGGGCCGGCCGCAGCCACGAGGTCGCCCTCTTCAAGCGCCGCGCGCAGGAGCCCTTCCGCCATCAGCTGCGCCGTCGGGCCATCCTCGCCCCGCAGCCGATCCCAGTGCTTCGCGAGCAGCGGCTTCGCAAGCGCCGCATCGTTCCGCGCCACGCGGATCCGCGCGCGCCAGAGATCCTCGGCGATCGCGACGAACTCCGAGGCCGGCGAGCGGCCCGACGCGTCGATCACGCCGCGCACCTCGTCCCACGGCAGCACCTCGCGCACCTCGGGCTTCCCCGGCTGGACCACGCGCACCTCGAGGCCGCGGTCCAGCGCGACCGCAGCGGCCACCACGCGGTCGGGCGCGCCGCCGCGCAGCTGCACGGTCACCTGGCTCCACGCGCTCGACGCGGCCGAAAGGCACAGCGCGAGCACGGCGGGCACCATGATGCGGGGCGCGTTCAAGGAGCTCCCCCGCCGCCGAAGTTGCTCGGCACGAAGCGGAAGACGCCGCGGTTTTCCTTGGCGATCTCGACGAGGATGTCCTTGCCCGCCTCGCTCGAGAAGCCGATCGTGTTGATGATCGTCTCCTTCTTCGAGGCCGCGGCGTAGTTGCGCAGGTGGTACATCGTGTCGCCGGGAATCTCGCCGTCGGTCAGGAAGAAGATCACATCCGCCGGCTGCGGCAGCTTGAACACCATGTCGAACGCCTGCAGCGGATAGGTCCCGCCGCGCGGCGTCTGCTCGTCGATCCACTTCTTCATGCGCGAGATGTTGCCTCGGCTCGCCCGCATCCAGCCCGACTGGAAGTCGGGGTAGATCGCGCCGTTCGAGTAGAGAAGCACATAGAACTGCGCGAAGTCGGGCAGCGCGGAGATCGAGCGCTTCAGCTCCGACAGCGCCGTCACCATGCGGTTTTCCTGCTCCATCGATCCGGAGATGTCCACGATGTACGCGAAGCGCGTGCCGCGTCCGCCGACGCCGAAGAAGCTCGTGCCGCCTCCGCCCTTGCCACCACCGATGCCGATTCCGCTTCCGGCGCCACCGGGGCCGACGATCGCGCCGACGCCCGGCGCCTCGATGGTGCCGTAGCTGTCGAGCGTGGGGTTCTGCGAGGCGGGGTCGTCGGAGAGGTTCGGGATCGCGTCGAATTCAGTCGTGATCGGCCCCACGACCATCGGCGAGGGATCGGGCAGCTCGACATCCTCGGTCAGCTCGACCGGCGGCGGCAATTGCTGCAGCGCGAGCTCGATCGCAGGCGCGTCGTCGTCGACGCGGCCGGGCAGCTCGGTCCACGAGAGCCGGACCATGATGACCACATGCACGACCACCGACAGCGCGAAGCCCAGCAGCAGGAGGTGCATCCAGCGCTCGCGGACGATGCGCCGCTGCTCGTCGCGGATCAGTTGATCCGGCGTCCGAGGATCGGCCGCGTCCTGCGAAGAGGGTTGCTGAGGGGTCATGGATCGCGCAAGGCCCACATGTCCGAATACGCAGACGGTGGGCACGGATTGTACGGATCGGGGCCTTCCCGGCCCGCGCGGACGCGGCCCGAGTCGTCAGAATCCGCCCAATCGGAACACCCGCGCGCAGGACCCGGCGATCAGCCGCGGGTGACCGTGGTGCCGATCTTCTCGCCCGACACGACGCGGCGGATGTTTCCCGGGGTCTTGTAGTCGAACACGCACACGGGCAGGTCGTGCTCCATGCACATCGTCAGCGCCGTCAGGTCCATCACGCCGAGCTGCTTCTCGATCGCCTCGCCGAAGGTCAGGCGGTCGTAGCGCTTCGCGGTCGGGTCCTTCTTCGGGTCGGCGGTGTAGATCCCGTCGACCTTGGTGGCCTTGAGCAGGACGCTCGCGTTCAGCTCGATCGCCCGCAGGCTCGCGCAGGTGTCGGTCGTGAAGAAAGGGTTGCCCGTGCCCGCGACGAGGATGATGACCCGGCCCTTCTCGAGGTGCCGGATGGCGCGGCCGCGGATGAACGGCTCCGCGACGGCGGGCACATTGATCGCGCTCATCACGCGCGCCGGGCGGCCGATGCCCTCGAGCGCCTCCTTGAGCGCAAGGCCGTTGATGACCGTGCCGAGCATGCCCATGTAGTCGGCCGTCGACTGGTGGACGACGCCGTCCTTCGCCATGCGGGCGCCGCGGATGATGTTGCCGCCGCCCACGACGACCGCGATCTGCCCGCCGAGTTCGCACGCCTGCGAGATCTCGCCGGCGATGACGCGCAGTTCCTGGGTGTCGATCCCAAGCTGACCCGCGGGAGCGAGGCTTTCACCGCTGATCTTGAGAACGAGCCGCTGGGGAACCTTGGACGAGGACATGTCCCTATTGCATCGGCTCCGGGCCATTCGGTCAAGCGAGTCGGCGATGCGGACGAGGTCGACCGCACATGCACCTCTGCTACACTCGCCCGCCTATGGACCTCGACACGATCCTCCTCGAGACCGAGGAGCGCATGCAGCGTTCCTCCGACTACCTTTCGCGCGAACTGCGGGGTATCCGCACGGGCCGCGCAAGCACCGCCCTGCTCGAGTACATCAAGGTCGACTACTACGGCTCGCACACCGACCTGCGCGAGCTGGCCGCGATCTCGGTGGCCGAGGCGACGCAGCTCCTCGTGAAGCCGTTCGATCCGGGCGCGAAGCACGACATCATCCGCGCGATCGAGACCTCCGGCCTCGGCCTGAACCCGATGGCCGAAGGCAACGCGATCCGCATCAATGTGCCCGCCCCGAGCTCCGACCGCCGCAAGCAACTCGTCTCGCAGGTGAAGAAGCTCGCCGAGGAGTCGAAGGTCGCCGTGCGCAACGAGCGCCGCGACGCGAACAAGGCGATCGACGCCGCGGTGGCCGACAAGAAGAACGCGATCCCCGAGGACGCCGCCAAGAGCGCGAAGGAGGAGATCGACGAACTCACCAAGAAGTTCTGCGACGGCCTCGACGCGCTGGCGGCGAAGAAGTGCGCGGAAATCGAAGAGATCTGAGCGAGTCGGTCTTGAGCGGCCGCCGCTGCGGCGGCGGCCTTTGGCGCGCCCATCGCCACACCCGGCATGAACAGCACCAGAGGGAGCGCCCGCAGGCGCGACCGCTCGATAGACGCAGCGCCCGCAGGCGCGACCGCTCGATCACGCTCCGTCGAACAGCCGTCGCTGGTCCGGCACATCCTTCGGGCTCTCCTGCACCGCCTTCACCTCGGCGGCGATGTCCTCGATCGTGCGGAAATCCTCGTGCTCGCTCGCGAAGCGGATGTACGCGATGTCGTCGAGCGCGCGCAGCCTGCGCGCCACGCGCCGGCCGATCTCGACCGACGGCACTTCCTTCTCGAAGTCGCGGTAGAGCTCGTCCTCGATCTGGCGCACCATCTCCTCCTTCGCCTCGGCCGCGATCGGGCGCTTGCCGCACGCCGCGAGGATGCCCCGCATGATGTTGTCGGCGTTGAACGGCACCCGCGTTCCGTCGCGCTTGACCACCGTCAGCCGCTCGGTCCGCTCGACCCGTTCGTAGGTGGTGAAGCGGCGCTTGCACTGGTTGCACTCGCGCCGCCGGCGGACCGCCGCCCCGCTGTCCGCCTCGCGGGAGTCGATCACGCTGTCGTCGTCGGCCTTGCAGAAGGGGCAAATCATCGGTGGAAGCCGCATGGTATCCGCGCTCCCCCTCCATCGGGCGGGAGTTACACTTGCCCGCCTTATGGTCCGCATCACCCTTCCCGATGGTTCTGTCAAGGAATTCGCCAACGCCCCGACCGTGGGCGAGGTCGCCGCGTCGATCGGCGCGGGGCTCGCGAAGAGCGCCCTCGGCGGCCGCGTCTCCTACGGCGGCGGCATGGCCGACAGCGAGCTCGTCGACCTCTCCCACCGCATCGAGAAGGACGCGAAGCTCGCGATCGTCACCGCGAAGAACCGCGACGGCACGGTGAGCCCCGACTCGCTCTATCTCCTGCGCCACTCGTGCGCGCACATCATGGCCGAGGCGATCCAGCGGCTCTTCCCCGAGGTCCAGCTCGTCTACGGCCCGCCGCTCGAGACGAGCTTCTACTACGACATGCTCTTCCCCGACGGCAAGATCATGTCGGCCGACGACTTCGAGAAGGTCGAGGCGGAAATGGCCAAGATCGTGGCGGAAAACCGCCCGTTCACCCGCTACGAGCTTCCGATCGCCGAAGGTCTCAAGAAGCTCCAGGGCGAAGGCTCGAAGTTCAAGCTCGACAACGCCGCGCGCGCCGTCGAGGCCGGCTCGACCGCCCTCTCTTGGTACGCGACCGGCGAACCGGGCAAGAACTGGGAAGACCTCTGCCGCGGCCCCCATGTCCCGTCGACCGGCCGCGTCGGCGCCTTCAAGGTGCTGTCGCTCGCCTCGAGCTACTGGAAGGGCGACGAGAAGCTCGACCGCCTCACCCGCGTCTACGGCACCGCGTTCGCCACGAAGGAAGAGCTCGAGCAGCATGTGCGCCTCCAGGAAGAGGCGAAGCGCCGCGACCACCGCACGCTCGGCAAGCAGCTGCGGCTCTTCCACATCGACGAGATGGTCGGCCAGGGGCTCATCCTCTGGACCCCGAAGGGCTCGATCGTCCGCAACGAACTGCAGAACTTCATCGGCGCCGAACTGCGCAAGCAGGGCTACCACCAGGTCTATACGCCGCACATCGGCAAGCTCGACCTCTACAAGACGAGCGGCCACTTCCCCTACTACAAGGAGTCGCAATTCCCCGCGATTCCCGAGGGCGACGACCTTGCGAAGCTCTGTGAATCGGGCTGCTCGTGCGCCGAGCTCACCGCGCGCCTCGACGGCGTGAGCGCCCAGTTCGCGCGCGAACTGAACGAGCGCACCGGCCGCGAGGTGATCGCTCCCGACCGCGTGATGGACGCCGACAAGCTCGTGAACGGCTTCCTGCTGAAGCCGATGAACTGCCCGCACCACGCGAAGATCTTCGCAAGCGAGCCCCACAGCTACCGCGACATGCCCGTGCGCCTCGCGGAGTTCGGCACCGTCTACCGCTGGGAGCAGTCGGGCGAACTGAACGGCATGACCCGCGTGCGCGGCTTCACCCAGGACGACGCCCACCTCTTCGTGCGCGAGGACCAGGTCGCCGAGGAAGTGCTCGGCTGCCTCTCGCTCGTCAAGATCATCTTCTCGACGCTCGGCATGAACGAATACCGCGTGCGCGTCGGCCTGCGCGACCCGGACGGGACGAAGTATGTCGGCGACCCCGCCAACTGGGACAAGGCCGAGCAGGCCTGCCGCGACGCCGCGAAGACGCTCGGCGTCCCGTTCAGCGAGGAGCCGGGCGAAGCAGCGTTCTACGGCCCGAAGATCGACTTCGTCGTCAAGGATGTCATCGGCCGCTCGTGGCAGCTCGGCACCGTGCAGGTCGACTACAACCTGCCGATCCGCTTCGACCTCTCGTATGTCGGGCAGGACAACCGCCCGCACCGCCCCGTGATGATCCACCGCGCGCCGTTCGGGTCGATGGAACGCTTCTGCGGCGTGCTCATCGAGCACTTCGCGGGCGCGTTCCCCTGCTGGCTCAACCCGGAGCAGGTGCGCATCCTCCCGATCAGCGAGAAGAGCGCCGCCTACGCCGACGAGCTCCTCGCCGCCCTGAAGGCCCGCGGCGTCCGCGCCACCGTCGACCACTCGAACGACCGCGTCCAGGCCAAGATCAAGGTCGCGGCCGAGGAGAAGATCCCCTACATGGCGGTCGTCGGCCCGCGCGACGCGGAAAGCCGCGTCGTGAGCGTCCGCGCGCGTGGAATCGAGGCGAATCTCGGGGAAATGCCCTTCGATGCCTTCGTCGACGGCATCGCCCGCGAGATCGAAGGGCGGCTGCTCTCGGGCGCCCCGGGAACCGTCCAGGCAAGCCTCGCCAAGTGACCCGCGTCGGGCGGCCGCCCCGCCCACGCCGCCTTTCCGCCGAAAGACCGTCGGTTTCCCCTTCCCTCCCCCATCGGAGGTGGTATCGTTCGGGGATGCACTTCCCTGACGCCTCCCGATCCGCATGACGACCCGGCTTGTCAAAGCCCTGGTCCCCTGCGTCGGTTGCGCCCGTCTCGGTGACTGCACCCACACTTCGTTGCGTCTTCGTTTCGCCCGCGCGCTGGCGGCAGCCGTGTGTCGAACTCACCTTCCATGAAGCACAGCCGCCCGTGAACATCACGGCCAATTCAAAGGACTCGACCCATTTACCCGCCCCGTAGACCGTTCGGTGGTCCCCGCCAAGACTCGCGTGACTTCGGACCGCGCATCAACGACCGTATCCGGATCTCCCCCGTCCGTCTGCTCGACCCGCAGGGCGAGATGCTCGGCGTGGTGCCGCTCGAGGAAGCGAAGCGCCAGGCGTACGACGCCGGGCTTGATCTCGTGGAGATCTCGCCGGATGCGCGGCCGCCCGTCTGCAAGATCATGGACTTCGGCAAGTTCAAGTACGAGCAGTCGAAGAAGGAGAAGGCGAACAAGGCGAAGACGAAGTCTTCCGAGATGAAGGAAGTCCGCCTCGGGCGCTCGATGAAGATCGACCCGCACGATGTCGACATCCGCATCGCCCAGGCGCGCCGCTTCCTCATCGAGGGCCACCGGGTCCAGATCATCCAGAACTTCCGCGGTCGCGAAATGGCGTTCCGCTCGAAGGGCGACGAGCGCATGGACGACATTATCCAGCGCCTCGCCGACCTCGCGAAGGTCGAGGTCCCCCCGCGCCTGAACGGCCGCCGAATGGGCATGATCCTCGTGCCTGAGAAGCAGAAGGTCGAGGCCTACAAGCGCAAGATGCTCGCGGAGGGCAAGCCCGTGCTCCCGACGATTCCCGAGCAGCTCGAGGAGTTCGAGCACGAAGACGACGATCACGATCACGACGATCACAACCACGACGGCGACGAGGGCTCGGAGACCTGAACGGTCGCTCGGCCTACCCCCGGCAAACATTCAGACGCCCGCCCTCACCGGCGGGCGTCTGCCATTTGGCCTGACTTTCCCGTGTCCGATCGGTTCGGACCTGCCCGCGAACCACCCGAAGGGGCCTCGCAAAATCGTCCGATATCCCATTCATCCATCATGCGCGATGAGAAAAGATCAAACAAATCGTGCAACCCATTACCAAGGGAGCGTCTCTTTTCCGTTTCGTTTTTCTTGCGGGTTCGCGCGGGCGAAGTATATTCGACTGTCCGCTTCCCATCTTGCGGTGTCGTCGCGTCCGAGTCCCCATCGGACGCACAAGCGTTGTGTTCTCAACCCAGAAGGAGCATGTGATGATGAGAGTTTCCCGTATCACGAGCGTGCTGTCGGGCACTGCGGTGCTTGGCTGTACGTTCTTCGGCACGGCCGCGTTTGGCCAGTGCACGCCGGCGTCGAGCGCCGACTTTATCCAGAACGATGGCGGTTGCCCCGTCACCGGCACGCCTGACACGAACGGCGGCTGCAATGCCTCCCCGCCAGCGTTCCAGGCCACCGGCACGCTGACAGGTTCCAATTCGTTCACCATCAACGGCACGCTGGGCCAGGATCCGGTCGCCAACTCGCGCGACCTCGACTGGTACACCTTCACGGTGACGCAGCCCTGCTTCGTCAACTTCTCGATGGTGATGACCAACGGCGGCCAGGCGTCGACCTCGACCCTGATCTTCTTCGGCAATCCGGCCGACTGCGACAGCTTCGGCGGCTTCGGCTTCAACACTTGCCCCGCGCTCTATCCCGAGCAGTACATCGCGACCCCGGGCACCTACTCGGTCGTCGTGACGACCGACTTCGCTCCCGCGGGCGTCGTCTGCAATTCGCCGTACACCCTCACCGTGAGCTCGCGTACCTCGCCGTACTCGCAGTGCGGTTCGGGCGCCGCCAATTGCGGCGTTGCCAACCCCAGCGTCGGCGGTTGCCAGGATGTGCAGTGCTGCGACCGAATCTGCACCATTGACCCGCTCTGCTGCGACATCGGCTGGAGCGCGAGCTGCGCGGCACAGGCCCAGCTGCCCGTCTCGAGCGGTGGCTGCGGAATCTTCGTCTACAACTGCAACCCGCCGGCGAACGCTCCGGCGAACGACTGCGCGACGGCTGCTCCGACGATCGCGCTCGACACCGTTGTCAACTTCGACAACACCAACGCGACGACCGACGGCCCGAACAACGGCCAGTGCGGCTCTGACACCGCCAAGGATGTCTGGTTCGCCGTCCTCGCGACCGCGTCGGGCAACATGAACTGCTTCGTCACCTCGCCGACGCAGGATGTCGTCCTTTCGGCCTACAACTACGGCACCGCTGGCGCTCCGTACAACGGCGCGCTCCTCGATGCGAACTTCGAAGGCTGCGTCGATGTCGCCGGTATCGGCGGCGAGAACGGTACCCTCGTGGGCGTCACCGCCGGCAACTGGTACCTCTGGCGCGTCGGCATCTGGGGCAACCCAGGTACGGCTGATCCGGGCGTCGCTGGCGCCGGCACGGTCGAGTTCTCGATCGAGCAGGTCGTCTGGGATACGGGCCGCCATGCCCCGGTCTGCAACACCGCAAACGGCACGCTCACCAACCTCGGTCTCTCGAGCGGCGCGATCGGCGCAACGGCCCCGCAGCGTTGGCTCGCGGTTCCCTTCACTGTCTCCGATCCGGCCGGCACCCCCGACTCGTGGCGCCTCACCTTCCTCACGCCTGAGGGCTTCATCCCCGCCGGCGTGGTGAACGAGCGCATCAACTGGATCATCTGGAGCCGCACGGCGTTCAATGCCCCCGTGTACGCCACCAGTCAGATCGCAAGCGGCTCGGCTGCCTTCCCGGCACTCGGCGCCAACGGCGAAGCGTTCATCCCGGTCGATCTCGTGCTCGAGCCCGGCGACTACTACATGACGGCCTTCGCTTCGGCAGTGGGTAACCCCTGCCGTCCGAACGACGCTCAGAACATCTTCTCGAACTTCGCGTGGTTCATCGGCGCCCCGAGCGGCATCCGCATGACCGACGCGACGGGTCCGTTCTTCTGGCGTTCGGCCGTGCTGCCGGGCTCTGGCCCCGCTGACGAAGTCGTGATCGCCGGTGGCTCTGGCGCTGCCTGCGAAGGCGGCACCACGGGTGCGTTCACCCGCACCACGCTCGCTGGCTTCACGGATCAGCCGTGCGGCTCGGGTCTCCTCGAGGCGACCTACCGTCCGGCGTTCCAGATCCTCGGCTTCCCCGAGGCTGGCAACAACTGCCCGGCCGACCTCGACGGTAACGGCTCGGTCGGCGCAAGCGACCTCTCGACGCTCCTCAACAACTGGGGCACGAACGGCGCTGGCGACCTCGACGGCAACGGCTCGGTCGGCGCAAGCGACCTGTCGACGCTGCTCAACGCTTGGGGCGCCTGCCCGTAAGCGAACGAGTTGGGACTCCGACCGCGGGCTCGCCCGCATCGGATGAACCCGATCCGTAAGATCCACGCCCCCCTCGGCTTCGGCCGAGGGGGGCGTTCTTCTTTGCTGGAACCGTACGGCTCGATGTCGGTCTACCTTCCACCCTCCCTCGTTCACCAGCGCCCATGAACACCACCCATCGCATCGCCCCGGCTGTCCTCGCCTCGCCCCTCGCCGCACTTCTGGCGGTGTCGGCGGCGCACGCCGCCCAGGCGACTCCGCCTTCGGTACGCCTCGAGCGCGACAACACCGCGATCGCCGCCAGCTGCGTGGTCGCTGGCACAGGGCTGCCCATCGCCGACGCCGATGGAAACGGCGTCCTCCAGATCAAGGGGCGCGAGGATGGCGAGCGGATCGTGGTCGACCTCGGCGGCCTCCGCCTGATCGGCGGAGTGGGCGCGCCCGAGTCGCTCACCGGCGTCGGCATCGTCGTCAGCGGCCGCAATGTCACCATCCGGAACGGCAGCGTCCAGGGCTTCAAGGTCGGTATCCGCGCGGAGAACTGCGACGGCCTCATCGTCGAGGACATCGACGCAAGCGACAACTACGCGCAGGTGCTGCGGTCGAAGCCCTGGAGCGAGGATCCCTCCGACTGGCTCTTCCCGCATGCAAACGACAACGGCGAATGGATCACGCAGCACGGCGCAGGCGTCGCCGTGCGAAATGCGCGCGAGATCGTGATCCGCCGCGTGAAGAGCCACCGCACCCAGAACGGCATCGTCCTCGACCGCGTGGACGCGTCGCTGATCTACGACAACGACTGCTCGTTCCTCTCGGGCTGGGGCATCGCGATGTGGCGCTCGTCGGGCAACATCGTCTGCCGCAACAGCCTCGACTTCTGCGTGCGCGGCTACTCGCACGGCGTCTACAACCGCGGGCAGGACTCCGCGGGGCTCCTGATGTTCGAGCAGTGCTCGGACAACATCGTCGCGCTCAACAGCGCCACGCACTCGGGCGACGGCATCTTCGGCTTCGCTGGACGCGAGGCGCTCGGCGAGGCGCCGAAGGCCGACGCAACCGCCGACTGGTACGCGGGGCGCGGCAACAACCGCAACATGTTCCTCGCGAACGATCTCTCGTACGCGGCCGCGCACGGTCTCGAGATGACCTTCAGCTTCGGCAATGTCGTCGCGCGCAACCGCTTCGAGTCGAACGCGATCTGCGGCGTGTGGGGCGGTTACTCGCGCGACACCGTGATCGCCGGCAACACCTTCATCGGCAACGGCCGCGTCATGCAGGGCTCGGAGCGCGGCGGCATCAACATGGAGCACGCGCAGCGTACGGCGGTCCATGGAAACAGCTTCGAGAACGAGCCCGTGGGCGTGCGGTTCTGGACCGATGCCGACGAGCAGTTCGCGAAGCTCCCGTGGGCGAAGGCGAACGGAATGGGCGCCGCCTCGAACATGGTGGCCGGCAACACCTTCGACGCGGTCGATACCGCGCTCGAACTCGTCGCCGCGAAGGAAACCCTGTTCGCAGGCAACACGGTCGTGGGCACCAAGGCCGCGATCGCAGACGAGGGCTCGACCGACACGCGCGAGGAAGCGACCGCGCCCGCCCGCCCCGGACCGACCGACGCCGAGATCGACGCGATCATCGCGAAGCTTCCGGGCGAGCGGAAGGCCGTCGGCATGCGCGACGGCCTCAAGGGCCGCGACAAGATCGTGATGCTCGAGCGCTTCCCGTACGCATGGGACCGCCCGATCCTCGTCCAGAACCACTGGAGCATGGAGTACGCCTCCTACCTCGTGCTGGGCCTCCCCAACATCGAGGGCATCCAGGTGATCGGCCGCGCGCCCGTGATGACCGGACTCAATCGCGACGGCATCACCCTGACGGTGGCCTCGGACCAGCGCGGATTCGTCGGCCCGTACATGGTGCAGGCGTTCGACGCGCGGCGGCGGAAGGTGAGCGCCCAGGGCCTCATCGCCCCCGCCGACTGGGCCACCAAGTTCATCGAGATCGCTGGTGAAGGCGTCCCGAGCCGCGAGACCTTTGCGAAGGGCGTCGCGGCACAGCCGAGGGACATCGTCCTCATGGCGCTCGACCTCGATCTCCGCGGCCAGGCGCCGAAGGATGTCGTGAAGTCGCTGGATGCAGCGTCGATCTCCGTGGGCGCCGGCCGCTTCGGCATCTCGAGCACGGCGCCGATGCGCTTCTTCCCCGGCCGCTACCGCATCCGCGTGCTTGCCGACGACGGCGTGCGCGTGCTCCTCGACGGGAAGCCCGTCATCGACCGCTGGGAACTGCGCGGCGCCCCCGCCGTCGAGACCCATGAGGTCGAGTTCAAGGAGTTGCAGGAGGTCTCGATGACCGTCGAGTACTTCCACGACAAGGGCGGCGACGACCGCAGCCCTGCGCGGCTCCAGCTCTGGTTCGAGGCGATCGACCCGAGCTTCCGCGGCGGCTGAACCCGCCGGCGCCCTGCACGCAACCGTCCGACGCCCCGACGCCGGCGCCGCACGCGACGCGGCCCGGTCGCCGTTCGTTTGCATCGCATGAAAAAGTATTCATGCCGCTTGCATTGTATGCAGTGGTCCTGTATACTTTCTCGTTCGCCTGAATGTCCATGCTTCCAGGCGCCCCGCCTGTGCAACCAGCCGAACGCCAACACCGATCCAGCATGAAGTCGAGACGCCACGCCGTCATCCGCAACCTCATCGCCGCCGGCGAGATCTACAGCCAGCACGAGCTCGCCCAGCTTCTCGCGCGCGAGGGAATCGAGGCCACGCAGGCGACGCTCTCGCGCGACCTCGCCGAGCTCGGCGTCCTCAAGGGTCCGGACGGCTACCAGCTTCCAGGCACGGGGAACCCCGCGCTTCCGACCGAGGCCTCGCTCGCGCGGGCGCTGAAGCGGGAGCTCGTCTCGATCGATGTCGGCGGCACCCTCGTCGTCCTCAAGACGCCGAGCGGCCACGGCAACGCCCTCGCCATCGAGCTCGACCGCGCCCGCCTCAACGGCGCGCTCGGGACGATCGCCGGCGACGACACCGTCTTCCTCGCGGCGAGGAGCGAGATCTCGGCCCGCCGCATCGCGAAAGACCTCCGCGAACTCGCGGACATGCCGTGAGGCGCCGCGCGCCTCGTCCCCACCGCACTCTCCAGGATGGCATTGACTTCGGTGACTCCACAAGCCTCATTTTCTCCTTCGATCCGCACCGCCGTCGTCGGCGCCAGCGGCTACGCGGGCGCTGAACTGCTCGCGATCCTCGCGGCGCACCCGAATGCGGAGGTCGTGGCGCTGTTCGGCAGCTCGCGCAAGTCGGACGAAGGCACCCCCACCGCGGCGGACCTCTTCCCCCGCTTCGAGGGCACCGCGGTCGGCGCCCTGCCGATCAAGCCCTTCGATGTCGCCGCCGCCACGGCGCTCGGCCTCGACGCGATCTACCTCGCGACGCCGCACGAACTCTCGCATGAGGTCGCGCGCGCGCTGGTCGACGCAGGAATCGTGGTCCTCGACCTGTCGGCGGCCTTCCGGCTGTCCGACCGCGCGGTGTTCGAGAAGAACTACGGCTTCGCGCACGCGCACGCGGATCTCCTCGCGGAGGCTGCGTACGGCCTCGCGGAGTTCAACGCCGCCCGCATCGCCGAGGCGCGCCTCGTCGCGGTGCCCGGGTGCTATCCGACCGCGTCGATCCTCGCGATCCGCCCGCTCGTCGAGGCCGGCCTCGTCGACACCACCCGACCCGCGATCGTCGACGCCGTGAGCGGCGTCTCGGGCGCAGGTCGCAAGGCCGAGGTGAAGAGCCTCTTCTGCGAGGTCTCGATGCAGGCCTACGGCGTGTTCAAGCACCGCCACCGCCCGGAGATCGCCGAGCACGCGGGCATCGCGACCATCTTCACGCCGCACCTCGGCTGCTACGACCGCGGGATCCTCGCGACCGTGCACCTCGAGCTCGTGCCGGGCACCACCGAGGCGCAGGTGCGCGCGGCGTTCGAGTCGGCCTACGCGGGCCGACCGTTCGTGCGCGTCCTGAAGGCGGGCCGCTGGCCGAGCGTGGCGGCGGTCGAACGCACCAACCACTGCGACATCGGGTTCGCCGTCGAGACGACCGAGGCGGGCACCCACCTCATCGTCGAGAGCGCGATCGACAACCTCGTGAAGGGCGCGGCCGGCCAGGCCGTCCAGTGCATGAACATCCGCTTCGGCCTCGATGAAGCCGCCGGCCTCCTGCCGGCGCGCGCGGCGGTCGCCGCCGGAGGCGTCTCGTGAACAAGGCTCCCCGTCCCGCGAACCCCGTCGAACTCCGCGCCGGCGCGCAGCCCGCGCGCGGCCCGCTCGTCGTCAAGATCGGCGGCGCGCTGCTCGAGTCGGCCGACCAGCATGGCGACGCCTTCAGCGGCCTCGTCGCGCTCCACGCGGCCGAGCGCGCCCACGGCCGTGCGGGCGTCATCCTCGTCCACGGCGGCGGCGCGCAGGTCGACCGCCAGCTCAAACTCGTCGGCATCGAGACCCCGCGCATCGAGGGGATCCGCGTCACCTCGCGCGAGGCGATCCAGCAGGTCGTCGGCGTCCTCGCGGGAAGCGCGCATGTGCAGCTCCTCGGCATCCTCTCGGCGCGCGGCGCGCGCGTCGTGGGGCTCACCCTGTCGGACGGCGGCCTCTGCCGCTGCCGCCACACGACGAAGTACGCGTTCGACGCCGGCGAAGTCGGCGAGATCACAGGTGGCGACGGCGCCGTGGCGCACACGCTGCTCGCGGCGGGCTTCCTGCCCGTCGTGAACTCGATCGGCCTCTCGGCCGCGGGCGAACCGCTGAATGTGAACGCCGACGAGGCCGCGTGCGCGATCGCGCGCATCGTCGGCGCGTCGGGAATCGTCCTCCTCACCGATGTCCCGGGCGTGCTCGACGCCTCGAAGCGCCTCATCCCCGAACTCGACGCCGCCCGGATCGACGCGCTCGTCGCCGACGGCACGATCTCGGGCGGCATGATCCCGAAGGTCAGGGGCGCGCTCGAGGCGGCGGCCAGCGCCGGCTGCCCCGCCACGATCGCCTCGTGGCGCGACCCCGCCGCGATCGCGTCGGGCTCGACCGGAACCCGCATCCTCGCGCCGCTCGCAGAGCCCGCGCACTCCTGAACGCAGAACCGAACCAGCACGATGGCACGCACGACCGACACCATGTCCCCGCTCGAGGCCCTGAAGGGCCGCTCGATCCTCCGCCTCACCGACCTTTCGGCGGGCGAGATCCGCGGCATCGTCGCGCTCGCGCGCACGCTCAAGGCCGATTACGCGGCATTTCAAGGCGTTCTCGCCCAGCGCGCGCTCGTCATGCTGTTCGAGAAGCCGTCGCTCCGCACGCGCGTCTCGTTCGAGATCGGCTTCCAGAAGCTCGGCGGCTGCGTGTCGTTCCTCGACCATCGCGCCGAGCGGATCGGCGCGCGCGAGACGATTCCCGACTACGGGCACAACCTCGAGCGCTGGGCCGATGTGATCGTCGCGCGCGTGTTCGCGCATGAGACGCTGGCCGCCCTGCGCGCCTCGTGCTCGGTGCCGATCGTGAACGCGCTCAGCGAGATCGCGCACCCCTGCCAGGCGCTCGCCGACGCGCAGACGCTCGTCGAGCACGGCGTCGCGCTCGAGTCGTGCCACCTCGCGTGGCTCGGCGACGGCAACAATGTGTGCCTCTCGCTCATGGAGCTGACCGCGATCATGGGCGGCCGCATGACGGTCGTGACGCCCGCCGCGCACCGCCCCTGCCCCACGCTCACCGCCGAAATCGCTGGAATCGCCGCCAAGACGGGCGCACGCATCGCGCTCACCGACGACCCCGCCGCGGTCGCCGGCGCCGATGCCGTCTACACCGACGCGTGGATCTCGATGGGCCAGCAGGATTCGGCCGAGAAGATCGCGTCGCTACGCCGGCTCTCCGTCACCCCCGAACTCATGAACACCGCCGGCGCGCGCGCGAGGTTCATGCACTGCCTGCCCGCCCACCGCGGCGAGGAAGTCGTCGACGCCGTGATCGACGGCCCGCAGTCGATCGTCTTCGACCAGGCGGAGAACCGCATGCATGCGCAGAACGCGCTCCTGCTTGCGCTGCTCGGCGCGCTTCCCGCCTCCACCCAGCCACGGACCCTCGCGATGCAGGCCTGAAACCGGGCCGCCCGCGTCGCGAAGATCACTACCATTTCCGCCTTCCCGCACAGATCCTGAGAAAGCAGAAAGACCGATGTCCCAGATGAAGAAGCCCACCCGCGTTTGCGTCGCCTACTCCGGCGGCCTCGACACCTCCTGCATCATCCCGTGGCTCGTCGAGACCTACGGCTGCGAGGTCATCGCCTGCGTCGCCGATGTAGGCCAGGGCGCGCGCGAGCTCGAGGGCATCGAGGAGAAGGCGATCCGCACGGGCGCCAAGGAGTGCCATGTCGTCGACCTCAAGAAGCAGTTCATGGAGGAGTTCGTGTTCCCCATGTGCATCTCGGGCTCGGTCTACGAAGGCCGCTACCTGATGGGCACCTCGATCGCGCGCCCGATCATCGCGCGCGCGCAGGTCGAGGTCGCGCTCAAGACCGGCTGCGACGCGCTGTGCCACGGCTGCACGGGCAAGGGCAATGACCAGGTGCGCTTCGAGTCGACCTACGCGTCGCTCGCGCCGCAGCTTCCCGTGATCGCGCCGTGGCGCATCTGGGACCTCAAGAGCCGCGAGGCGATGCTCGCGTACCTCAAGGAGCGCAACATCCCCTGCGCGGCGAGCGCCGAGAAGATCTACTCGCGCGACGCCAACATGTGGCACATCTCGCACGAGGGCGGCGAGCTCGAGGACCCGTGGAACGCGCCGCCGGAAGATGTGTGGATGATCTCGGTCAGCCCGAAGGACGCGCCCGACCAGTTCGAGGATGTGATGTTGTCGTTCTCGAAGGGCCGCCCCACCGCGCTCAACGGCAAGCCGATGGACCCGGTCGCGCTCCTCACCGAGCTCAACAAGATCGGCGGCAGGAACGGCGTCGGCCGCGTCGACATCTGCGAGAACCGCCTCGTCGGCATGAAGAGCCGCGGCGTCTACGAGACCCCGGGCGGCACGATCCTCATGGAGGCCGTGCGCGGCCTCGAGCAGCTCGTGCTCGACCGCGAGACGCTCCACTTCCGCGAGAAGCTCGCGCTTGACTTCGCGAAGATCATCTACAACGGCACCTGGTTCAGCCCGACGCGCGAGGCGATGTGGGCCTCGTTCGAGGCGATCGCCCAGTCGCTCGACGGCGATGTCGTCGTGCGCTGCTACAAGGGCCGCGCGGAGGCCGTGCGCCGCCGCTCGCCGAACTCGCTCTTCCACCACGGCTTCGCCACCTTCGGCGAGGACGAGGTCTACGACCACAAGCACAGCGAGGGCTTCATCCGTCTCTTCAGCCTGCCGCTGCGCATCCGCGCGCTGCTCGGCCTGAACCCCGACGCGAAGAAGATCGCCGCAAGCAACTCTGGCTCGGCTTCGAACGCCGGCGCCGCTTCGGGTTCGAAGCAGAAGGTCCACTGACATGACGACCGCCATCTGGGCAGGACGCCTCGAAGGCCAGGCCGACTCGCTCTTCCGTGAGTTCAACGACTCGCTGCCGTTCGACCGCACGCTCGTGCGCGAGGACATCGAGGGCTCGGTCGCGTGGTCGAAGGCGATCATGCGCGCCGGCGTCATCGACTCGAACGAGCAGGCGCAGATCGCGGCCGCGCTCGCGGAGATCCTGACGCTCGCGTCGGAGGATCCCTCGTCGATCACGGAAGCCGACGACGAGGATGTCCACTCGTGGGTCGAGCGCCAGCTCATCGCCCGCGTGGGCGACCTCGGCAAGAAGCTCCACACGGGCCGCAGCCGCAACGACCAGGTCGCCACCGACCTGCGGCTCTGGACCGCGCGGCAGCTGAAGCTCCGCCAGAGCGAGCTCAAGGCCGCGATGAACGCGCTCGTCGACCTCGCCGAGCGCGAGAAGACGACGCCGTTCCCCGGCTACACGCACCTCCAGCGCGCGCAGCCGATCCTGTTCGCGCACTGGTGCCTCGCGTATGTCGAGATGTTCCGCCGCGACCTCGAGCGGCTGTCCGACGCGCTCAAGCGCGTGCGCTCGTCGCCGCTCGGCTCGGGTGCGCTCGCCGGCACGGCGTATCCGATCGACCGCGAGCAGCTCGCGAAGGACCTCGGCTTCCGCGCGCCGACCGCGAACTCGCTCGACGCCGTCAGCGACCGCGACTTCGTGATCGAGACGCTGTCGGCGTGCGCGCTCTGCGCCGTGCACCTCTCGCGCTTCGCCGAGGACCTCATCTTCTACTCGACGAGCGAGGCGTCGCTCATCGAGCTTCCCGATGCGTTCACTTCCGGCAGCTCGCTCATGCCGCAGAAGAAGAACCCCGACGCGCTCGAGCTCTTCCGCGGCAAGACCGGCCGCCAGGTCGGCAACCTCGTCACGCTGCTCGTCACGGTGAAGGGCCTGCCGATGGCCTACAACAAGGACCTGCAGGAAGACAAGGAGCCGCTCTTCGACTCGATGCGGCACCTCTCGATGTGCCTGCGCGTCCTGCCGCCGATGGTGGCGGGCATCAAGGTCAACCGAGAGAACGCGCTCGTCGCGGCGGCCGAGGGCTACACGAACGCCACCGACCTCGCCGACTATCTCGTGCGGCTCGGCGTCCCCTTCCGCGAGGCGCACCACCAGGCCGGCCGGCTCGTCCGCAAGGCGATCGAGACCGACTCGGCGCTGGAAGAGCTGCCGATCGAGGTGATCCGCGAGCAGGCGCCGCGCGCGAACAGCGACATCTACACCCAGCTCACGGTCAGCGCCACGCTCGAGAAGCGCGGCGTGACCGGCGGCACGGGCCCGAAGGCGGTCGAAAGCGCCATCGAGCGCGTGCGGCGCATGCTGCGCGAGCGCGCGGTGCCCGCTGGCCGCGGCGAGGTCGAGTTCCGCCAGGCGCGGATGGACGACCTCGACGCGATCGTGCATCTCGTCGACTACTGGGCGCAGCACGGCGAGAACCTGCCGCGCTCGCGCGAGGACATCATGAAGGCGATCCTCGACTTCGGCGTCGCCGTCGTCGACGGCCGCGTCGTCGGCTGCGCGGCGCTCTGGATCTACAACCCGGATCTCGCGGAGATCCGCTCGCTCGGCGTCCATACCGAGTTCCAGGGCCGCGGCATCGGCCAGGGCCTCGTGCGGCACTTCCAGCAGGTCGCTGGGCAGCTCCACATCGACCGCCTGTTCGTGCTCACCCGCGCGCCCGACTTCTTCGAGAAGTGCGGCTTCCGCAAGGTGTCGATCAACTCGCTGCCCGAGAAGGTCCTCAAGGACTGCTCGAGCTGCCCGAAGAACGCGAACTGCGACGAGATCGCGCTGATTCACGACACCGTGCTGCCGGAAGGCAACGGCGACGGGAAGTGACGAGGACCAGATGACGCACGCACACGCCGACTCCTCCGCGGCCGGACGCATCGTCGCCGCCACGCACCACTGGCCGCGCGGCTTCCGCGCGTCGGTCGGCGCGGCGGCGATCAAGAAGCCGGGGCGCGACGACCTCGCGCTCCTCGCGATGCCCGAGGGCGCGACGGCGGCCGCGATCTTCACGCGCAACCTGTTCGCAGCGGCTCCGATCGAGCTCTCGCGGCGGCATATCAAGGATTCCCGCGGCCACGCGTCGGCGCTCATCCTCAACTCGGGCTGCGCGAACGCCGCCACGGGCCCGCGCGGGCTTGCGAACGCGCAGGAGATGGTCGACGCCGTGTCGCTTGCGCTCGGATGCGCGTGCGAGGCGGTGCTCGTCAACTCGACGGGCGTGATCGGCGTGCAGCTGCCGATGGAGCGGATCGCGCCGGTGATTCCGAAGATGGCCGCCGGCATCGCAGAGGCGCTCGACGCTGGCCCGCTCGAGCCGTTTGCGCGCGCGATCATGACGACCGACACCAAGCCCAAGATGAGTGCGCGGCGCGTCGAACT
>Ga0209972_10000545_pt1 | contig 37146 bp, 22 predicted proteins | sample NOAtaG_7_FD_187302 | JGI IMG/M metagenome (GOLD analysis project Ga0209972, IMG submission 187302) | Freshwater lake microbial communities from Lake Erie, under a cyanobacterial bloom - NOAA_Erie_Diel1S_2200h metaG (SPAdes) (version 2) | ecosystem: Environmental > Aquatic > Freshwater > Lake ...
GCCGGGCCCGGCGTGAGGCTTTTGGTCACCGGAGCTTCTGCGGGTGCAGGCGGGTGCACGCGGGTGCAGGCGGGTGCAGGCGGGTGCAGATTGTGTTTGGTGCGGGATTATGAGCTCCTGACCGGCAGCCTCAGGCGCTGTGTGGATGCGGCCCGCCAGTTTCGTGGCTCAGTGGCTTCGCGTGAAGCAGCAAATGGGCGACCTGGCAGGCGGGGAGGCAGCCAGCCGTTGGCGAAGCAATCAAACCTGCTTCACCACGGCTGCCAGTGGCCAACAGAAGCGTTCACAGATCCTTCGCGGGCTCGGCAGGTTCGGCGGGGGATGCCCCACGGCCCGGAGGCGGCAGTGGCGGACGATCGGGACGAGCGGCGTCAGGTGGGGGTGTTGGCGCGGGGAGATCGACGGAATTGCCGAGGTCGACCAGCAGTTTCAGGGGCTGGTCCAGGCGAGCTCGTCGCGGGGCAATCACGGCTTCCTGATCAGGGAAGAACATGGCCAGCCCGCGATAGACTCGTTCAGCCAGCTCCACCTCACCACAGTCGATCGCCAGATCAGCGAGGTCCATGCGTTTTTCGACACTGGTGACATCGCTGCCGATGGCTTTCAGAGCTTCCAGCATCTGCTGACGTTTGGTTTGCAGCATTTCGACGTTCTGGCGAGCGAGGTCTGCGAGTTCCTTATTACCGACAGCCTCGGCGATTCCCTGCAGGACCTGCATGCCTTCGGTGTTGCGTGTCGCCCGGCGACAGGCGACATACACTTCGGCCAGAGCCTGTTTGGCTTTTTCCGGATCGTTCCATGCGAGCATGACTTTGCCCCAGGTGCAGACCAGCTGGGGATTTTCGCGAGCATCGCGGCGAGCGGCATCCAGAGCTGCGATCGCTTCCTTGATTTTGCCTTCGGCGATCAGCTTTTCGGCTTTGAAGCTGCCGGCTGCGATCGGGTTATCCAGTTGTTCTGCGTACTTGTCCGTGCCTTCGAAGCGACCGAGTCGAGTGAGAGTGCGGAGCAGTTTGACGACCTTCAGGCTGTTCGTGGGCTCATTGGGGTCGATGTCGATCGACTTGCGGATATCGGCAGCCGCTTTTTCATATTCGCCGAGGTCGATGTAGATCTCACCGCGCTGGTACAGAGTTCTGCCGATGTCGTAGTCCTTTTCTGCAAGTGCGGTGAACTGCGTCAGCGCCTCGTCATAGGCCTGGATCGAATTCATCATGCCAGCGAGTGAAAACCGGGCCAGCGAGCCGACTTCCGGATCATCCAGCACCTGTTTCAGGGCATCAGTGGCGTTCTGCAGCTGGCCGGCCGTGCCGTAGGCGCGTCCGAGCGCGAGCCATGCGCGAGCTTTCACGGAGGGTGTGTCAACGGCCTTCCTGAGCAGCGGGATGGCTTTGAGCGGCTTGGTTTCACCCAGCTTGACAATGCCTTCGAGGTAACTGACCTCACCTTCCCGATCGGGAAACTGTCGCAGCGATTCAAGGCTTTGCAGCAGAGTTTTCAGGTCTGCGTTTTCGGCTGCTTTGTTGGCGTCGGCCAGCAGCTGCAGCGGATCCGTGGGCACGGCGGAAGACACCAGCGACAGGACGATGGCGACTCCGAATACGCCGATACCGCCCCAGACCCACCAGGGCATGCCGGTTGCGACACGAGGAGCAGCAGGGCGATTGCCGGAACTTTTCGAAGACATAGCGACCACGGACCCCGCAACAGCGAATGTTGACTTGCTGGAAATCACAACGAGGGCTGGACATCCCCCCGTTCAGATACGACAGTGTCGTATCCGACATTTGAAGAATACCTGAAAAAAACGGGCTGTCCCGTGCAAATCAGGGCACGGCCGGCGATCCCGCTGAAAATTCCTGCAACCAGGCCCCATGTCCACTGACCCTGCCAACCCCACGCGCCGTGAGCTGCTGTCGGCATTTCGCACGCGGACTGCCGCTCCGTCAGAGTCTGCGCGGATTGCCGGACCGGCGCCCAACGGCGGTGCGACTGTGCGTCTGACCGCGCGGCTGATGGGCTGTGACTTCACGGTCGTACTGAACCCTGGACCGGAGCAGGTTGAGGTGGCAGGGGAAGCTTTGGAGCGAATTTCGGCGGTTGAAGCGTGGCTGAGTCACTATCGGGATGACAGCCAGCTGTCTCGACTGAACCAGACTGGCTGGCCCGGCCCGGCGTCAGTCTCCGCGGAACTGCGGGATTTTCTGGAGTTTTGCCGGCATTGCTGGCAGCTCACGGACGGAGCCTTTGACGTGGCAGCCGGCGCCCTGTCACAGCTCTGGAGACACTGTCGGAAGGCCGGCCGGATTCCGGATGACGCCGCGGTCGCGGCAGCAAAAGCCTGTTCCGGGCACAGCCTGGTGAACATGAATCCAGTGGGTAACACGGTTTGTTTTTCGGCGGCCGGAATTTCACTGGACCCGGGCGCTGTCGGCAAAGGCTGGGGGCTGGATGATGCGGCCGCGTGGCTGCTGAACCGTGCAGAACCGCTGCAGAATTTCCTGCTTTCCGGGGGACACAGCAGTTTGCTGGCTGCGGGCAGCCACAATGGGACGGGTGGCTGGCCGGTGGGGCTGGGAAATCCCCTGTTCACGGAAAAACGGATTGCGACAATTCTGCTGATGGATCAGGCGATGGGTACCAGCGGATCGAACATCCAGTTTTTCCGCCACGCGGGTCGACGATACGGTCATGTACTGGATCCGCGGACGGGCTGGCCTGCGGAGGGCATGCTTTCGGCGACCGTTCTGGCCGATTCTGCAGCCCTCGCGGACGCACTTTCCACTGCGTTTTTTGTGATGGGAGTGGAAAAGGCGGTTGAATGTTGTCGGCAGATTCCGGACATTGCAGCGATACTGATTCCGTTCCCTGATCGTGGTACTCGGCTCAGTCCGGTGGTGGTGGGAAATCTGCCGCACCGGATCTGGTGGGATGCAGAGCAGGCAGCGGCGCAGTACATTTGAGGTCGGTCTTCAAAAACGGCAGTTTTCCGACGGTGCGTCAAAACCGTTGTTTGATTTGCCGGTATGAACAATCTGGGGAGTGCATTTTCAGTGGCAGATGTTCGCAAATACTCGGGTGCTGCCGTGATCTTTCTGGTGGTGCTGCGGCTGGGTATCGGCTGGCAGTTACTCTACGAAGGTTTGTGGAAGATCAACACCCAAAGCACTCCGAATCCCTGGTCGGCCGAAGGCTACCTGAAGAATGCTCAGGGACCCATGCGGGACGTATTCCGGACGATGGCGGGGGATCCCGATGACAAAAGCTGGCTGGACCCGGACACGGTCAGTGGTCGCTGGGATGCCTGGAAACAGCGTTTCATTCGGCACTATGGTCTGAATGAAAGTCAGCAGGGTGCGCTGACCCGGCTGATCGATGGTTCTTCCGAGTATGCAGCGCAGCTGGACAAGCTGCCGGACGGTGTGGATTTCAAGGCTGCCGGTCAGGACAAGGTGATTCGCTTCGAAGCTGCTCGCAAACTGCTGCTCATTGATGGCAAGCGGCACATGGTGCCGGCGGAAAAAGCGGCCCTGGAGGCTCAGATTGAGGACAGGACGGGTCCGGAGTACGACGCGTATCGCGCGGCGTTGAATGCGGCCTATGCCCGTTCCAGCCGGTTGTCGTACAAAGAACGCGTGCGGGCGCATCTGATGGGTAATCCAGACAATGCCGGACTGATCGACGGTCGCATCAGTCAGATTCAGTTGTACAACAACATGCTGAACAGGTATGAGGAAAAGTTGGCAGCGGCTGATCTGCCTTATCAGTTTGAGCACCTGGACCGCACCTGGTCGGATACTCGCCAGAAGGCTTCCGAACTGGCCGGCCCGGTGATCGCGATGGATCGCGAACTGCAGGACGAGGCGGTCAACCTGCTGTCAGTGGATCAGCTGAAACGCGGGCCGCTGCAGGATCCTCTCAGTGTACTGAAGGTTGTGGATCTGATGACAATTGCCGGCCTTGCGGGTCTGGGTCTGCTGCTGATAAGCGGCCTGTTCACCCGGTTTGCGGCATTCTCGGCTGCCATGATGATCTTCGGCTTTTATCTGGCCATGCCTCCGCTCCCGGGTGTCCCGGAAACACCGGGCCCCGAGCACAGTTTCATAGTGAACAAAAACCTGATTGAGGTTCTGGCGCTGCTGGCTTTGGCCTGCATTCCTTCGGGGATGTGGTTCGGACTGGACAGTTTGCTGGCAACATTTCGTGTGAAGCGGGCTCTGCTGAAGGGTACCCGCCGAACAGCCTGAACATTCGGACAAACAAACGCGGTTTTTCCAGCACAAAACAATCCGCATCAGCCACGATGTTCTGGTGCGTCGATTTTTGGGAGTGACAGAGATGGACATTACGCCGGAACAGCATGAGATTGGCAAGGACAACTTTAATGAGGCCGTGGGGTTTTCCCGTCGTGCGCTGCTGAAAACAGCGGCAGCCGGTGGTGCGGGCCTGGGTGCCCTGTACTTCAATTATGAAAAGCTGAATGGTGCGCCGGTGAAGGCGGCCTTCATTGGCTGCGGTGACGAAGCCAACGTGCTGATCACTGAGCATCCTTCGGACTTCATGGAAATTGTGGCGGTAGCTGACCCGCGTCCGGCCAACATCGAACGTACCTTCAAGGGCAGTCATCCGGAAGTGCGTATTGGTCTGAACAAAAAGCTGGGGCAGGCCAAAGCCAGCGAGATCAAGGTTTATGGCGACCACGAAGCTCTTTTGAAGGACAAGGATGCGCTGGGGCTGGAAATGGTGGTGATTGCAGTGCCGCTCAGCCAGCACGCCCCAATTGCCCTCGCCTGTATGGAAGCCGGTCTGCACGTGCTGACCGAGAAACTGATGGCGCACAACGTCACCGAATGCAAGCAGATGATTCGGACGGCCGAAAAGAAGGGGCTGCTGCTGGCAGTCGGACATCAGCGACATTACAGCGTGCTTTACGACAACGCCAACTCGCTGATTCGCCAGGGCCTGCTGGGGGACATCAAGTTCATCCGGGCTCAGTGGCATCGCAACAACAGTTTCCCCGGCAGTGACAGCTGGAAGAAATGGGACCGTGGTGCCGAAGCGAAGAAGGACAAGGAACATCTGCTGAAGCTGGAGAAGGAAGGTCGTCTGAAGGCACTGGGTTATGACAGCGCGCGGCAACTGGTGGACTGGCGTCTGTACAACAAGACTGGTGGTGGCCTGATGGCCGAGCTGGGCAGTCACCAGATGGACGCAGCCAGCATTTTCCTGGGCAAGGTCCATCCGCTGGCGGTGCAGGGCTATGGCCAGAAAAATTTCTACGGCGTGAAGGGTGTCGGCCCAAAGGAAAACTGGGACGACGACCGCGACATTGCTGACCACATTTACGTGACCTTTGAATTCCCCGGTCAGCATTACAAAGAGGATCAGAATGACATTGCGATTGTGACCTATTCTTCGATCAACACGAATCGCCTCGAGTTCTACGGCGAAACCGTATTTGGCAGCCGCGGTACTCTGATCATGAAGGAAGAAAAGGAAGCGCTGCTGTACAAGGAACAAAGTCCTGGCAGCGGTGGCGGGCTGGAGCAGCGTCTGTGGGTGCTGGACAGCTCAGCCGGGGGTGGCCCGGTATTGGATTCCTACAACACGGCTGCCCCGTCAGCGGGTGCCGCAATGGCCAAGGGCGCAGTGGGTGACAAAGTCAGCCGCGGGTATCGGGAAGAGATGGAGCATTTCTGCTACTGCTTGCGCAACGGCAAGGGCTGGCAGGAGCTGCGGTGCAATGGTCGCGTGGCGATGGCAGACGCGATCATGGCACTCACCGCCAATCTGGCCATGAAGACGCGGAAACGCATTGAGTTCCGTGAAGAGTGGTTTGATGCCGATAACGATGCTGCTCCGGAAACGGACGCTCAGATCACTGGCTGAGTTCAGTTTGGTCTGCATGTTTTTGAAATCTGAATCCGACGGTCGCGGTGACCGTCGGATTTTTTTGCGCGGTCTGCACACATACGCACTCTGCAACCCGCCGCTTCAGCAACGGCGTGCCGAATGTTTTGCCCGACCTAAGACAGCGGACTGGCGTTTTTTGCTGGCGTCAAACTTGATCAGAAACGCCTCTAACCATAATCTCTCTCTTATCAAAGTCCCTGCGGGGTATACACATCACCACAAGCCGATTGTGCATGTGGCCTTATTTGTCCCGGATACCATCATGAACGACAAGCATCGCATTTCCGTGTTGTTTAGAAGTCTGCGTGAGGTACTGGCTGGTCCGGGCGGACGTCGCAGGCGTCGGTCATCGTGGCAGGCGGATGCTCTGGAAAGTCGCTGTTTGCTGTCGGCAGGTAACCCGGCTCCGTGGGTCAATCACATCTGGGGTTCCACTTCAATACAGGGATCGCCAGCGATATTCATAGTGTCGTTCAGTGAGGTCGTGAATGGTGTTGATGCTGCAGATTTTGCGGTCGAACGCTTCTCAGGGGACGTCACGTGGCAGTCGCTGGCGGTGACAGGTTCCGGAGCAACCTGGCAGGTTGAGGTGCAGGGGTTGCAGGGTCGCGGGGCCTTGCGAGTCAATTTGCTTCCGAACAGCGACATACGGGATCTCAGTGGTCAGCCACTCTACAGGCCGGGCAATGCTCAATACCATGCGCAACCGACGTACGTGGAGACTGAGGCGGCACCATTGCCATTGCGACAACCAGAAGTGATGACCGGTGATTTTGACGGCGACGGGCGGGAAGAAGTCATCATGACAGGTTCCGGCAGCGATCATCGCAGGAAGCTGAAAGTGATTGAGCTGGACAATTCCGGAGCGGTGCAGGTTCGCAGACCGTCGCTGGACCTCGGGTACTCTGAACCAACGGTTATCGACATCGATCAGAACGGTACTGATGAACTATTATTGTTCCGTGGTTCACAGATCCAGGCCGTCAGAATAGACTCGAATGGACAGCCGACCATCGTTGCCGACTCCACATACTACGCTGATAATTATTATGGCCTCAATGTACCTGACCAAACAAATTTTTCCGACATGAATGGTGATGGCAGGATGGACTTTGTCCACCTGCTGTTCCACGTTGAGTCCGGGCAAACGCACGTCGGAGTGGCTACCGGAGATGGCACGGGCCGGTTCTTGTTTTCCACCGCGATCGCCAGCACAGGTTCTGACATTCGCTGCCGTCCGGCGGACATCAACGGGGACGGGCGACAGGATCTGCTGATAAGTGAGGACGACTACGTCCGTCCAGGTGTCGCGTACAGACGGATTCAGGTATTACTGCAAAACGCCGCAGGGCAGTTCGTTCCGACATTCTCCACCACAGCACGTGCTGACATCGATGACCTGATCACTGACATCAACGCAGATGGCAAAGTTGACCTGGTCAGTTCGTACTATCCGAGTGCCTATCCAGGTTTTGTCACAATTCTTCCGGGCCAGGGTGACGGTACGTTTGCGCAAGAGATTGCTCTGCCCGTGCCGAACAGCGGGTGGCTGGTGCAGACAGACGGCAATGGGGATGGGCGTCCGGATGTGCTGCTGCTCAGCGATGCAGTGAACGCTCCCAGTGCAGCTCTGTACCTGCTGACGCAGGACACCAGCGGTCAACTGTCCGAATCTGCCGTTCTTTCTTTGCCAGACAGTACACTGGACGATTTCCGTCGTTTTCAAACGTGGGGCACACCTTCACTGCTGGCGGCCACTACCGGCGGATTTGAGTTTCGGGTTTCTGAATTCGATCAGTCAGGCAGGAATGCAGGCGTCCTGAAGCGGGCTTCCCTGAATGGGGATCTCAGCTGGTCAGTGGAGACACTGATCAGGCAGCCGGGCCTTCCGAACACCATGCTGGCAGCGGACTTTGATGGCGACGGTCAAATGGATGAGCTGTTTCTGGGATCGGAGTTGCCAGAAACTTCCGGAAACACAGACCTGCATATCTTTCTCCGCAATCCCCCCGGATCAGCCTTGCCTGCAATTAAGCAGAAAATCAGTTTTGCCGAGCCATCCGGTCCGACTCCAGGACGCGCTGTTGCGCTGAACCTGAATAACGACGGAATTGCTGATATCGTCCACACCATCCCGGAAACCAATGCGATCGGCATTCGACTGAGCATTGAACCGGGTGTCTATGCAGAAACTCAGCAGATTCCGGTCGGAGTCGACCCTGATGACCTGGTGAGCGCTGATTTTAACGGAGATGGGCGTGAGGATCTGGCAGTCTCAGTCAGTGGTGAGAATCGCATCGCGCTGTACCTGACGCAGCCTGACGGGTCGCTGCTGCGTCAAACGGACCTGTTGACAGCCGCTGAGCCGCGGGGCATGGCCGCTGTCAACATTGCTGGAGATGCGAGCGCTGACCTGGTTGTGGCAGAGCCGGGCGCCAGTCGGGTCAGCATTTACGGGGGGCTGAATAATGGATCTTTCGTGTCCGCACTGCAGATACCGCTGGACAGTCCTGCAGAGCGAGTGGCCATCGGCGATGTCAATGCAGACGGATTTCCGGACATCATCGCTGCATGCTCGCTGGATGACAGCCTGAGAATTGTGCGAGGTCAATTGGGGGGCTTTGCTGCCGCCGTCAGACAACCATTGCCAGGAAGTCCGACTGCAATTGCGGCCGTTATCACCAGCGATGGCAATACCGTGGATCTCTACGCCGGGCTGGCTGAGGTGCCCAATATCGCGTCGGCACGAACGGTACGACTGTCCGGCGACAGCAATGGGACTTTCGGTGATCCTCAGGAGTTTGATTATGGTGGCGTAGAGGGAAACTTCAGCACAGGTGACATCAACGGTGACGGCTGGGTTGACCTCGCGTTTGCCGGGAACTACGGGCGGGGAACAGTTGTCTGCGCTGTCGAAAAATCTGAGCCGTATGTCTACCACGCCCCTGCGAACATTGGATACTCGCTGTCCAGCCTGATTATTGCCGATGCCAACGCCGATGGCCGTCCCGACCTCGTCGGCATCGAATCACAGAAAGCCCCCACGCGAGTTTTGCTCAACGCTGATGACGGCAGCATGGTGGGAGGCAACTTCACTCGCGTCAATTGCCAACTTCCGACGATGGATCCCGTCGGGGATGTTGTGATCCCCGAGGGCACCACCGAGTATCGCATTAATCTGACCGGAATTTCTGCTGGCGACGGAGAGAGTGAACCGCTGAAGATTGCTGTTAACGCCTCGCATAACTCGGGCATACCACTGCCCGCCCCCACGCCGCAGTATGTGCCAGGCAGTTCCAATGGGGCACTGATTGTTCGGCCGCCAGCGTTTGGCAGCAGTGTTACTACAGTTAGCATCTTCATTGAAGACGGTGGTCCTGACAACGACGTGCAGACATGGTGGGATAACTCATTCTTCGTGCGAACACTGATGATCTATGTCAAGCCAACTCGAGCGATTGTACAGACACCCGTCGGGACAATTCAGTCCCAGCGTCCGCTCATTTCCTGGAGCGGTCTCTGGGAGACCGACACGAAGTGGCGACTCTGGATCACCAATAAAACCTCCGGCAGAAACCCCCTGATTGACGAAATCACCACCAACACGAATTTCACCCCGACCGTGGATCTGGGGCTGGGTGTTGTGGAGGTCTTTCTGCAGGGAATTACGGCGGACGGACAACGGCTGCCGTGGTCCAAAGTGCATCGATTCGAAATCAACACGGCTCCGCTTGTATCGCCAATTGGTAGCCGCATCACCTCGGGAACACCGGTCTTTACCTGGTCTGATGTGCCCGGCGCAACCGCATGGGAAGTATTCCTGTCCAATACGTCCACCGGGCAAAACCCACTGATCCGGGAAGTCGTGACCCAGCGAACCTGGACACCGCCGCAACCACTGGGCATATCGGCCTGGCAGTTCTGGGCGCGTGCGCTCGTGGGTGACAAGTACGCCGGGGCGTGGTCGCCACCTGTCAGCTTCGCCGTCGCCACGGCTCCCACGCCACTGGGACCGACTATCAGCACAGTCAGCCAGCGACCGCAATTTACCTGTTCAGCGGTTCCCGGAGCGACTCGCTATGGATTTTACCTGCAAAATCTGGTGACTGGACAGGTAGTGGCCAACGTCAGCGGTCTCAGTCAGCCGGCGTGGACGCCTGCCACGGCAATACCGTTTGGCGCGTATCGCTGGTGGGCCATTGCCGAAACAGCCACCGGAATTCGCAGCAACTGGTCAGCCGCCGTTGACCTCACCATCGGAGATCGACCGGTACTGCTGTCGCCGCGAGGAAACACGTCCTCTACCGCATTGGCTGCCCGCTGGCTGCCCATCCGCAATGCCACTTACTACGAAGTGTGGGTAAACCTCGTTGACCCCGCGATTTCTGCGGTCTACACCCGGACCGGAATCACAGGCACTCGACATGAGTTTTCCCCGGCACTTGCTCGCGACCGGACGTATCGCATCTGGGTTCGTGCCGCTCTGACGCCCGATTCGTTTACTCCGTGGAGTGTTGTCACTGAGTTCAGACTCACCTGACACAACAAATTCAGCGGTCGTTATCGGATCCATCGCGAATCTGATCCAGCAACTGCTGCAGCTCGGCCACTCGTGCCGGCTCAGCAGACGCAAGGTTACGAGTTTCGCCTGGATCTGCGGTCAGATCATACAACTGGACCTGTCCGAGGTTGCCGGTTTCGATATTCACCTGTCGATTCACAGCCGGCCCTTTCGACGGTTCGATCATTTTCCAGCGTCCCTGGCGAATGGACAGAGCGCCAGCCTGCTGCACCAGGTGTTCGCGTCCATTGCGATCCTCACCCAGCAGTGCCGGCAGCAGGTTGCGACTGTCGGGGCCGCAGCCTTCCGGAATCGCCTCGCCGGTCAGCGCAGCAAACGTGGCCAGAAAATCAATCTGGCAGAACAGGGCATCGGATGTCGTGCGAGCCGGGATGCGAGCGGGCCAGCGCACCAGCAGCGGAACCCGGGTACCCGCCTCAAACGAACTGTACTTCCCGCCGCGAAACCGACCGGCCGGCCGATGTTCGCCATTACGCTCCGCTGCCTCGTCCTGATAACCATCGTTCAGTACAGGTCCGTTATCGCTGGTCAGAATCACCAGAGTGTTGCGGGACAACCGATGCTGCTCAAGCGTCGCCAGCAGCTGCCCAACACTCCAGTCCAGCTGGGCGACCACGTCACCGCGAGCCCCCAGCGAAGTACGGCCGGCAAATCGCGGATGCGGAACTCGCGGCACATGCACGTCATGTGTGCTGAAGAACAGGAAAAAGGGCTGCTCATGATGACTCGATACATGCTGCTCGATGAATTTCTGAGCTCGCTCGGTCAGCACATCAGCCATGTCCTCATCCACCCACCGGGCACGCTGACCACCGGACATGAATCCAATGCGACTGATGCCGTTGACAATGGTCGCATTGTGACCGTGATCCCATTTCATTTTCAGCAGCTCAGGATGGCTCTGACCTGTCGGCTCGTCATCCAGCGGTCCGGAAAAACTGACCTGAATCGGATCTTCCCGATCCAGCCCCACAACCTGACGGCCCTCAACGTACACACACGGAACTCGATCTCCCGTCGCCGGAATGATGAAGCTTTCGTCAAAGCCCAGATCCAGCGGCCCCGGAGCAATCGGTCGATTCCAGTTCAGGTTACCGCTGCCCAGTCCCAGGTGCCACTTTCCAACAACGGCTGAACGGTACCCCGCGCGCTGCAAAATCGTGGCCAATGTCACTCGGTCCGCAGAAATAATGGACGAAGCATCTCCCGGAGCGATCCCGGTTCCTTTTTTTCGCCAGGCATATTCACCTGTCAGCAGCGCATAACGCGAAGGCGTGCAGGTTGCCGCTGCACTGTGACCATCGGTAAACCGACAGCCCTCTTCCGCCAGACGATCAATGTTTGGAGTTGCCACGGCTGTTGCACCGGTGCACCCCAGGTCTCCATAGCCCAGATCGTCCACATAGATCAGCACAATATTTGGCGGTGCCGCTGCCAGAATACCCCGAGAAATCAGCATCGCCACAGCCAGCGATGCACCAAGCAGCCACCACGATGCACGCATCCTGTCCATTGTCCTGTTTCTAAACACAATCTTTCTGAAAGCACCATCACGGCGTCCGGAATCCGCAACGCCTCTGCCACGCGACCGGACTCAGCCGGCGAACATTCAGCCCGCAAGGCTCAGTTCTTCGGTCGAGGTGTGCCCGCAGCAGCCGGGGCTGCTGCAGACGCAGCGGGTGTGCCGGCGGCCGGTGCTGCAGGATCCTCCTGAGGCTTCAGTGTCTCCAGTTTCTTTCCCTGAACCAGCGCATCGACAGCCAGATCCAGGTTGCGGCTGGTAATGCCGCCCTCCACGATGCCTTCCTTGTTGACAAGGAACATCGTGGGGACCGAAACAATTCCGAATCCGAAATCTCCGGGCTGAGCCCCTGCCTGCTGCGGTGCTTCCCGCAGGTTCTGCCAGCGAATGGCATTGGAGCCCAGCCAGGCCGTGGCCGCGGCTGCATCGGGATCCATGTTAATCCCGACAATTTCAAAGCCACTCTTCTGATGCTTTGCGTAGACAGCCTTCAGAGTTTCAGCATCGGCAAGGAACGGCTGTGCGTAGGAGGCCCAGAAGACCACCAGCACGACTTTCCCACGGTACTGTTCGATGCTGAGTGGCTGCCCCTGCAGATTCTTTCCGGCCAGCTGCAACGGGTTACCGGTCAGGCTCAGACGTCGCAGAGCGCCTGACGCCTTCACTCCACCTTCCGTTTTCGGATAATTCTTTGCGAGCTGGCCGTACCAGGCTTTCGCATCATCAATGCGCCCCATCAGTTCATAACTGATGGCCAGCTGCACAACGGCATCCGGCGCATCTTCGGAGGCAGGCCACTGCTTCGCAAAATTCTCCAGTTGTTCGAACCACCATTTTTGGGTGGCTTCGCGGGACTTCCTCGCCGCAGCTTCATCCGCTGCCTTGTCGTCTTCTTTCAGACGAACCGCATACTCTGCCATCAGCCGTCGATAATACACATAGCCCAGCAGCTTCTGATTGGCCTTCACCGTCGTTTCCAGTTGCTGCAGTCGCACCAGTCCGTCCGGATACAGTCCGGACTGGGCGGCCGTCGACAGGCTGTCGGTCAACTGCTGGATCCACTGCAGCTGCTCATCCTCGGTGCGCGACAATCCAGCCAGCTTTTCCGACAAATTGGCTCGCGCGACGTTGTAATCAACCAGCGTCTTCGGAGCAGCATCCGGCGGCGGACTGTTCTCATCCAGCTTTTGCAGGTCAGCCAGCACCTTCTGCATGTCGGCCGACATTTCCTGAGTCGGCCCGGCAGAGTCTCCTCCCATTCCCGACTGCATCAAAATTCCGCCCATGACCACCACAGCCTGGCCACTGGTATCCAGGGGTGTCGGTACGGAGACCAGTTTCCAGACGTCGCCGACCTGCACCATTTCACCGACCGAAATCAGGTCCAGCTTTTCGCCATTCTGCACATAGGCCATGGCGTTTTCATACACGACGAGGTCGCGAGCCGCGCCGCTTTGCTCGGCCAGCACCAGCCCCGGTGGCGGCGGATCGAACCGCACCCAGACGGACCGCGTATTCAGAACTTTGGCGTTGGCCACGGAGGCCTGTGCCTTCTTCGGCAGGTCTGCGGTGGCATCCTGCAGCTGCTTCGCCATCGCGGCCGGCACTTTCAGAGCCTGAATGTCGGCTTCGTTCAGCATCACAGTTGACAGGGCCTTCAGATCGCCGGCAATCAGCGCCTCGACGGCCACACGAGCCGCCTCCTGCGCAGAAATCACCTTCCAGGTATCAATCCGACCATCTTCGTCGAGGTCGACACCCCAGCGAGTCCCGCCCCAGTTCATCCAGCGGAACTGGTCGGGACGAGTATTCCTGCGAGCTTTGTAGTCCCCGTTCGTATCAACCTCACGGTAGACTTCAAGTCCCAGCCGGTAGTAGCGGAACATGTCCGGCGGACCGTCACCGTTGGAATCGGTGAAACGTCGCAGCGGTTCATTCGCCGGGCCATAAATCACGTAACTGTTCTTTTCCTGCACCAGCCGACATTTCGCCAGTTCTTCCGGCTTAGGGGTGTCGTATTCCACGCCTTTTTGCAGCGGCACATACTGTCGGAGCAACTGTTCAGCCGTCAGTTTTGCCTGCTGAGCCACGGCGGACTGAGGCAGCAAAGCCAGCCCTGCGAGGACCGCAAACATGACAAAACTCTGAATCTGCAGCATTCGCCCAGCCCGGCGACACTCCACCTGACACATCCCTGCGACTCCATCCTGTGACCCAAAAATCGCGTTGCTCCGGCAACTCCTGCCGGAGTTTAGCGGAACCGGGGGAATCAAGTCACCCCCATTTTTTACGGTGCAGGCTGCGGATGCACTCAATGGGCCGGGCCCGGCCCACGAAACACTGGAAATCGTGAAAAAATTCAGGCCAACTTCGAGTTATGCTGACACGGGTTCCCGCTGAACGCCCCCGGTCACTCAGCGAAAACACCGACGTTACCGTTCAGTCGTCAGAGCTTTCCGCGACGATTGTCTGGTCAAAGCCCTGCTGCGGCTGCTTCCGCTCACCACCGCCGATCGGTCCGTCGGCGACATTGTCAGCCATCGTGCGCGCCATCCGCCCACTGCTGCCACCCAGTTGCCCACGTTCAAACCGGCCCCACCAGGCGTCTCCGTCGTCCACTGTCCACTGTCCGTATTCCCGACATTTCCGCAGCAGGTTGGCGACATCGCGGGCGGTCTGCGGACGATTGGCCGGATTTTTCTCCAGACAGGCCAGCACCGCTGTTTCCAGCTCCGGCGAAACAGGACGTCCCAGTCGCTGCGAAGGTGCCACCGGGGGATCCATCACATGCATCCGCAGCAGTTCCACCAGATTGTTGGACACAAATGGAGGATGCCCCGTCAGCAGAAAATAGGCTGTCGCCCCCACAGCATAGATGTCGCTGCGAGCATCGACGAGGGCCGGCGCGTTGATACCCTCCGGCGAAATATACAGCGGAGTTCCCGTCAGCGAATTGGCCGCGGTCATACCCGCCTGCTTCTTTTCATCAATCGCCTTCACCAGTCCAAAGTCCAGCACTTTGATGACGTCTGACAGACCACCACGCCGATTCAGCATGATGTTGGCTGGCTTGATATCCCGATGCACCAGCCCCTTGCTGTGAGCTTCATACAGTGAGCCGCAAATCTGCAGCAGCAGATGAATGACACGAGCTTCCGGCTGCGGCCCAGCCTGATTCACCAGGGTCTCAAGATTGATCCCGTCGAGGAATTCCATGGCGTAATAGAACACACCTTCGGGAGTGCGTCCGTAGTCATAAATCGCAATCGTGTTCGGATTGTTCAGCTGGCACGTGATCTGAACTTCGCGTTCAAAGCGAGCAATCGAGCCCGGGTTGATCTTCTCAAGATCCAGCAGTTTGATGGCGGTCGGCCGTCGCAGCATCGCGTGCCGGCCCTTATACACCACGCCCATCGCTCCCTGCCCCAGCTTTTCCAGCAGCTCGTACTGACCAACCTGTTTGGCAGCCACAGCCGCCTTGCGTGCCTCACGCTGCAATCGCGACACAACAATCGTAAAGATAAAGATGGCAATCGAACTAAGCACCAGCAGCCCGAACATGAACTGAAAAGTCCGCTGCAGAATAGTCAGCGGCAGATACGCTTCCTCGTAATCCATTTCCGTGGCCACGCCGATTTCATAACCGGTCAGCCATTTCCACGCCCCCACCACCGGCACACCGCGGTAGTCTGAATAACCGTCCAGATCAAATGACGCCGTGCCGTCCAGAGCCTTCTGCACCATCAGCGTCATCGGCATGTCGCGCCGCAGAGTCTTCGGGCGAAATCCGGTTACCATATTGCCACCCGGATCATGCAGCTGAATGGTCAGCAGGGATGCACCACCCTCGTCCTGCGAAACCAGCCCCAGCAGCTTCAGATCCTCGTCAAATCGACTGTTTGAGATCATCAGGCCGGAGCGGTTAAACGCGTAGGTTTCACCAGAATTTCCCAGACGGCCCAATTGCAGGATTTCGGTAAACTCTTCCTCCGGACGGATCTGCAGACACAACGCTCCAATCACCTGAAAGTTCTCGTCCCGCACCGGCGATGCTGCAAACATCACGGGCACCTGAGTGGTCATGCGTCCGGAGGCAGACTTGAGCTGAAAATTGCTGCGAAACGGAGCCGACACAATACTGATTCCGTCCATCGCCTTCGTCAGAAAGTCATCAAATTCCGGCACCTCTTCCTGCCCGACCAGCTCCTGCGAGGAACTTGCCAGGATTGTCTTTTTGCGGTCAGCCAGCAGATAGCCGGAGTACCGATGCGAACTCATAATCGGATTCAGGTGACGCTCAAGACGCTTGTGCGCCTCCTCGGCCGTCAGCTGTGGGCCCCCCGGAGGCTGGATTTTTGAAGCTTCTGTCGGATTGATCAGAACCTGAGTAATCTGGCGAACTTCAGAACTGTTGGCTGCCGACTGCACATTCGATTCCTGCACCTGGAACCACGTCTGCAGCATCGCCACTTCCACATCCAGCAGTGTCTGCAGGCTGGAACGCAGATTGTCACGCATGGTCGATTCAATCGCCCGACGGACCAGATAGCCCACACCCGCGAGCACAATCACGGCGATGATTGGCCAGATCCAAAGGTTTCGACGCAGGAACACGTGAGTCGAGTGAAACGTGGTCGACATGGACGACCTGGCCCACGTCATGTTGGCTGCCTGACGCGAGCTGCCTACAGACTGATCGACCCGGGTTCTGCGAAAAAAATTGAGCGGATTCACGAGGCAATTCCTGGTTCAGCGAGGTTGCTGCCAACGTTCTGCTGAGGCCTGCCTTTGCCTGAACGTCCGCGCAGCTTCCGGAATCCTAACCTAGGTCGCCACCGCTCCAGTCTCCCCGATCCCACAAAATTCGACGACGGTTTGAGCAAAGAAATGACGCATTGACCGCAAAATCAGCAAAGTCGCCACACGCTGCCTCCGCACAAACTGCAGCAACCCGTGCCAGCGCGGACCGCATTCCGTCAAATTCTGCCGCAAAGCCACTTGTTCGGTATGCAGCGGATATGCGGAATCTGTCGATCCTGCCGACTTCGTCTGCTTACAGCACTCGCAGGTTGCCGAAGATCCCGTCAGAAGGGCGTTTTGCTCAGCAGCACGCAGCCGAGTTCAAGCCGCCCGTTCCTGCTCTCAGAATCGCAGATCGGCCCGACCGATCAACCGAACTTCGGCTCTCATGCCGGAAAGGCACATGCCGCGAGGGGACGCAACAGGAATCCTGGAATGAGCCCGTCAGAGCAATCTGACGGGCTTTTTCGTTGCTTTCAAACGCGGAACGTCGGCAGCTCAGAGCACACCGCGAATCCGCTGCAAGGCTTCCTGCACATTCGCCAGACTGTTGAATGCGCTCAGCCGGAAATATCCTTCGCCAGCTGCACCGAATCCGCTGCCCGGGGTTCCCACGACGTTGGCCTTCGACAGCAGCAGGTCGAAGAATTCCCAGCTGCCGAGGCCTGCCGGAGTGCGGACCCAGACGTACGGTGCATTTACGCCCCCGAATACCGTCAAACCGGCTGCAGTCAGCCCTTCACGCAGCAGCCTCGCGTTGTTCATGTAAAACTCGATCAGACCCCGCATCTCTGCCCGCCCTTCCGGCGTGTACGCGGCAGCCGCGCCCTTCTGCACCACGTAGGACGCTCCATTGAACTTCGTGGACTGACGTCGATTCCACAGTTGGTGAATTGACACACGCTCGCCACCAGGAGCTGTACCCATCAGCTGCTTCGGCACCACAGTCAGCGCACAACGAATGCCGGTAAAACCGATGCTTTTGCTGAAGCTGCGAAATTCGACAGCCACATCCTTCGCACCCTCAATCTCAAAAATGCTGTGAGGAATACTCGGATCTGAAATAAAGGCCTCATAGGCCGCGTCAAACAAAATCAGCGCATTGCTGGCCTTTGCGTACTGCACCCAGCGAGCCAGCGTTTCACGAGAGGCCACGGTGCCCGTCGGATTGTTGGGGTAACACAGATAAATCAGATCCACAGGCTCGCTGGGCAGCTCCGGCACGAAACCATTGGCTTCATTCCCCACCAGATACACCAGACCCTCAAAACGCCCGGACTCGTCCGCCGGTCCCGTATGACCGGCCATCACGTTGGTGTCCACATACACCGGATAGACGGGATCGGAAATCGCAATCCGATTGTCGCAGCCAAAGATATCCAGGATGTTGCCGGTGTCGCACTTCGAGCCGTCGCTGATGAAGATCTCATCCGCCGAAATATCAACTCCCCGTGCCCGAAAATCCTGCTCCGCCACCGCCTCACGCAGAAACCCATAGCCCTGCTCAGGACCATAGCCCTTGAAGCTGGATCGCTGAGCCATCTCGTCAACCGCCTCATGCATGGCCTTCGTGATCGCCGGAGTCAGTGGTTCCGTCACGTCACCGATCCCCATGCGGATGATCCGCGCCTGCGGATTCGCCTGGGCAAACGCATTGACCCGCCGAGCGATCTCAGGAAACAAATACCCGGCACGCAGCTTCAGATAATGATGATTGATGTGCACCATAATTCAGATCAGACAGAGCCTTCAAAAGTCCATGAACACAAAAGCAACTCGGACAAGCCTGTCCGAGCCCCCCCAAACCTTACTTCAGAATCGCGACAACCTCGGTCTGCAGCGGACCACCCGTGACTCGCACCCCACTGCCGTCCAGCTCCACATACACGTTGATCTCACTGCGAACCCCGAAGTCCGGCAGGTAAATCCCCGGCTCAATCGTGAACAGGGTCCCCGGCAGAATGCGTCGGGTATCACAGGTTTCCAGATTGTCCATATGCGTCCCGTTGCCGTGCACCTCCTGAGCCAAATTGTGACCGGTCCGGTGACAGAAGTACTGTCCATATCCAGCCTTCTCAATCACGGCACGCACCGCATCATCCACCTCGCCACCAGTTACCGGTCGCCCGGCGGTAAAGGCATCTCGCGCACAGGCCACTCCCGCATCACGAGCCGCCGCAACCACCTTGAAGACGTGGGTGAATCGCTCGGGAACCTCGCTGCCCACGTAACCAGTGCGAGTCAAATCGCTGTAACAGGAACCAGCAGGCTTTAGCCGAGCCCACAGATCCACCAGTACAAAATCGCCCTCGCGAATCGTCGTATTGGCCCCGGTTCCTGTGGCGTAATGCGGATTTCCACCGTTGGCATTGACCCCCACAATCGGCGGGCTGTAGGTGGTCGCCCCGTGCTCTTCAAAATGCTGCAGAATCTGCTCACAGACTTCCTGCTCCTGCACTGAACCGGTCGCTCGGACCCGCTCTGCGATAAAAGCCCACACCCGAGCGTACGCGGAATTCGTAATCTCTGATGCTTGCAGATGACTGTCCAACTGCTCCGGACTCAACACGGATTCGAACATCGAGATCAGGTCGCCGGAAGACACCACTGTGCAGCCGAATGCCCGCACCAGCTCCACCGTGCCGGCATCCACTCGGGATATGTACGGATTACCGTTCCGCGGCGAATACTCCATCGCCACTGTCCCGCAACCGGACACCAGCTCCGCTACACCAGCTTCCAGCTCCTGCCACCGCAAATAGATGGTCTTCTCACCCGGCAAATGATCCAGCACATCCGTCTCAATCCGATGCACCAGCTTTCGCGGCTGGCCGCTGGCCGGGATGAAATAGAAATACCGGCGCGAACCATGAAAGCCGGCGGGCATTTTGAGCACCCGCTGCGCGAGAATGTTGGACCCTCGAAAATCGTACAGCAGCCAGCCGTCAAATCCGAACTGTCGCAACGCCGCCTGAATCGCATCCAGATCAAACATCCGTCCACTTTCTGCCTGCTAAGCCACAATCCCGGACCACAACCGCGGACCGAAGAAAAAACTATGCCGGATCAACCGGGCCGGAGTCGCCACTTTCAGCCTGCAACTTCTGGTCTCTCAGAATCTGCCGGCGATCCAGCACCATTGCCAGCACGGACAACACCAGAATCGCTGCAAACTCGACCAGCAGCAGGGTGTTTCCGTGACGGTTCAGCAACCGGGGCAGCGGAGCCCTTTCGTCGCCGAACAACACGGCAATGAGCGCCAGAATGGTGATCACAAACACACTGGTCGCTGGCACCACCAGCCGAAAAAACAGTGTTGGTTTCGAGCCCGGTCCGCGCATGTCTGCCCCCGCTGCCGCTTACAGCGTGTGACAGACCCGACGCCTGTCAGCACTGTCGCAGTATGACCCGGCGTCCTTCGGGTTGCCAGGGATCAGCCTGATTTTGCTGACTCTTTGGAAACCGCAAAAATCCGACTTTTTTCACCTCCCCGACCGGTTTTTGCAGTATGTTCCGCTCAGGAATGAGTGTTGCGGTTGTCCCGGATACCGCAAAATGCGGCCTTTTTGCAGAATTCTGACCGGTCAGTCACCATGAAACCCGGACTCCAGCAGGGCACCGTCGCCGATCTGACGTGGATTGTGGATGCCTCCATGGTCATTACCCTCGGGGGCGATGCACGAGCAACCGTGTTTTCCACTCCCAACATGATTCTGCTGATGGAGCGAGCAGCCCGCGAAGCTCTGCGACCATATCTGGAGCAGGGTGAAGAGTCTGTCGGTATCGACGTCAATATCCGCCACCTTGCGGGGACAGGGATGGGTGACACTGTGACTGGCAGAGCCACCGTCACGGCCATCGAAGGACGAAAAATTCATTTTGCGGTGGAATGCCGTGCCGGCGATCGAGTGCTGGGGCAGGGCACTCACGTTCGCGCCGTCGTCCCGGTCGCAAAGATCATTGAAAACCTCAACTCACTCACTCCCAGTGCCTCGGCCATGAGCCTGACCGCCAGCTCTGCCGAACTGCCCACCCTCAGCACCCTGCAGGTGAACGTCCGCAATCGCATCGCTCATGTGATACTCAACCGGCCGGCTGCACTGAATGCGGTCGATCGGCAAATGACAGGCGAACTTGAACAGCTGGTCGCGTGGCTGGCCGGACATCCCCAGCAGGTACGAGCCGTGCTTGTCAGCGGAGCCGGACGTGCCTTCTGTGCGGGCGACGATGTGCGTGAACTGCCAGCCATCGCCATTGAAGACGCCCGCGAACTCAGCCTGCGGCAGGCTCAGTTGTACCTGGCTTTTGAACGACTGCCACAGACCATTATCGCGCTGGTCAACGGCGACGCACTGGGCGGTGGCTGCGTTCTGGCCTGCGCGGCCGATCTGAGACTGGCCTGTCATTCCGCCCGCTTCGGCATGCCGGAAATTCGACTCGGCTGGCCTCCCGGCTACGGTCTTGCTCAACTGACAGCACTGGTCGGCAAAGCCCGGGCTCTGCAGTTGTGCCTGACCGGTGATCCGATCACAGCGACACAGGCACTGGACTGGGGGCTGGTGAATGAACTGGTACCGGCCGGTCAACTGCAGGCGCGTGGCCAGCAGCTCTGCGAACGTCTGCTGCAGTTGCCGGCGGAAGCGCTGCGAGCAACCAAGCAACTGATTCATCTGGACGAGGGAACTCAGCCGAAAGTGGCCCATCGCGCCGACACGGAGGCCTACATTCGCTGCCTGCAGCGTGCCGACGCACAGGAGGGCCTGCAGGCCTTCGCCGCCAAAAGAACTGCCAGGTTCACAGAGTTGTAGCATTGCTCAGCAGGTGACTTCGGGCAGGCATTCTGCTCTCCGGAACAGCTCCAGTCGCTGGAAAACAGGATGGGCCCCAATCATCGTCATCTTTCAATGAAGGATTGTGAAACATTTGGCAGCTCAGCGAGATCCAGTTCCAACTGCTGACGTCCCCCGGCCAGTACAACCCCCACGGTAAACGAACCCCATGCACGAACAACAAGGGTGGCGATGCCATCTTCCAACGCCACTTCACGGACAGGGTTTCTGAATGTCGGGTGCAGGTAAAACACCGCGGAAGCACCTGGCTCAACGGTCGCATGCGTTTTGACAGTCAACGCAACCTCCCACCAGTTTCCTGACAGTTGATGCACTTCTGCTGTCAATTGCGATCCGTTACGTCGAGACACCCCCCCAAAACGCCCTTTGTTCGGGTCTTCCGGATCGACAACTGCAGCGGCCAGATTCGATGCGACATCGCCTTCTGCGGTAGTATCCACCCGCGATTCAAGGATTTCGCACAGCACTGACCCAAACTGCCCGCCGGATACCCCCCGCCAATTGACAGATTCCCAGACTCGCTCGCTGTCAGCGAACATGCTGTCCAAAGAAATCCCGCGAATTCCCCTCAAATACGCCGGCAGTTCTCGCAGGGTGACTCCGAAACCAGCGACCGGGATGACAGTCACTGAATCAGTTGCCGCGAGTCGCTGCGCGAATTCTGCGACGGGAAAATCGTCAGACCAGGAACCCTCCAGCAACGCCCTGCCACAAAGGACAATAGCAACGTCACAAGCCTCTATGGCCCGTTCCCATTTCTCCTGCCAGCGTTCACCAATCTTTAGCCGGGCGTCGTGGAATACAGAGAACTGCGGAAACGTCCGCTCGATCACCGTCGCCGCATGCTCAATTTCAACCGCGGGCACATCGCTGCACGAATACACAATTACGAGATTTCTGAGTGCCCGCCGCTTCCCTGGGGCAACTTCAGGTGCCGCTGCTGAATACTTCCGGAAGGCAGCGAGCCTCGACGAATCGTCCGTGTAAGTACACGGCAGGCGTTCCCACAAATCTCCGTTCACACCATTCGTGCCGCACCAACCCACGATTTTGCCGGCAATTTGTTCCATCGCATGCAGCAGTGTATTGCTGAGACCGGGCGTATCGGACAGTGTGGCCAGAGTTTCCTCGCAGGCGTAATAAGGCACGTAAAGCACCTCAATGTCCTGCCAGTATTCGCGTCGCTGACGACGGTTCAGTTGCCAGGACACCCCGGCAAATTCACGTCGCATCAGCCCACGAGCGTTGTCGAGTCTCTCCTTTTCCGCCATCTCCACTCGCATCGGGACAGGCCAGATACGCAGTCCCGGACTGCCGTCGGGCTTGATCCGCTGCTGCTCTGCAGCCCGACAAACATCACGCGCTCCCAATATGCTCTGACGATTCATGGTGAAGCAAACCACCAAATCGTCCGGCATTTGAACCGTGCAGATGCCCGCTGTGTCACTGATCCCGGTACGGCTGTCAATTAAAATGAAGTCGTACTCGCTGCGCAGTCGTTTTTTCACTGCTTCCAAGAATATCCCGCCACCTGCTTTTTCATAGAACGCGTGCCAGTCAAAAGCCTGCACCAGCAAAGCATAGTCCACGGTCTGCCGACCGGCCGGCACGAGGTGCAGGCAGCCGTCGTCAGGGAACTGAAAGTCCACGCCGACTGCCAAACCAGCAAGGTCGGCATACCTCGAAAACCACTGCTCGTCGGGAGGCAAATCCTTGCTGCGACGCATTCGCTCAATCTGGCTGCCTTCTCGGAAATCCGTGAAGAATTCAATTACGCCGCGCGAATCCTGCAATTCCGGATCCTCAAGCAATGGCCCAAACCAGCGATGCAGTCCCGGCGCTTCCAAATCCCAGTCTATCATCAGCACCCGGTGGCCGTTCATTGCCAGAATCCAGGCAATATTGGCGAGGGACATTGATCGCCCCGTGCCACCCTTGTAGGAGTAAAAGGTCAGAATGCGACCGTTACGAACAAAATCTGAATCTGCAGAAACGGTATTCATGGCTCCCTGCCTGTTCGACGCGACGTCGACAGAAATGGCTTTACCTGTACCTGTATGCCGTCGTTCGATGCGGCTACCCCCAGTTCACTGTCAGTGGCCCGCGAACCCTCTCCCGCCGAAATCATCCGACTGCGAATCTCCACAGACTTCGCTCGCACCAAACCAGCCAACTCTGTTTCAGAATTAACCACGATACGCTCAACGGCACACTGCCCCCAGAAATCTTTTTGCGATCTGTCTTCGATTTCAGCCACTCCATTTCCGGGAAGCACAAAAATTATACCAACCTGATTCACATGGGAATCGCTGAGCATCGTGAGCACTTGAATGAGCGCAACTTCTTCATCATGCGTCAGGACGCAAAAGAGCAAACGATCACTGACCCCGGCCGTAAGCACCGCCTGCAAATCGGCGAACTGGTTGCGTAAATCCAATGGGTTAAGGTTACACGGAACGGCAAACATTTCGCTCACAATGTCGTCGAGGCACTGTTTTCGGAGGCAAGTACTGACGAACAAACTGATCGGATATGGCTGCGATGCCTGCACATCGTGAAATGCATTCCGCAACTCACTCAATCGCAAAATCCCCAACTTCGGAGGTACCCCTGACAAGTTTCGGCGAAAAGCCTCGGCGATCGCATCTGCCACTGACTCACAGATCCGCGAAACGCTCTTTTTCTGCGTCCGATAGAAACACGCGACACCTCGCTGTTCATATTCCGCGGGGACATCCTGCAACCGGTACTGAAACTGCCTGATGACAGCCGGCAATTCGTATTGCCGGTGGTGCCCCTCCCAGAACACCGGAAAAACAAAACTCTGAGATTCTTCCGGGGTTGCCACCGGCAACTGCTCGCGGCGTTCCAAAAACACCTGTAATTCCCTGCCACACCAGACGGATTTCAGGTAATTCGGTGACACGAGACAGAGAATGGAACGGGCTTCACACACCGCCTGCTGCAGCGCTGGTTCCCACTCATCGCCAAATTCAATGTTTCGAGCATCAAGAAAAACAATGCTGTTTTCACTGGATAACCCCAGTTTGGCCCGCAACAGCGATTCCACATGCCGCACAAACCTTGACAGATAGTCCCTGTTCGCACGCTCAAGTCGATCGCCGGATGAATGACTGGCGAATACAAGCAGATTTGTCGAATGCATCATCTGGCCCCTGAGTGAAATTCGCGGCCCGATTCTATCAATTACTGGATTTCGGGCTAAACATGAAAGGAGGTATTCCTGCAGCAATTTTCGAATCTGCTGTCGAATCCGGCACCTGGTTGAATACGGCCACTGTCCGCCGTAAGGCCCGGCACCTGCAGGACACATCAGCAGTGGCACTTCCAAAATGCAGCGGCCCCCCCGTGATCGCCAGAATACAGACGGACCACAGCAGTTGCCCGCGGCGACCGCCGCTGAGTCCCGGCGGGGGCCACGGAAAATCACCGATTTCCACCACTTGACGCTGCTCCAAACGCTGAAATTTCCCCAGTTTTCTTCCCGCAAATGCCCGATCGGGCGTTTGTCAGTTGTCCCAATTCCCTTCGCCTGTCATTATGCCAATCCCTCCGGGTTCGCGTCAGTCGTGCCAACCCTCTTCTGTCAACTGTTGCCTTTACCAGCGGTGCCACCACATGAAGCTTCGACTGTTTATCATGATGTTTCTGGAGTTTTTTATCTGGGGTGCCTGGCTGCCGCTGATCTTCGGTTACCTGCCGGCTCTGAAATTCTCCGCTGACCTGCCTCCGGCACTGCTGGCCGGCCTGTTCAGCCTGCCTGGCCTCAGTTCCATACAGCACCTGTTCTCAGAACAGGCCCTGATCCTGAACGCCTTTCCGATCGCCTCAATCATCGGCATGTTCTTCAGCAATCAGTTCGCCGACCGCAATTTCGCCGCTGAACGATTCCTCGCCTTCAGTCACCTCGTCGGCGGTCTGTCCATTCTTGGACTGTTTTGGGCCACCAGCTTCTGGCCCTTCTTCCTGCTGATGTCCGTGCACTGCCTGCTGTATGTGCCCACCATCTCCATCACCAATTCCGTGGCCTTCGCCAACATGCGGAACCCTCAGGAGGAATTTGGGGTGGTGCGACTGGGTGGCACCATCGGCTGGATCTGCGCAGCCTGGCCCTTTACTTTCATTCTGGTGGACTGGGCCAAGGTCAAGGCAGCCAATCCCGGCGATGCCATTGCGTGGCTGGGCACCGTCCTCGGCAGCGGTCTTACGGGCGACCCGCTCAAGGATGCCACCCGCTACACCTACCTTGTGGCCGGCATCGCCTCGCTGATATTGGCCGCATTCAGCCTGACTCTGCCACATACCCCGCCGAAGAAGCCCGCAGCGGATGGCAGTGGCGGCCAGGCATGGCTGCAGACTCTCAGCCTGCTCAAACATCCCTTCGTACTTGTTCTGTGGCTGGTCGCTTTCATCGACTCCTTTGTGCACAACTGCTATTTCAACTGGACCGGCACATTCCTGACCACTGACGCGGTCGGAGTGCCTGGCAACTGGGTTATGCCCGTCATGAGCATCGGCCAGATCGCCGAAATTCTGACCATGCTGGTGCTGGGAGCCACACTGAAAGCCCTCGGCTGGCGCACCACCATGATCGTGGGTATCCTGGGCCACGCCTTCCGTTTCGCCGTCTACGCATATGCTCCGAACCAGGCACTGATCATCCTGGTGCAGATCGTGCATGGCATCTGTTACGCCTTCTTCTTCGCCACCGTCTACATTTTCGTTGACGAATATTTCCCCAAGGACCTGCGTTCAAGTGCTCAGGGCCTGTTCAACGTGATGATTCTGGGTGTGGGTGCTCTGGCTGCCAATTCCCTGTGTCCGTGGCTGCTGCAGTCGGTTTACACGAAGGACGGGGTGACAGATTTTAAAGGCTTGTTCCTCGTCCCGATGATCTGCTCAATCGTGGCTTCCGTTGCCCTGGCCCTGCTGTTCCACCCGCCGAAGAAGTCGGCGGAGGCTTCAGGTCCGGTCGTCACTGGCCACTGAAGAACTCGTCACTGCGTTCGATCAGCTTTGTCTGCAGCCGGACGATCTTCGTCCGGCTGCCTTGTTTTACGGTGTCCCGATGTCAGGACGTTCTTCAGCCCCCTCCGGCCGTCGCCGTGGTCCTCCCGAATTCGCGGCCATCGCACCGCTGGCGGGACTGCTGCTGACGCTGTTTGTCTTCGTGGCCGACGTCATTCCTCTGGGGGTCCCGGGGGAATGGGTCTGGCCCCGGCAGCCACTGCCGCAGGATGGAGCTGAGCTGGCCGATCGCCTGTTCTGGCCGCTGCTGGCCGGTCTGCTGCTGATCGCAGTCGCCATGTTCGGCGAACTGGAGCTCAGTCGTCCGCGACTGACTCGAATTCAGTGCGTGATGCACCTGATCCTGCTGACCGGCAGCACGCTGCTCTGGCATACGGCAGTGCTGCAGTCGGCATCATCTCCGCATCGCGAGCTGCGGCCGCTCTGGGTGCTTTACGATCGGTCGGCCAGTGGCTATTTCCTGCGGACCCTTGCAGATCGCCGTCCGTTGCGGCAATTTTTGGCGGAGTATGAGTCAGAGGCAGCCAAAGGGGATGTGCTGCACGCCGGCACCCACCCCCCTGGCCTGCTGCTGCTGAACCGCGCGGCCCTGGCAGCCGCACGATTACCAGGCTCGGGATTCGGCCGACTGGCAGCCACCGCCGTGTCGCTGCAACCCGCCGAAGCGATCGATGCCTTTCGGCTGGTCGAAACAGAAGCCTCCCTGGCCCCGCGCCTGACGGATTCGCAGCTCGCCGCACTGGCACTTACTGCACTCGGCTCTTTGCTGATCTGCTCGCTGCTGCCCGGCACTGTCTACCTGCTCACACGCCAGTTCGTGCAAGAGCGTGATGCATGGCGTTCCGCAGCCCTGGCAGCCGTCCTCCCCTGCATTGACATGTTTCAGCCCCGCTCTGACGTACTGTACCCCACATCGAGTCTGCTGTTGCTGACCCTGCTGACCGGCAGCCTGCTGCAGAAGCGACTGCTGCCCCGCCTGACACTGGCAGCCATCGGCGGCTTTGTGCTGGCGGGCTGCCTGACAGTCAGCCTTGCGCATCTGCCGATTTTGGCAGCCGCCGTACTTTTTGCCGCTCTGCACACGTTCGCCCGGGAAGACTGGAAAATCGGGCTGCGGCAGACACTGGTCAGCGTCGGTATCACCGGAGCGACCTTCCTGTGCTGTGTGCTGCTGGTGCAGTGGCTGACGGACTGCAGCCTGCCGCGAATCTGGCGACTCAATCTCAGCAACCATGCCGGCTTCTATCTGCAGTATCCCAGAACGTGGTGGAAGTGGCTGCCGGTAAACCTTGCTGAGATGTCGCTGGCTACAGGCCTGCCCGCCATGCTGCTGGTGCCCGCAGCCCTCAGGAGGGCACTGCAGACCGTGGCAGACAGCTCCGCCGCAGCTCGGCCGGCCGGACTGCTCTGCCTGGCCCTGACAGCAACATGGTGTTTGCTTTGGCTGTCCGGGAAAAATATGGGTGAAGCCGCTCGGCTGTGGTGCTTTGCTGCCCCGTGGTGGCTGGTCTGTCTGTCAATGCCGACCTCCGGCAGCGGTCAGGCTCCGCTGAAACGCAGCAACTGGCGGCTGCTGTTTGTCTGTCAGTTGCTGGCCTGCACCGCCACCACTGCCCTGGTTTCCGGCTATCACCTGATGCAGAATGACGTTCCGGGCTGAGCGATCAATGACTGCCAGCGGTGGCAGCCGATTCGCCTGAACCTCCTGAATCCCCCAGTCATCCGGACAACCTCAAAACTCGGCTCGCGATGCCCGCAATGGTTATGCTACGCTGTCACGGTCACGAACGGAGACAGTGACAACTGACCAAACGATAAGGACAAGGAACGGGTCCATGAACTTCTGCACTGCATTGACTGTCATACTGCTGGCCCTGCAGGAAGCTCAGAGTAACGCAGCCGGAGCGACCAGTCAGCCGGCACCTGCCGTCACAGCTACAGCTGCTGCTGCGCAGACGTGGTCGCTGAAGTACCAGTTTCACCAGGGGCAGCAACTGCGGTATCAGTCACGGCAGCAGATGACCCTTGAAGCGCAGGTCGGCGAGAATCATCGTGTCGATGTTTCGCAGGTGCGTCAGGTGCGACGTTACTCGGTGTCAGACACGAATGGTGATCTGACGAAGTTGTCGATGCAGTTTGAAGATGTCTGGATGCAGCGGCAGGTTGATCAGGAACCGGCAGTGGAATTCCGGTCGTCCATGAAGGCAGGCGAAGTTCCCGAGGTGTTCAAAAACGTGGCGCACAGTCTGCGTGGTGCAGCACCGGTCTTCAGAGTCACAGGTACCGGACGATCGGTGGCCTCTGCGGTGGATACAGCGAAGGATCTCAAATCGCTGGCTTCACCAGTGGACCCGGCTGCGGACTCCGCCGATTCCGACGCCAGGACCACCGCTGTCACAGCCCGCGATACGGCGTCCGACCCAGGCTCATTTCTGATGCTGCTGCCGGACGCACCAGTCTGCATCGGCGGTACGTGGAAGGAAGAGTTTCAGGTTCAGGTCCGTGGCGGCGAGAACCTGCAGTTGCCGGTGCAGATCCTGCGAACCTATCGCCTGGAGAACGTGGAGAACGGCATTGCCAGGGTCACCTTTCGCAGTTCCGTGCGGACCCCGCTGCGGGGCACGGTGATCCGCTCCCAGCTGATCCAGGCAACACCCTCGGGCAGTTTTCTGCTGGACATCAGTCGCGGGCTGATGGTGCAGCGGGAGTTTCGCTGGAACGAAACGGTGATTGGTGCACTGGGCCCCGAATCCATCCTGTCGTCACATGGAACGCAGACTGACGAACTGCTGCAGGCAGCAGCGGAGCCTGCAGCAAACTGATCACGCACGGGCTGTTGACTTTCTGCAACAATCCAGCATAAACCGACGGGAATGAAAGTTTTTTCGGACTGTCCGAAAACCCGCAGACCATTTTTTGACTCACGCTTTTCCTGACCTAACTTCAATAGCACAGTCGCGTTCGAGTGCACGGGCCAGTGGTGAGTGCCATGTGTGGTGGCTGTGACGACGGAACACTGAAGGTCAGTGGTCCGCCCAGGCGGTGCACCGCCGTGAAGTCCATTGCCCTCATGAGGGCACATCAGGAAGGAAAGCGCAATGTCGAAGTTCACAGCAAATGTTAAGAAGTTTCTGGTTTCTGAAGACGGCCCGACCGCAGTGGAATATGCTGTGATGCTGGCTCTGATCGTCGTTGTCTGTATCACAGCCGTCACTTCCATCGGAACCGCAGCAAACACGAAGTTCAGCTCAGTGGCCACCTCACTGAAGTGATTCAGCCTGGCAGTTCCTTACTGCTCGAACAGGGAATTCAGCTCAGCTGAGTTCCCTGTGTTTGTTTACACACTGCAACGCGGTGATTTCCGTCAGCCATCGACGCTTCCCGGCAACATGCCGGTCGCTTTTGCGTCGCCCTGAACACACGTCTTTGTCAGCGTTTTCGAACGACGCAGTCAACAGACCTGTACAGTCGGAATTTCCCTGCCATGTTTTCGAGCAGTCCGAAAACCCGCAGTTTTTTTTTGACGCAATGATTTCCTGACCTAGCTTCAATGGTGCAGTCAGGAGTTCGGACACAGGGCCACAGTGAGAGCCCCGTGCCACGACTGCAGTCAGGGAACACTGAAGGTCAGCGTTCCATCAATGGCGGGAAACTGCCGTGAAGATTATTGCCCCTTCGCGGGCTCATCAGGAAAGATCAAGCAATGTCGAAATTGACCGCAAGCGTAAAGAGGTTTCTGGTTTCTGAAGACGGCCCCACCGCAGTGGAATACGCCGTGATGCTGGCACTGATCGTCGTTGTCTGCATCACTGCTGTCACCTCGATCGGAACCGCGGCAAATACGAAGTTCAGCGCCGTCGCCACTTCACTCCAGTGATTTAGCCTGCGTATGGCCTGCCGAGCCAGGGAGCAGAGAATACCCTGCCTGATTCTCTGCTGCCTCGCTTCTGACGACCTCCAGAAAACTCCCCCTTTTCCTCCGGTTACAGGATTCCACTCATGACTTTCACGGACCTCATCTTTGAAAACTGGCCTGTTCGGCTGGTTTCCCTCGTACTGATCCTCGCCGCGTGGATTGACGGACGCGACCTGAAAGTTCCCAACTGGATCACGTTCCCGATGGTGCTCGCCGGACTCGCGTATTCCACCTTCGCAGGTGGACTTTCCGGGCTGAACGCCGGGCTGCTGGGAATGTGCGTCGGGCTGCTGACGCTGCTGCCACTTTACTCCGTCGGCGGCATGGGAGCCGGGGATGTGAAACTTATGGCTGGGATCGGTGCCTGGATGGGCTGGCAGATCACCCTGGCTGCCTTTGCTGTGTCCGCGGTAATCGGCGCCATGATGGCGGTCTGCATGGTGCTCTACCGTCGCCGGACCGGCCATCATTACCAGCAGTTTCTGCTGATTCTCAGCGAATGGCTGGCCATTCGCAGTCCGGAAAAACTGTCTGCGATCGCCGCAGAACGCAAGCCTCGGATGCTGCTGCTGCCCTACGGCATTCCCATCTGCATCGGAACCATTGGATACTTTTGCTACCAGAACATGATCTGAATCAACAGCCGTCGGCCGGCCGCGCCGGCAGAATCCGCTGAAAACTGTCTGCACCGGCCGTCAATTCTGACGCGCCGGTTTTCTTCACAGGGCAGGGAAGTACCTGACTTTAGACAATCCTTGCAGCATTCGGTGAAGCAGGGAATTCGCTATGCCGAAAATGATGCTGGTGATGGCTGTAGCGTCTGAAAGAGAATTGACGGTTGTAATGGTGCTGCATACTACTGGGCTCGCCCGGTACTGTGCCTGCCCATCGCTGTCGGTGAACTGCAGACGCGCAGAAAAGTGACCGCCATGAAGCCACAAAGTTTGATTATGCTGGCCGTCGCCGTTGGTTGCGGCCTGATTTCCATGCTGGGTATTCGACAACTGCTGAACCGAGAAGACGTCAAGAAGGAGCCTGTTCGGGAAATCATCGCAGCACTCGTAGATATCCCGGCTGGCGTTCCACTGGACAAAAGCAACGTACATTTCGTAACCGTTCCAGAGCACCTTGTTCCACAGTTTGCCGTCATTTCGATGGAAGAACTTGAGCAGCGTTCTCTGAAACGTCCGGCAAACGCCGGAGAATGGATCCTGACCAATAAACTGGGAGACAAAGGGCAGTTCGGAGCAATTGCCAATCTGCCTGAAGGAATGGCGGCCGCCACAATTCCATGTGATGAGACCACAACACACAGCGGAATGCTGACGCCAGGAAATCGCATAGACCTGCTGCTGACCTACCGCCCGGATGGCAGCAGCAACCAGAAGACCATCACAGTCCTCGAATTTGTCGAAGTCTTCGCAATTGATAACAACATTTACGGTTCTGACATGAATCAGGAGAACAAGGCCAGGAATCTGACGCTGCTGGTAACGCCCGAGCAATCGAAGGCTGTGGCTCTGGCCAAAGAGCTGGGCAAATTGTCCACGACACTTCGACGCCCAGGCGATGCACCTCCGGCAGATCCAAAGTCCATCTCTCCTGACTTTCTGGAAACTATGCGAAACAAGTCCAATCTGGACAAACCGGGAATCGCCGGGGCAGAGGATGAGTCGTATACGAATGCAGTGGCCGGGAACTCACCAGGGACGGGGATTTCCGATTTGCTGGACAGAGAACTTGAGAGAAACGAACGGAGTGCAGAAGCGGACGCTGCTCAGCAGGCTGACAAGGCAGACGCACACTGGATTTTGGAGATTCACGAAAAGGAAAAGGTTCGTCTGGAGCGGGTGAAGATTTCCGAGCCCGCCCAGGTGAGCGCAAAGCTGTGAGTTAAGTGTTATTGCAAAGCTCTGAAAACATCTCGCTTCCGGCCGCAGCAGTCAACAACTGCGGTCGGGGGGCAGCCGGAGAGGCGATACTCCGGAGATGACAGAGACGATGCGAGCGATATGCCGGTTACCGGTCGGAATCCGGAGCAGGCACATCGCTGGGTGAAGTTTTCCAGCGATCTGCAGCAGCCACGACAGGCTGCGGCAGAGTTCGCGTTTCAGGGGTGCAGGGATGCAGCTTCAAAAATTCATAACCGTCCTGCTGCTGACAGCGGGACTGTTTGCACATGCGGAAGCGTCAGCTCAGACATCACGCTCCTCGCCCGTCTATGAGACCCGTGCAGGAGCCAATGAGGTCACGCTCATCGAGCGATTCTCGCTCTTCATCAAGCACAATTGCCGCATTCGCCGGGTCATGGACTTCGATGATGAAGTACTCACCGTGCAGCCCGTTGAGGAGCACCCGGAGCAAATCCGGGTCTATGCGCTGAAAGCCGGGGTCACCTCGCTGACCATCGTTGATGAGAACGATGCCGTTATTGAAGTGGAGGTTCTTGTCCGAGGTGATGTGCGACACCTCGATTCCGTGATCCGACGGCTTTATCCGGATGACGCCATCAGTATTGAAGCCATCAACGAAAACTCCGTGCGTCTGGACGGTTGGGTCAGTCGTCCTGAACACGTTGCGGAAATAGAAGCCATCGCCCAGCAGCACTATGACGAAGTACTCAACCACATGCAGACCGGTGGCGTCCAACAGATCATGCTGAAATGCACTGTGATGGAGGTCCAGCGTTCCAAACTGCGGCGACTTGGCATGAATTTCTCCATGGTTCGCCCGGATGGATATCTTGCCTCCAGCCCCGGCCCCATCACGCCAGTCTCCGCACTCAGCATTGGCAGTGGCGGCGCGACAATCGGCCACAACAATCTCACCAACTCGACCGTTACGTGGGGACTAACCCGCCCAAACGGTGTCTTCCAGGGTTTCGTACAGGCCATGCTGGATGAAGGCATTTTCAGAACTCATGCCACTCCCATGATCCTGACGCACAATGGTCGGCCGGCCACATTCCTGAGCGGCGGTGAAGTGCCGATTCCGGTTGCCGGAGGACTGGGCACCAGCGGAGTCACTTACAGGGAATTCGGTATTCAGCTGAATACAGTGCCCTACATCCTGGGCAATGGACGAGTCCGCCTGGAAGTCGAAACGAAGATCAGTGACCAGGACTTTTCAAATATCGTCACGATCAACGGAAACGCCACCTCGTCGTTTCGCACCAACAGCGCCAATACGCAGGTGGAAATGAATTTCGGGGAAGTGCTGGTCATCGCCGGACTGGTTTCACGGCGATCCTTCGGGACGACCAACAAGGTACCCTTCTTCGGTGAAATCCCGTGGATTGGTGCTGCCTTTAGCAGTAAGTCACACACAGATTCAGAATCGGAGCTGATCATTCTTGTGACGCCTGAGCTGGTGGCACCGATGTCTGCTGACCAGGTCCCGAAAATCGGCCCCGGAATGTCGTCCGTAGCACCGGTGGATCGCGAACTGTTCTTCCACGGTCTTCTCGAAGTTCCGGCAACCGGACAGACGTGCGATGACTGCCAGAAACACCAGACGGCAGCAGGGCAGTGCAGGAATCCGGAATGTGTCAACTGCGAGGGCGGCATTAACTGTGTGCAGTCGCCGACCGTGGAAGGTGTCAGACCGGAACCGGAATCTGCGTCCCGGGCCACTGCGGGGGCGGCACCCAAAGCGGCCCCGCGGCAGCAGAGCGCCGTCAAACCGGCCAGTTCCCCAAACAGAACAACTGATCGCAGGACACCGGCTCGACGCGCCAGCGACACCAGCGGACGCAGCGGCCTCATTTCACCCGCACTTCGCTGACAGCCAGACAGAGTTGACACCAGAGTTCAGAATATCGTCGGAGAATCGGAATCATGAAAAGTGTACTGCGACTGGCCACGGTTGACCCGGACGAACGATCACGCACAGTGCTCAAATCCATGCTGGTGGGTGTCGATACCGTTTGGCTGGAAGCCGAATGTGCCCGTTACGAAGTATTCATGGAAGTCGCCCGTCAGACGCTGCCCGATATCGCGGTTGTCAACCTCGACTCCAACCCACAGCGCGGTCTGCAGCTGGTCGGCGAACTGGCCAGGTCCCAGATCAGCTGCGCGATCCTCGTTGTCAGCTCCTCCCAGGAAGGCAGCCTGATTCTGCAGGCCATGCGAAATGGGGCTCGCGAGTTTCTGAACCTGCCGCTGCAGCTGGAAGACTTCGTTGCGGCTCTTGACAGACTGCGAGTTTCCCTTGGAGGCGTCGGTACTGAGGGCGCTTCACGCAGCGGGACTATTGTCACGGTCGCCGGAGTGTCCGGTGGTGTCGGATGCACCGCTCTGGCTGTGAACGCCGGTGCCGCACTGGCCATTGAAAGTGAGAATTCTCCGGTCATTATCGACCTCGATCTCACGCTCGGCGACGCCGACGTCTGGCTGGATATCATACCCGAGTACACAATCAAGGACATCGTGGAAAGCATCAACCGACTGGACTACGGCCTGCTCAAAAGATCGCTGACACGACATTCGTGTGGCGCATTCCTGCTGCCCCGCCCAATCGAACTTGAACACGCGGAAATGATCCGACCCGATGACCTGCGACGAATCCTGTCCCTCCTGAAGGCCACCTTCTCGCACCTGATCATCGATGTGAGCAAATCCTTCAATCGACTCGATATGGCTGTGATGGAAGTATCCGATCGTGTGCTGCTTGTCACACAACTGGATCTGTCCTGCCTCAGAAATGTCATTCGCATCATGCAACTTCTGGACCACTACCCGCTGATCAAGGGCAAGGTCGAGATCATCGTCAACCGAGTTGGTCTTGAGGACTGCGACATCAGCCTCAACAAAGCACTGGAAACTATCGGTCGAAGCGTCTACTGGCAGCTGCCAAATGACTACTCTGTCATGTCCGGAGCCCGCAACAACGGCATCCCACTGGCCCAGTTCGCCCCGCGGGCAAAGCTGACCAAGGCGATCTCAGAGATGATCCATCGGCTGACCGCTCCTGTCGACCCCGCCGGACGTCCCGTGGATGAACCGGTAAAGAAACGTGGAGGCCTGTTCGGGCTGTTCGCAGGGCGGTGACAATTGTCCGGCTCTGCTGACACGATACGCAGACTCTTCGATGCGGCGACACTCCTTTGATCCGAATCGCATGCCCACTGCTGCTGGCCCTGCTGTGCTCCCTCGGCCCGTTTCCACGGAACATTGTCCGCGGCGATGATGCTGAGAACGATACAGCAGGGCTGACGACAGTCCCCGCGGCTGTCGAAACTGACTCAGCCACGGCGAAGTATCCCGATGCGGAGCCGGCCCCCGCACCCGATACAGAGAAAATGCTGGCAGATCTGCAAAAACGACTCGAGCACCTCGAACAGGGGAAGGTACCTGCCAGCGCCAGCAGCAGCTCACCCGCGCGAGACATTCCCACCGATCGCTGGAATGTCAGACTCGGCGGACACGTCCAGCTTGATTACATCAACTGGGCGGCAGCCGACCCGGCCATCGGTGGCAACCCCGGACCACAGGATTACTTCGAATTTCGACGTCTGCGACTGGTTGCAGATGGTGTCGGCTACGAAAGTTGTGACTTCCGGCTGCAGATGACGCTGGAACCGGAAACCGTCGGTGAAAGCCTCGGCAAAGCCACCAGCCCGGATGTCAAGGATGCCTACTTCTCAGTTAATGAGATCCCGGGACTCGGACGATTCCGTATCGGTAATTTCTTCGTCCCTTTCGGACTTGAGCAGGTCACCAACGATACCAACAACGTGTTCCTCGAACGCTCCATCCCGACTCAGGGGATCTTTACCCCTGACCGCGAAGTCGGTGTCGCCCTTTACAACAGCACCGATGACCAGTCTGTCAGCTGGAGCACCGGGGCCTTCTTCGATGGCATCAATGACACGCTGAAGGAACGCATCGACGACAATCAGGGACTGCGACTGTCCGGACGCCTCACGTGGACACCCATCTTCGAAAATGATGGCAGCACTGTCCTGCATACCGGTGTGGGCCTGCTGTACACCGAAGACCAGGACGATTCCATTCGCTTCCGAGCACGCCCGCAGATCCATGAAGGCCCCAGACTGCTGGACAGCGGAACTCTCTCGGCAGATGGCTTCACCGTCGGCAACCTGGAACTGGCAGCCGTGATGGGATCGGTCACACTGCAGTCTGAAGCCTATCTGGCAACATTGAACGGGGGACAGCCGGGCAGTGCCGGAGGCTGGTATGCTCATGCCAGCTGGTTTGTTACCGGAGAACATCGCATTTACGAGCGTTTTGGACAGCATGGCCCGCAGTTTGGGCGCAACAAGCCATCAAGAAATCTGTCCGTCCGCTCCGAAACGCTGGCCCCCGGAGCTGTGGAGCTGAAATCCCGATACTCAACCCTGCTGCTGGATCAGTTCGATCGCGGGGCTTATCACGATGTGACCACCGGAGTGAACTGGTACTGGAACGACCGAACCCGCCTGATGTTTGACTGGATTCACCCCGTCACTTCGCAGGACGCCGTGTTTGGCGGTGTGACCGCCGATCTGCTGGCC
>Ga0209972_10000550_pt1 | contig 36955 bp, 29 predicted proteins | sample NOAtaG_7_FD_187302 | JGI IMG/M metagenome (GOLD analysis project Ga0209972, IMG submission 187302) | Freshwater lake microbial communities from Lake Erie, under a cyanobacterial bloom - NOAA_Erie_Diel1S_2200h metaG (SPAdes) (version 2) | ecosystem: Environmental > Aquatic > Freshwater > Lake ...
CAGTCGCCGGCGGCGTCCGCCCAGACATGCGCCTGGCCGTCCGGGCCGTATATCACCCGGACGAGCCAGGGTCGGCAGCAGACCTGGCAGTCCTCGACGTACTCCTGCTCCGCGCCGCTGCCGGGGTCGAGCGCCACCGTGATGACCTCGCCGCACCAGGGACAGGCCACCTCCGCCTCGCGGTCGGCGGTGCCGTCGCCGAGGGGGAACTCGTCGTCGAGGTGCTCGTCGTCGTGACTCATCCGGGCGCGTCGGTGATGGGCATCTCGAGCTGAATGCGCGAGGGCCCCGTCGGGTTCGAGCTCGGCACATCGGCCCGCCGCGGGATGCCGCCCGGAGGCCTCGGCCGCCCCACGTTCCGGATGCCACGCAGGTGGCACGGCGCACGCTCGGGCGTCGTTAGCTTGCTGATCCAACCGGTGGACCTCCGCGCCGCAAGGCGTGTAGATTGCTCGGCTATCCCGAATTGTCCTCGCCGTTCACTCGCTATGCCGATTCGTCAGGCCAGCGCCATCAACGCGGTCGTCGCCTCAGCCCTGAAGCTGGAGGTGGACCGTACCGCGTGGGCGGCGGACCTCCGCCGCGCCGACGGGACCGAGCCCGACCTGCTGAGCTTCGCCGACGCGGTCGTGGCGATGGGCCGCAAGGTGAACCTCGCGTACCTGCGGCGGTCGGTGGACCGGGAGCAGCTGCGGCGCTTCGTCGCGGACGGGACGTACCCGCTGGTGGTGCTGGCGTCGGCCGGGGGGACGGTGCCGGAGTGGCAGGCGATGGTGATCACGAGCCAGCGCGGGGCGGAGCTCGAGGCGGTGCGCGTCGGGTCGGACGCGTCGGAGGCCAAGGTGCACGGGCCGCTCGACTCGCTGCTGCCGGCGCCGGGAGCGGGGGCGGAGGCGGAGCTGGTCTGTCTGGTGCCGCTGGGCGTCGTGCCGCTCGTCGCCGCCGGCGACGGCGACGGCGGCGACGTGTCGCCGGTGGACCGGTTCTGGCAGCTTCTGGCGCGCGAGAAGCGGGACATCTGGCTGGTCTGGCTCTACGCGGTGCTGGTGGGCCTCTTCGGCCTCGCGCTGCCGCTGGGGGTGCAGGCGACGGTGCAGTTGGTGCAGGGCGGGCTGCTGATCCAGCCGCTCTTCCTGCTGATCGTGTTCGTGGTGATCGGCTCGCTGGCCTCGGGGGCGCTGCAGATCTTCCAGATGAGCGTTGTCGAGGTGATCCAGCAGCGCGTCTTCGCGCGGCTGGCGGTGGAGTTCGCGTTCCGCGTGCCGCGCATGCGCATGGAGCACGCGCTCGACGAGAACCTGCCGGAGCAGATGAACCGGTTCTTCGAGGCGCTGACGATCCAGAAGTCGCTCTCGAAGCTGCTCACCGACGCGGTCGCGGCGATCGTCACGATCGTCTTCGGCGTGCTGCTGCTGGGGATCTACAACCCGTTCCTGTCCATCTCGGCGATCACGCTGATCATCATCCTGCTCGTGCTGCTCTGGCGCACGGGCGGCAAGGGGCTCGAGACCTCGATCGTCGAGTCGAAGTACAAGTACCGCGTGGTGCACTGGTTCGAGGAAGTGGCGCGCTCGCTGACGGCGTTCAAGTTCGCGGGCCGCTCGAACCTCGCGATCGACCGGACGGACGAGCTGCTGACCGGTTACCTCAAGTACCGGAAGAAGCACTTCGGGGTGATCGTGCAGCAGTCGTGGTTCTTCGTCGCCTTCAAGACGATCATCACCGGCGCCCTGCTGATCCTCGGGGCCGTGTTGCTGCAGGAGGAGCAGATCACGATCGGCATGTTCGTGGCGTCGGAGCTCGTGATCGTGACCGTGCTCGCGGCGATCGAGAAGATCATCGCCAGTCTTTCGACCGTGTACGACGTCCTCACGGCCGTGGACAAGGTGGGTCACGTCACCGACTTGCCGCTGGACCCGCAGGGAGGGCTGGCACCCCGCGGCAGCGCCGGCCAGGGGATGGCCCTCGAACTGCGCGGGGTCGGCTACATGTATCCCGGCGCGACGCAGCCGGTGCTCGCCGACATCGATCTCGCCGTCGCGCCTGGCGAGCGCATCGGCATCACCGGGTTCGTCGGGGCCGGCTCGTCGTCGCTGCTGCTCGTGGCCACCGGGCTGCTCGACGACTACCGCGGCACCATCACCTACGACGGCATCACGTTGCGCGACCTCGACCGGAGCGCGCTGCGGGGCGTGGTGGGGCAGTACCTGTCGCAGAGCGACCTCTTCGACGGCACGATCGAGGACAACGTCACCGTCGGCCGCCCCGGCATCGGCACCGACCGGGTGCTGCGCGCGCTCGAGCGCGTGGACCTCGCCCGGTGGGTGCAGGACCAACCGCTCGGGCTCCGCACCGCGATCCGCAACGGGGGGCGCGGGCTCCCGACGAGCGTCGCCACGCGGCTCCTGCTCGCGCAGGCGATCGCCGGCGAACCGCGCCTGCTCGTCCTCGACGACTTCTTCTCGACGCTGGACCCCGGGCTCCGCGGCCGGGTACAGGCCCTGCTGGCGGACCGCACGCAGGTGGGCACCGTGCTGCTGGTGACGCACGACCCCGCCCTGCTGTCGGCGTGCGACCGCGTGCTCGTCATGCGCGAGGGGCGCATCGCCGCGACGGGGACGTGGGCCGAGTGCGCCGCGCATCCCGACGTGCGCCGCCTGACCACCCAGCCGGCCGCGGCCGGCGCCGCCTGAGGGGGCGCGATGGCCGAGTCCAGCCAGCACACGATGGAGTTCGACACCGCGCCGCTCTATTCGGCGAAGCTGCTCAACAAGGACACCCCCTACCGCACGTGGGGGAAGTGGGTGCTCGGGCTCTTCGCGGCGATCGTCGTCGCGATGCTCCTGCCGTGGCAGCAGTTCGTCAGCGGCACGGGCACCCTCTCTGCGTTGCGCCCGCAGGACCGGCCGGCCGTGGTGCCGTCGGCGATCGCGGGGCGGATCGAGCAGTGGTTCGTCGCCGAGGGGCAGTACGTAACGAGGGGGACGCCCCTCGTGCAGATCTCCGAGGTCAAGGACAAGTTCCTCGATCCCCGGCTCGTGGACCGGCTCGGCGAGCAGGTCGAGGGGAAGCGCGACGCCGTCGAGGCGAAGTACCGGCAGGTGATCGCGCTCGACTCGCAGATCATCAACCTCGAGAAGGCGCTCATCTTCGCGATCGAGCAGGGGGCGAACAAGATCAAGGAGTACGAGGCGGCCTACGAGGCCGCCGTCGTGGACTCCACGATCGCGGCCGACCGCCTCCGCCGCCGCCAGGAGCTGTTCAACGCAGGCCTCACGGCGCAGGTGGACCTCGAAACCTTCACCAACAACGCCCAGAAGGCCAACGCGACGCTCGTCGAGAAGCGGCAGGGGCTGCGCAACGCCGAGATCGACCTCGACTCGAAGCGCGCCGAATACCGCGAGAAGATCTCGAAGGCCACCAGCGACAAGGCCAAGACGCAGGCCGAGATCGGCGAGGGCACGGCGGAAGTCGCCAAGCTGCGCAACGAGTACACCTCGATGGAGATCCGCGCCGGCTTCTACCGGATCAAGGCCCCGCAGGACGGCTACCTCGTGCGCGCGCAGCGGACGGGCGTCGGCGACGTCGTGAAGGAGGGTGATCCCGTCGTCACCATCCAGCCCGCCAATCCGGAGCTGGCCGTCGAGCTCTTCGTGCGCGCGATGGACGTCCCCTTCGTGAAGCCCGGCCGCAAGGTGCGGCTGCAGTTCGACGGCTTTCCCGCGTTGCAGTTCGTCGGCTGGGGCGTGGGGCAGATCGGCACCTTCGGTGGCGTCGTCAAGGTCGTGGACTACACGGCCAGCGACAACGGCGAGTTCCGCGTGCTGGTCACCCCGGACCCCGAGGACGACCCCTGGCCCGACCTCCTTCGCATCGGCGGTCGCGTCAACGGCTGGGCCATGCTCGACAACGTGACCGTCGGCTTCGAGCTCTGGCGGCAGATCAACGGCTTCCCGCCGCAGAAGCCGAAGGACGTCGGCGCCGCGGGCGGCGGCGGCAAGAAGGGGTGACGCCGTGCCCGTGACGGCAAGTGCGGCGGCCCTGCTGGCCCTGCTGCAGGTCGCCGCCGGGGCGCCGCCCGCGGGCGGCCCCCCGGCGCGGGCCCAGACCGACACCGGGCCGGTCGTCCTCCTCGACCGGTTCTACGCCCAGGTCCTCGCCAACCATCCCGTCGCCCGCGCCGCGCGCCTCGCGCGCGACCAGGCGGCGCAGGACGTGCGCATCGCGCGCGGGGCGTTCGACCCCACGATCGCGGCCACGTGGGACCGCAAGGCCGAGAAGGGGAGCGCCAAGTACAGCGAGGTGGACGCCGAGCTCAAGCTTCCCACCATCACCGGCGCCGACGTGAAGGTCGGCTACTCGCGCGGGCTCGGCCCGTCGCTCAACCCGCAGAACGGCACCGCCAACGCGGGGCTGCTCGCGCTCGGCGTCTCCCTGCCGCTCGGGCAGCGGATCGTCACCGACGAGCGGCGCAACGCGCTCGCGCAGGCGCGGGCCGCCCTCGACTTCGCCGAGGGCGACCGCCTGAGTCTCGTCAACGGCCTGCTGCTGCGCGCGACGCGCGACTACGCCCGGTGGTTCGAGGCCTGGCGCCGCGCGGCGATCGCGCGCGACGGCGTCGGGCTGGCGGACTTCCGGCTGCGCGCGGTGCGGCTGCGCCTGGCCAACGGCGAGGCACCGGCGATCGACACCCTCGAGGCGCGGCTCGAGGTCAACCGGCGCGAGGGCATTCGCGTGCAGGAGGAGCAGGCGCTCTACGCCGCGACCCTCCTGCTGCAGGCCTACCTGTGGGACGACCGCGGCCAGCCCGTGGACCTCGCGGGCGGCGCACGGCCCGCGAACGACGGTTTCGCGGCGCCGGTGGCCCTCGAGCGCGTCCCCACGTGGCTCGCCGCCGCCGAGCGCGCGCATCCCGAGCTCGCCAAGGTCGCGGCCCGCATCCGCCAGGTCGAGGCACAGCGGCTCTTCCTCGGGCAGCAGTTCATCCCGTTCGCCGCCCTCGACGTCTCCGCCGTCTCCGACGCCGACCGCACCGACGGCCTGACCGACGCCGGCGGCTGGGGTGACAACTACAAGTTCGGCGCGACGTTCCGGTCGCCGGTGCTGTACCTGCGCGAGCGCGGTCGCTTCAGCCAGGTCACCCAGCGGCTCGACCAGCAGCGCCAGATCGAGGCCCAGCTGCGCCGCGACGTCCGCAACGCCGTGCTCGTCGGTGCCAACGACGTCCGCGCGGTGGACGAGCAGATCGCGCTGCAGGCGGTCACCGTGCAGCAGGCGCGCGGCATGCTCGCCGGCGAGCAGCGGCGCTTCGAGAACGGCGAGAGTTCGCTGCTCATCGTGAATCTGCGCGAGCGGCTCGTGCTCGACGAGGAGGTGCGACTCGCTGCCCTCCAGGCGCGCGCGGCGGTCGTCCGCGCCGAACTCGCCGTGGCCATCGGCGCCCCCGCCCGCCTGCCATGACCGCGGGGCCGGCCGCGCGAGCCCCGTGGTGGCTCGCGCGGCGCGGGATCGCGGCGACGCTCGTCGTCGCCGTCGCCGTGCTCGCGATGGCCCCGGCCATCGCCAACGGCTTCACCTACGACGACCGCGTCATCATCCAGGACAACGCGCGCGTGCACCAGCTCGCCGGCTGGTGGCGGCTGTTCGGGCAGTCGTACTGGCCGCCGCCCGCGCTCGAGGCGCTCTACCGACCGCTCCCGATGCTCGCCTACGCGGTGCAGTGGACGCTCGGCGGCGGGGCGCCGTGGCTCTTCCACGCGGGCAACCTCGCGGCCTACGCACTGCTGTGCCTCGCCGTCTGGCGGCTCGCGACGGAACTGCTGCCGCCCGGGGCGGCGCTCGCCGTCGGTGTCCTGTTCGCCGCGCATCCGGTGCACGTCGAGCCGGTGGCCAACATCGTCGGCCTCGCCGAGCTGGGGATGGCGTTCGGGACCGTCGTCGCGCTCGGCGCCTACCTCGCGTGGCGCGAGCGCGGACCGTCGCCGGGCCGCACGCTCGCCGTCGTCGCGGGCGCCGCCCTCGCGGCCTTCTCGAAGGAGCAGGGGGTGCTCGTCCCCCTCGTGCTGCTGCTGGCGGAGCTGACACTCGTCACCGATCGCCGTCCCTGGTGGGGCCTCGTGCGGCACGGGCTGCCGCTCGCGGCGGCGCTGGTGGTGGTGCTGGGGGCGTACGCCGTGCTGCGCAGCCGCGCCGTCGCGACGTGGGACGACGCCCCGGCGGGGCTCTGGATGGTGCTGTCGCCGGCGGACCGGCGCTGGACGATGCTCGGCGTGGCGGCCGAGTGGGGGCGCCTCCTGCTGTGGCCGGCGCGGCTCGCCGTCGAGTACTCGCCGCCGCACGTCGTGGTCCACCGGGGCTGGTCCCCCGAGCTCCTGCCAGGGGTGGTGGTCCTCGCGGCCGGGGCCGCACTCGGCGCGCTGTCGTGGCGACGGGTGCCCGTCGCCGCCTTCGGCCTCGGGCTCGCGGCGGTGGCGCTGCTCCCTGCGTCGAACGTGTTCGTGCCCACCGGCGTGATCCTCGCCGAGCGGACGCTGCTGCTGCCGAGTGTCGGAGTGCTGCTGGCGATCGGGGCGTGGGGGGCAGCGCTCTGGCGCGAGCAGGCCCCGGAGCCCGTCGTGCGCCGCCTCGCGGCTTGGGGCGTCGCGCTGCTCGCCGCGGCCGGGGCGACGCGGGCGGCCCTCCGCACGACGACCTGGCGCGACGACGCGACGCTGCTCGCGACGGCGACCGCCGAGACGCCGCGGAGCTACCGCCCGTGGTACCTCCTCGGCCAGCGGCACGTGCGCGAGGGGCGCGTCGCCGAGGCCGAGGTGGCGCTTCGCCGGGCGGTGACGCTCTTCCCGGACGACTACGGCGCGCTCGCGCTCCTCGGTGACCTCTACCGTCGGCAGGACCGCTGCGGCTCGGCGGTCCCGCTGCTGGAGCGGGCGCTGCTGGTGTATCCCGACGGCGCCGATGCGCGGGTGAACCTGGTCGCCTGCGCGATCGGCCTCGGGCGCTTCGAGGCGGCCCGGCGGTTGGCGGCGGACGGTGAACGGCGCGGCATCGAACCGGCGGCCTTCCGGGCGCTGCGCCGCCTTGCCGACTCGATCGAGGTCCGGGCGCGCCGCGGCGCACCCTAGCGAGAGGCCGCCGCGCCCCTTGCCGTCTTCGCGTCCCGCCACCACACGTTAAGGGCTGTACGGCGCGGCCCGGGCTCGGAGCGGACCCCGGCGTCGCGTCCGGCCCCCGCCGAATGGACCACGCCTCTCCCGACCTCTTCGTCGGCCTGATCGGCCTGTGGACGCAGACCGCCGTGACGCTCCTCCTCGCGGCGCTCTTCGGCGTGCTGCAGCGCAGCGGGTGGCGCCGGACGTACTTCACGGTCTGGGCCGAGGCGTGGGTGGCGATGCTGTGCGCGCTGGTGCCGCTGCTCATCCGATACTCGCTCCGGGTCTTCCCCGACGCGCTCGCGACCGTGACGGCGTCGCAGGACGGGGCGGTCTCCGCCGTGCTGTACATCGCCTTCCAGGCGGCCAGGGTCCACGGCTGGTGGTTGCTGCTCGCGGGGACGCTCATGTACACGCGCGGCTTCAACGCCCTCGGGCGGCGCCGCGGTGCCCAGGGGGCCGCGCTCACGTTCGCGGTCGTGTCCCTGCTCGTCGGGCGGGACCTCGAGACCGCCATCGCCCTGCAGGCCCCGCTCGTGACGGCCGCGAGCGCCTTGGCCGGCTGGCACCTCCTCACCCTCCGCGCCGCGCGTCGCGGGGTGGGCAGCTCGGTCACGGGCGGCGTGTTCATGGCCCTCGCGGTCGTGGGCGCGGCGTACGGCGTGGCGTTCGGCCTCGCCGCCGCGGGGATGCGTGGTCCCCCGGCCCTCGAGCTCCTGCGCACCTACCACCCGTACGTTGACTTGCCGCTGCAGATGCTGCTGGGGTTCGGCATGGTGGTCATTCAGATGGAGGACGCCAAGCGCGAGGTGGATGACGCGCGCACCGAGCTCGCCGTCTCCAATGACGCCCTGCGCCGGCTGGCGAACTACGATCCCCTCACCGAGTGCCTGAACCGGCGCGCGTACGCGGAGGGGATCGGCCTCGAGGTCGCGAAGTCCACCTTCGGCACGGTGGCGATGCTCGACATGGACAACCTGAAGGAGATCAACGACGCGCACGGGCATGCGGCGGGAGACGAACTGCTCGCGCACTGCGCCCGGACGGTGCGCGGCTCGATCCGCCCGCTCGACCGGCTCTATCGCTGGGGGGGAGACGAGTTCCTGCTCGTGCTCCCGGGGGCCATGCCGGACGGCGTCGCGCAGCGGCTCGCGCAGGTCGTGGCGGCCGCCGCGGCGATCCCGGTCGGGGCCGACCGGCAGCTCGTGCGCCTCGAGGTCTCGATCGGCGCCGCCGACTACGCGAGCGGGGACGAGCTGCCGGCGGCCATCGACTCCGCCGACGCGGCGATGTACCGGACGAAGCGCGTGCGCAAGAACACGCCGGTGCGCGGGGCGAAGACGATCCCCGTGCCGAGTCGCTGACCCGTGCCCGAGTCCTGGAGCCCGTTCTCGAAGGGGGACCCCGACGCCGGACTCCGGCGCCTCCGGATCCTGCCGTGGGCGCTGGCCGGCGGGGTGCTCGGGGCCATCGGCGGCGGCGTGCGGTTCGGAGCGCTGGGCTTCCTCGGCGGATTCGCGATCGGGACGGCCGTGGCGTACGCGTTCACCATGATCGCCACCGAAGGTGTCGCCGGGCTCGTCCAGCGGACCCTGCAGCCCAGCGGCTCGACGACCCCCTACGCCTTCGACTTCTCCCAGATCGAGGCGCAGGTCGTGCGCGGCGACCACGCTGCCGCCGCGGTGCTGTGGGAGGACGCCATCGCCGAGCGACCCGGCGACGTCGAGGTGCGTGTGCGCGCGGCCGACTTCTACGGCGACGTCCATCGGCAGCACGAGCGGGCCCTCGCCCTCTATCGCGAGGTGCAGCGGCTCGAGGCGCCGCCCGAGCGCCACCTGTACGTCGCGCAGCGCATCGTGGACCTGCTGCTCGGGCCGTTGCCGGACAAGGGACGCGCGGTCGTCGAGCTCCGACGGATCATCGACCGCTGGCCCAACTCGGCGGCGGCGCGCCACGGCCGCGACGCGATCGCCCGACTCAAGGCGGAGCTGCACGACGGCGCCTGAGCGGGCGCCGCCAGGCCGGGTCAGTCGTCGCCCGGCCGTCGCCGCGCCGCCTTCTTCTCGCCCTGCCGCCGCTTCTCGGCGAGTCGCTCGGCCCGTTGGGCGCGCGAGGGCGTCGTGGCGCGTCGCACCTTGGGCACGACGAGTGCCCGCGCCACCAGGGCGACCAGCCGCCGCTCGGCCAGCGTCCGGTTCTGCGCCTGCGAGCGCGTGTCGGCGGCGACGAGGCGCAGGCGGCCGTCGCCGTCGAGGCGGGACGCGAGCCGCTCGAGCACCCGCGCCCGCTGGGCGCCGGTGAGCGCCGCCGAGCCCGCCACGTCCCACGTGAGTTCGATGCGCGTGGACGAGGTGTTCACGTGCTGGCCGCCGGGCCCGCCGGCGCGCGTCGCACGGACGACGAGTTCGTGCCGCGGGATCGTCACCGACGGCGTGACGACCAGCGCGTCGTCGGCCGTCGGCGTCACGCGCGGCACGGGCGGGCAGCGAGGCGCGCCCGGACCTGCGCCGCGCTCGGCGCCGTCGCCGGGGGGGCGAAGGTTGCGACGTACTCGCTCGCCCCGGTCTCGTGCAGCGCCACGAAGGTCCAGCCCGCGGCGGCGAGCTCGCAGCGCAGCAGCGGCGGCGGGGTGCCGTGCTGCGCGGTGGGGAACTCCATGTCTAGGATACCCAGCAGCCCGTCGTCGGCCATCGCGGGGACGAGCCGCGCCAGCAGGCCGAAGGGATCCTCGATCTCGTGGTACATGTGGATCATGAGCGCCACCTGCACCGTGGCCGCCGGGAGCTTCGGGTCGCCGGGCGTCCCCTCGATCACCGACACGTTGCCCAGGCGCTCGCGCGTGACGCGCTCGCGCAACTGTGCGAGGTAGCGCGGCACGATGTCGTTGGCGTACACGCGCCCCTCGGGCCCCACGAGCGGTGCGAGGCGCGCGACGTAGTAGCCGGAGCCGGCGCCGATGTCGGCCACGCGCATGCCGCGCCGGATGCCCAGCAGCTCGGCGACGCGCGCGAATTCGCCGGCGTCGTCGCGCGTGGCCTCGCCGGTCCACGACGGCGCGACGATGCGCGCGACCGGGCGGTCGGGCCTCGGATACGCGGCTGTATCCTGCGCCGCCGCGGGCGCCGGGTGCCCGGCGGCACAGCCGAGGGCGAGGACCAGCCCCCACCGTCGCCCGGCGGCGGCCCGGCGCACCGGACCGCCCGTCATGCCTTCACCTGGTGCACGCGCACCGCCGCCACCCGCCGTCCGTCCATCGCCACGACCTCCAGGTCCGCTCCCGGGACCAGCGTGCGGTCCCCGACCTGCGGCAGCCGCCCCAGGGCCGAGAACACGTATCCCCCGAGCGTCGTCCAGTCGCCCTCGGGGACGGCGACCTTGTGATCCGACCGCACGTCCACGAGCGAGAGCGAGCCGGCGAGTTCGAGGACCCCGTCCTGGATCATGCTCTCGCGGGCCAGCTGGTCGTACTCGTCGGCGATGTCGCCCACGACTTCCTCGACGAGGTCCTCGATCGTCACGATCCCCGCGGTGCCGCCGTACTCGTCGAGCACCACCGCCAGTTGCGCCCGGGTGCGGCGGAGGTCGTCGAAGACCCGCTCCGCCGAGCGGACGTCCGGGACGAAGAGGACCTCGCGGGTCAACGCGGCGAGGTCGAACGCCGAGCCCGCGTCGCGCAGCCAGACGTCCTTGGCCACCAGCACGCCCGCGATGTCGTCGAGCGTCTCGCGATAGACCGGGTAGCGCGAGTAGCGCTCGCGGGCGAGGATCGCCCGTACGTCGGCCTCCGACGCGTCGTCGGGGATGCCGGCGACCTCGGTGCGGGGGCGCATGACGTCGCGCACCTTCTTGCGCCGGAAGTCGAAGACGCCCTCGAGCATCGCGGTGTCGGACTCGTCGAGCGTCCCCTGGGCGCGTGCCTGCAGCACGAGCAGCCGCAGTTCCTCCGGGGAGTGCACGTGGCTCGCCTCGGAGGCCGGCGCGATCCCCGCGGCGCGCAGCAGGGCGTTGGCGGTGCCGTTGAGGACGACGATGCCCGGGTGCATCAGCCGCGAGAACTGCATGAGCGGCCAGGCGACCCACTTGCTGACCTCCTCGGGGCGCGACAGGGCGAGGGCCTTGGGTGCCAGCTCGCCGAGGACGATGTGCAGGAACGTGATGATGGCGAACGCGGTGGCGATCGCCGCGCCGCTGTGCACCAGCCCGGACGGCACGTCGAAGCCGAGCGCGCGTAGCGCCACGTCCACCAGCGCCGCCAGCGCCGGCTCGCCCACCCAGCCCAGTGCCAGCGATGCCAGGGTGATGCCGAGCTGCGTTCCCGAGATGTACCGGTCGAGCTGCCCGAGGGCCTGCTCCACCACGCGCGCCCGGCGGTCGCCGGCCGCCGCCCATTGGGCGATTCTCGAGCGGCGGGCCGCCACCAGCGCGAACTCGGCGGCGACGAAGAACGCGTTGGCGAGCACCAGCAGCAGCACGACCAGGAGCCGGGTCGAGACGCTGCCGAACGTGAGGGAGGGGTCGGTCAGGGGAGCCTCGCGGAAGCGCCGCCGGCGGCCGGCATCGCCGGCCGCCGTGGCGCCGGAATATACGCCCCCGCCAGATTGCACCCGCCCCCGTGACCACCGCGTACACCCCCGCCGCCGGCTTGCCCGTCGCCGGCACTGCCCCGCTCGACGCGGGTCGCGTGCTGCGCTACGTGTACGTCGCGCGCCTCGCCTTCGCGGTCGCGATCTTCGTGGCCGCGCTCGTCCGGTGGCTCGACGCCCCTGGCACGCAGACGCTCTTCGCCTCGGTCTCGCTCGTTACGGCGATGGCGTTCACCGCGATGAGCGTCGTCTGGTCGGAGGTCTGGGAGCGTCCGCTCTCCCGCACCTTCCGGTACGGCCAGGTGCTCTTCGACCTCGCGCTGGTCAGCACCATCGTCACGGCGACGGGCGGCCCCAGCTCGCCGTTCGTCGCCGTCTACGTCCTCGTCATCGCGCTGGCCGCGCTGTGGCTGCCGCTCGGCGGGTCCCTCCTCGTGGCCGGCCTCGGCTGCGCGCTCTACGTGCTCATCACGTTCGTGCTTCTCGAGACCCGGCTCGAGGGGGCGGTCCTCCTGCAGAGCGCCGTCTTCGGGGCGGTCGCGATCGGCTCGGCCTATCTCGCCGATCGGCTGCGGCGCGCAGGGCAGGGGACGGAACGGCTCGCGGAGGAGCTCGTGCTCGTGCGCCTGCAGGCCGAGGACGTCCTGCGGGCGCTCGAGAGTGGCGTCGTGACCGTTGATGGCGCCGGCCGGCTGCTGTACGCGAATCCCGCCGCCAGCCGACTGCTCGACCTCCCGCTCGCGGGACGCGTCGGGCGGCCGGTGCTCCGGGCCGTCCGGGAACGCGCCCCCGCCCTGGCCGCGGCGCTCGAGCGCACCGTGCGCGACGGCCACCGGGCCCAGCGCGCCGACGCCACCGTCCGGACGGACGCGCGGACCTTCCCGATCGGCGTGACGACCACCGACGTCACGTACAGCGGCCCCCAGGGCCCCGAGGAGGGCCGCAGCGTCACCGCGATCTTCGCCGACATCTCGGACCATCGCCGGATCGAGCAGCTGCGCCTCTCGGCCCAGCGCCTCGAGGCGGTCGCCGAGCTCTCGGCGTCCCTCGCGCACGAGATCCGCAATCCCCTCGCCGCCATCCGCAGCGCCGTCGAGCAGCTGGCGGCGCGCCGGCGGGAGGACGAGGACGAGCGGGCGCTCGCCGCCCTCGTCCTGCGCGAGTCCGACCGCCTCTCGCGGCTCCTCGGCGAGTTTCTCGACTTCGCCCGCGTGCGCGAGGCCCAGCTCGCCCCGGTGGACGTCGCGGCCCTGCTGCGCCACGTCGCCGACGTCGTGCGGCGTCACCCCGACCGGAGCGCGGACCTCGCCATCGAGGTCCCGGGTCCCACGGTGAGCTGCCCGATGGACGCCGACGAGGACCTCCTCGTGCGCGCCCTGTTCAACCTGGCCCTCAACGCCGTGCAGGCGATGCCGAAGGGGGGGACGCTGACCCTCGGCGTTGACACCGCCCCGCTGCGGTTGCCCCGGGAGGCGGAGCATCTGGCCGGGAACATCGTCGTCCTCACCGTGCGCGACACCGGCCCGGGGCTCGCTCCGGAAGTGCGCGACCACCTCTTCCAGCCGTTCATCACGACGAGGGCCGGCGGACACGGCCTCGGGCTGCCCGTCGCGCACCGCGCTGTCGAGGCGCACGGCGGCGTGATCGACGTCGAGACCGGGCCCGGCGGAACCTGCGTCACCATTTGCCTGCCGCGCCGTGCCCGCGCGGCGACCTGACCCGATCCCCCATGGCCGACGCCCCCACCTCCGTCAGTGCCCCCACCGTCCTCGTCGTGGACGACGAGGCCGGCATCCTCGAGTCGCTGCGCATCCTGCTGCGCGCCGAAGGGTTTGCCGTCATCACCGCGCAGGGGGGGCGGGCGGGGCTCGAGCAGCTGGCCACCACGCGGCCCGACGTCGTGCTCACCGACATCCGCATGCCGATCGTGGACGGCGTGCAGGTCCTCTCGGCGGCCCGGCAGCGGGATCCGGATTGTCCCGTGATCCTCATGACCGCGCAGGCGACGCTGCAGAGCGCCGTCCAGGCCGTGAACGAAGGGGCGTGGCAGTACGTGCAGAAGCCCTTCCGCAACGACGAGCTGGTGGCCCTGCTGCGCCGGGCCGCGGAGACCCGGCAACTGCGGCGCGAGAACAAGACGCTCAAGCAGCAGATCCGGAGCCAGGGCGGGCGGACGGGCGACGGCCCCACCGGGCGCTCCGCCGCGTGGGTCGCCGCGCTGCGCATCGCGGAGACGGTGGCCCCGACCGATGCGACCGTGCTCATCCAGGGCGAGTCGGGGACGGGGAAGGAAGTCGTCGCGCGCTGGATCCACGAACTGTCCGGCCGGCGCGACCAGCCGTTCCTCTCGATCAACTGCGGCGCCCTGCCCGAGTCGCTCCTCGAGAGCGAGCTCTTCGGGCACGTGAAGGGCAGCTTCACCGGCGCGATCAAGGACAAGACCGGCCTCTTCGCCGCCGCCGGCCGCGGCACCTTCTTCCTCGACGAGATCGGCGAGACCACCCCCGCCACGCAGGTCAAGCTCCTGCGCGTGCTGCAGCAACGCGAAGTCATCCCCGTCGGCGCGACCGAGGCGATCCCGATCGAGACCCGGCTGATCGCGGCGACGAATCGGGACCTCGAGGCCGAGATGCGGACCGGCCGCTTCCGCAGCGACCTCTTCTATCGGCTCAACGTCATCCAGATCCACCTGCCGCCCCTGCGCGACCGGCGCGACGACATCCCGATGCTGGTCGAGCGCTTCCTCGGCCGCCTCGCCGCCGCGCGCAACGAGGCCCCCAAGCGGCTCGCCCCCGACGTGGCCGACCTGCTCCAGGCCTACCCGTGGCCGGGTAACGTGCGCGAACTCGAGAACGCCCTCGAACGTGCTGTCATCCTGAGCCCGGGGGCGGTAGTCGAGCGGGCGGCGCTCCCCGACCGCATCGTCGAGCGGCGCACCGAGCCGCTGGTCACATCCCGGGCGCCGGCCAACCCGACGCTCGAGACGATCGAGCGGGCCTACATCCAGTGGGTGCTGCAGGCCGAAGGGGGGAACAAGACGCGGGCCGCCGAGGTGCTGGACATTGATCCTTCGACCCTGAGCCGGAAGCTCGCACGTTACGGGACTGGCGAGGGATGACCAGTTTCGATACAGCACCATCGTCATCTTTCGTGCCGCAGACGCCGGTGTCACTGTGCGATTTGCCCGGATCCCTTTCGGGGGTGACGCTGTCGTGGCGGCGCAAGTCGTTGTGACGCATGCGGTTGCGTGCGCGTCCTCGCTGCGGCACGCCACATGCTGAACGGGTCGGGCAACCGTACGGCCCCCACCAAATCAGGAGTGAGCGCAACATGATGCAGAACCGCAAGGGCTTCACCCTCATCGAGCTGCTGATCGTCGTCGTGATCATCGGCATCCTCGCGGCGATCGCGATCCCGAAGTTCGCCAACACGAAGGAGAAGGCGTACGTCTCCGCGATGAAGTCGGACCTCCGCAACCTCGCCACGGCGCAGGAGACCTACTTCGGTGACTACCAGATCTACGCGACGCCGGCCGACGGCGACAACACCAACCCGACGACCAAGATCCTCGACAAGGCCGGCAACGTGATCTGGCAGCCGTCGACGGGCGTGGGCGTCTTCGGGTCCGGAACGACGACGACCGGTGTCTCGGCTGGCTGGGCCGCCTCGGTCATCCGCCCCGGCACGGCGCAGAAGTGCTCGATCTTCGTCGGCGCCCCGGGCACGGCCGCGATCCTCTGGAACGCCAAGTCGCAGCAGGAAGGCGAGCCGACCTGCTACTGAGCGGGAGGGGCCGGCGCCGACGAACGGCGTCTGGCTGGTGGCGCGGCGGGGTCCCTCGGGGCCCCGCCGCGCTGCTTTTCCTGGCACTTGGGGCGCGGGGAACTGTGGCGGCGGCTGCGATCGGCCGACACTCCCTGCAACCCCATGCTCACCGTCCCGATCGTTCTGCTCGTCGCCGGCGCAGCCGGCGCGGCGGGCGCTGCCATTGGCGCCGTCATTGGCGCTGCCATTGGCGCGGCCCGCACGCGGCGGCACGTCCGGGCCCTCGAACGAGCCGTGGACGGCTTGGACCTCACCGGGGCGGTCGAGCACCTGAATCCCATGCGGCTGACACCGGAGCTCCGACCGACGGCCGAACGCGTGAACCGGCTGATCACGGCGCGCCGGCTGGCGGAGCTGGCGGCGCGTGATGCGTCGGAGCGGGCCCGCGCCGGCGACGGACGCTCGGAGCAGATCGCGCGCGAACTGGAACCGGCGCTGGCCGCGCTGCGGCGTCGGGCCGGCCAGTGGCGGGAGCACGCCGAGCCCGCGATGCGCGAGGCCTACGCGGAGCTCGAGCGGGAGCTCGCACGGCTCGACGACCTCATGCGCGGCGTGCTGGCGGTCGCGTCTGCGGCCGAGCGGCCGACGGCCGCGAGCGACCTGTGCGCCGCCGTCCGTGCGGCGCTGCGCGACCTCCCCGCGGTGCGGGCAGCGGCGGTGACGCTCGACCTCGACGAGCGGCCGTGCCTCGTGCCCGGGACGGAAGAGGCCGTCGCCCGCCTCGCCAGCGCCTTCCTGCAGCATGCGGCGGCCGCCGGCCAGCAGCGGCGAGAGGGGGATCGCCGGCCGCCGTCGGTGGGCGTGTACGTCCGGCGCGTGCCCCGGATCTCCCTCGAGGAGACGGCGGTGCGGCGGAAGGGCGATCCCGGGCTGAAGATCGTGCCGCGGCGGCCGAACCCACGCCTCGAGCGCTGGCTGCGCGAAGGGGCCCCCCCTGCCGAGGTCGTGAAGTTCATCGTCGCCGACTCGGGTGCCGGCATTCCCGCCGACATCGAGAAGCGCCTGTACGACCCGGCTGTCGGCGGTGGCATCGGCCTGACGACGGCCCGGCGGGTGATCGAACAGGGGCGGGGCACCGTCTGGGTGCAGCCCGCGCGGGAGGGGGGGGCCGCGTTGCACGTCGTCCTTCCCCTGGCGACCGGGGCGGAGCGCCGGACCATGTCGCGCGACGGAACGATGCTGCGCGCAACCGCCTGAGCCCACCCGCGCGGGCCGGTCGGGCGATCGTGCCCGCCATGTCGCGCCGCGCCTTCACCCTGGCCGAAGTCCTCGTCGCCGTCGTCGTGCTCGCGGTGGGGCTGCTGGCGGTCTTCGGGGTCCTGCACCGGGCGGCGCGGCTCGAGCGCCTCGCTCGGGAGCAGCGCGCACGCCGGGCGGCGGCGACGGCTTCCCACGAACGGACGGTCGCGGCGTCCCCTCGCTGGCGTCGCGGCGTCTCGCTCGTCGAGTTGCTGGTCACGCTGGCGCTGGTCGGGGTCCTCGGGGCCGCCGCAGCGGCGGCCGCCGGCGGCGCCGCCGGCCGGGCGCGCACGCGCGGGTCCGAGGCGCGGGCGGAGGCACGGCACCTCGAGACCGCGGCCGACCTGCTGGCTCGCGAACTCCGCGAAGGCGTGGGAGCCATGGCGCTCGGCGACACCGCGATCGCGCTCGCCCGGGTGGTGGGAAGCGCCGTCGCCTGCGAGGGCGGGGCCGTCCCGCTGGACGCGCCGGGTGCCTGGGCGGCGACGCCGCGCGCCGGGGACGAGTGGCGGACGTGGCAATCGGGGGGCTGGCAGGTCGGCACCGCGAGCGGCGTCCAGTTGGACCGGTGCGCCGATGGCCGCCCCGCGTGGCGCGCCGACGGGGTACCGCCGCCGTCACCAGACGCCGTGGTCCTCGTGCTCCGGCGCGCGCGATGGGTGGCGTATCGCGACGCGGACGAGCGCTGGCAACTCGGCCTTCGAGAGGGGCGCGCCGTGGGCTGGGACGCCGTGCAGCCGGCGATCGGTCCGTTCGCGCACCTCCGGCTGGCGTGGGAGCCGCACGACTCGGGGGGCACGCTCCGCGTCTCCGGTGCCTCCGGCCCGGCTGCGGCGGTGCGGCGGCTCGTACATCCGCGCAATCACTGATGCCCCACCTTCCCGTCGCGTCCCCGTACCGGTCGGCGGCGTGCGCCGCCGCCCCTCGCTCGGCGCGCCGCGGCGTCCTGCTACCCGTCGTGCTCCTGGGCCTGTTGGCGATGGGCGTCGCGTCGGCGGGAGCCGCTTGGGCGGCGCAGGGTCTCGCGGCCGCCGAGCGATCGGCGGCGGTGGCCGACGCGCAGTGGCTGACCGCCGATCGCCTCCTTGCCGAGTGGGACTGCGGGGAGGCACGGCCGGGCACGGTCGAGACGCATCGCGTCGCGACGGGGACGGGCGAGGCGACGGTGCGCGTGCGCCACGCGGAGGGTGCGTGCTGGGTGACCGTGGCGATGGGGGACAGCGTGCCGATCGTCGGCGCATTCCTTGTGGTGGAGGCATCCGGCGTCACGCAGGAGGCGAATGCCTCACTCCTCACTTTGCGAGCGCCCGAACCGGTCGCAGCTTTCGGACTTGCAGCATCGGAGCCGGCACAGGCGCCGGTACGGGGCCTTGCGGTCGGTTCCGGCCTCGCATGGCGTGACCTCCGGTGACGGCGAGCGGCGCGCCACGGCCCGACGGGGTGCCGAACCGGGGCGCCGGTCCCGGTTACCTTTTCCCGCCCCGATCGTTGGATGGTTGCTTCGCGCAGGATGCGAGCCCTGTCCGCTGGCAGACGGGTCCCCCGACGTACGGTTGCCCAAGATGGCATTTCCCCTGATCGGCCGGAAGAAGACGACGATCGGTCTCGACGTTGGTTCGGGACTGGTGAAGGCGTGCGTCGTCGAGCACGGCAAAGGCGGTCCGGAACTCGTCAAGGTGGCGATCGTGCCGCTGATAGCGGACGCGATCGTCGAGGGGGAGGTCATGGATCCCGGCATGGTGACCGACGCCATCCGCGAGGTGATCGCCGCCGCCGCCGTGAAGAACCCGACGATCGTCACGGCCGTGGGCGGTCGCGACGTCATCATCAAGAAGATCCAGATCGAGCGAGTGAAGGAGCAGCAGGCGCGCGAGCTGATGCGATGGGAAGCCGAGCAGCACGTGCCGTTCGACATGGAGTCGGTGGAACTCGACTTCAACATCCTCGACCCCGAGGGGGTCGCGCCGTCCATGGACGTGCTGCTCGTGGCTGCCAAACGCGACCTGATCGAGGGGAAGATGCGGCTGCTGACCGACGCCGGCCTGTCCCCGCAGGTCGTGGACGTGGACGCCTTCGCGCTGCACAATGCCTTCGAGCTCTCGTACCCCGACGCGATGCGCGGGGTCGTGGGCCTGCTCAACGTCGGGCACGAAGTCACGAACATCAACGTGCTCGACGACGGCATCCCGATCCTCACGCGCGACATCGGCGTGGGCACGAAGTCGTTCCGCGAGGACCTCCAGCGCGACCGCGGGCTCGGGGCGGAGGAGGCGGCACAGGTGGTGCAGGGCTACGACCGCTCGCCGGAACTCGACGCGACGATCGAGAACCGGGGCGAGGAGATCGCGATGGGGATCGAGCGCGCGACGGCCTTTCTCGCGACGAACTCGCGGGCGTCCGGGCAGTTGCGCGCCGTCTACGTGTGCGGCGGCGGGGCCCGCATCCCGGGGCTCGTCGAGGCGCTCGGCGCGCGCCTGCGGATGCCGGTCGAGCTGGCCACGCCGCTGACGAACCTCCGCGTGCGCGACGGGGCCCTCGACCCGCTCCTCACCGACGACGTCGCGCCGCTGCTGATGCTCCCGGTGGGCCTCGCCCTCCGCATCGTTCCGTGAGGCCGCGCGCATGATCGAAATCAACCTGCTCCCGGGCGCGAAGCGCTCGAAGAAGACCGGTGGCGGCGTCGACGTCAAGGCGCTCGTCGAGGGCATCCGCGGGCGCGTCAAGGATGCGTACCTCCTCGGCACGATCGTCGCCGCCGTGGTGGCCACGGGGGCCGCGGGCTGGCTGTACTCGGGTCAGGCATCGCGCGAGACGCGCCTCGCCGAGGCCGAGGCCCGGGCGAAGGCCGACTCGGCGCGGTTCGCCAGCGTCATCCAGCAGATGAAGAAGGGCACGTCGCAGCGCGACTCCGTGCTCAAGCAGTTCAAGGTCATCCGGGCGATCGACGGCTACCGGTTCGTGTGGGCGCACCTGCTCGACGAGCTGAGCCGGACGCTCCCCGACTACACCTGGATCAGCGAGGTCAAGCAGACGTCCGCGTTTTCGACGGCCGGCGCCGCCGCTGGGCCGCCGGCCGGCCAGAAGCGGCCGGTGAACGACACGACGCTCCCGCCGATGCCGCCGCTGACCTTCCGCCTGAAGGGCTTCACCGCCGACATCCAGGCCCTGACGCGCTACATGCGCGACCTCGAGTCGTCACCGTTCATCCAGAGCGTCACCCTCGTCAGCTCGGAACTGCAGCAGCTCGAGTCGCGCGACGTGACGCGCTTCGAGCTCGACGCCGCCTACGAGACGCCCCCGCCGTCGGCGGTGGTGACCACGCCCTTCTCCGTCCGGGTGAAGTAGCCATGGCCGGCCTGCCCCCGATGACCAAGCGCGACCAGAACTTCGTGGCGCTCTCGATCCTGATGATCGCCGCCGTCGCCGCGTACTGGTACCTCTTGTGGTCGCCCCGGAACGTCGAGCTCGACGAGATCGAAGTCCGGGTGGCCAAGCTCGACAGCACGAACGCCAAGGCGCGCAAGGAGGCACAGGCGGGGAAGCTCGACGAGCTCAAGCGCGACGTCGCGCGTGCCAACCAGCAGCTCGGCCTGATGCGCCAGCTCGTGCCGACCGGCAACGAGGTGCCCGCGCTGCTCGACCAGGTGTCGGTCGCCGCGCGGCAGGCCGGCCTCGAGATGGCCGGCGTGCGGCCCGAGGCCGTCGTGCCGGGCGAACAGTTCGACACCTACCGCTACAGCGTCTCGTTGCTGGGCAGCTACCACCAGACCGTCCGGTTCTTCGCCGACGTCGGGTCGCTCACGCGGATCATGGCACCGGTGGGCATCTCGATCGTCCCCAAGGACCAGGGGAGCGGCGCGACTCAGCGGCGCCGCATCGGTGCCAACGAGCAACTGCTCGACGTGGATTTCGAGCTGCAGACGTTCGTGGCGAAGTCGGCGACCGCGCCGAGGGAGGCGGACAAGTGAAGCGAGGAGTGGTGCTGGCGAGCGGGGACGGCGGCGGCAACCGGACCCTGAGCATCGCGCTGCTCGCGCTGCTCGTCGCGGCGGCGGGCTACATCGGGTACGACCGGTTCTTCGCGGACCGGCCGGCCCCGGTGCCGGAAGGCGCGATCCTGCCCGCGACGCGCCCGGCGCCCCCCCCCGAGGCGACCCCGCCGGCCGGCGCGAACGTCGCTGCCGGCACGACGGCCGGTGCCCCGGCGGCACCGGGCGCCAGGTCCGCCGCGCGCGGTGCGGCGGCGACGAAGGGTGCGGCGGGCGCAAAGCCGGCCGACGCGGCCAGGACGGTGTCCGTGCCGACGGCGCCGGCGGCCAAGGCGCCCGCCGCCAAGGCGCCCGCCGCCAAGGCGGCGCAGACGCCCGCAGCGGGGGTCAAGCCGGCGGCCCCGGCGACGCCACCCGCGACCGTCGGGAAGGCCGTGACGACCCCCGCCTTGCCGTCCCCGCGGGCGGCGGCCGGCACGAGTACGCAGTCCGTTGCCACACCGCGGCAGGGTCCGTCGCCCGAGTTGTCCACGGCCACGATCCAGCGCGAGGTCTACTCGTACGAAGGGGCGCGCCGCCGCGACCCGTTCGTGTCGCTCGCCAAACAGAGCGAGTCCGGCCCGCTGCTCGCCGAACTCAAGCTCGTCGGCATCGCCTACGACGAAGTGGGCCGCAATTCGGTCGCGGTGTTCCGCGACCAGACCAAGGGCCTTTACCGCGTGAAGATCGGCCAGTCGGTCGGTCGCGCCCGCGTGGTCACGATCGGCCGCCGCTCGGTGACGTTCAACGTCGACGAGTTCGGCGTGACCCGCCAGGAAGTCATGACGCTCCGCGACACCACCAGGAAGGGGATGTGACGATGTCGACCCAGCACACGCCCATGAGGGGCACCGCCATGACCGGATTCTCCCCGTGGCGCCGCGCCGCGCTGGTGCTGGCGATGGCCGCCGCGCCGCTCGCCGCCGCGCCGCTCGCCGCCGCGCCGGCATCCGCCCCGGCATCCGCCGACTCGGGCCGAACGACCGGTGCCGTGACGAGCATCCGCATCCTGCCCGGCAAGCAGCGGGCCGAGGTGATCATCGGCACCGAGGGGGCCGTGACGCCGTCGGACTTCACGCTCTCCGAGCCGCACCGGGTGATCGTGGACCTTCAGGGTGCCGCGTTGCAGGCCAGCCCGGCCCTCTACGACAAGGTCGCGCGCGGCGGCATCACGAACGTGCGGATGGCCCAGTACCGGCCCGACGTCGTGCGGCTGGTGCTCGAGTTCGACGGGCCGCGCCCCTACACGGTGCAGCGCGGCGAGGGCGAGGTGCGCCTCGCCGTGGCCGGCCCGGCGGAATTCGCGCCGTGGTCGTCGTCGGCCACCGCCCCGGCGCCGCTGCGCGCCGAGGCCACCGACCGGGCAGTCGCCCCGGCCCTCCCCACGCGGCTGCAGCCCGGCTCGGACAAGCCGCGCATCTCGGTGACCTACGTGGACGCCGACATCCGCGACGTCATCGCCGCGTTCGCCGCCTTCTCGGGGCGCACGATCGTGGTCGGTCGCGCCGTGGCGGGCACCGTCCCCTACCTCGACATCAAGGACAAGCCGTGGGACATCGCCCTGCGGGCGGTCCTCGAGTCGCAGCAACTCGCCGCGTCGGAGGACGCCAGCGGCATCATCCGCGTGGACTCCTACGTCAACATCCTCGCGCGCCAGGCGTCGGAGCCGCTCGAGACCCGCTCGCTCCGGCTCAACTACTCGAGCGCCACGGCGCTGATGCCCACGGTCCGCTCGCTGCTCTCGCGCGACTGCTCGCCGGGCTCCGCGCAGCAGGGCGCGGCAGCGCTGCAGACCGGCGCCACCGGCGGCCAGGCGGCGATCCCGCAGGGCTGCATCGTGCGCGGGTCGGTGATGAGCGACTCGCTGACCAACTCGCTGTTCATCACGGACGTCCCCTCGCGTCTCGACGATCTGCAGTCGTTCGTGCGATCGCTCGACATCCGCACGCCGCAGGTCGCGATCAAGGCCAAGATCATCCTCGTCAACCGTCGCCAGATCGAGGACCTCGGGCTGCGGTACGACCTCTCCACGGCGCAGAACTTCTTCTCGCAGGTCATCGCCCGTCCCGACCCGCTCACGCTCCGTCCGATCGATACCAACGGTGACGGCGTCCCGGACGCCGTGGGCGGCGCCCCGGCGGTGCAGAACGTCTTCACCGTCGGCGGCGGCCAGGTGGCGGCGGTCGCGAACGCCGCCGCCCGCGTCGCGAACCCGACCCTCTCGTTGATGTTCTCGGCGGCCGTCGGGCAGTACGACCTGACGACCTTCCTCGACGCACTCGCCGAGACGTCGCTTGCCGACGTGCAGGCGGAACCGAGCATCGTGACGCTCAACAACCGGCCCGCGCAGATCTTCGCGGGCGACCAGATCCCCTTCCGCCAGGTGGACGCCGGCGCCCTCACCGGCGGCGCCGCGCAGCCGGCGCGGGCGATTACGCAGCTCGTTGACGCCGGCATCCGGCTCGCCGTGACCCCGCAGGTGAGCGCCAACCGGATGATCACCATGACGATCCGGGCGGAGAACTCGAGCGCCTCGCAGGCCACGTCGGACGGCAACCCGCTGATCAACCGCCAGGAGGCGACGAACCAGCTCCTCGTGGCCGACGGCGAGACGGCGGTCATCGGCGGGCTCACCGTCACGAGCGTGCAGTCGGTCCGCACGGGCATCCCGTACCTGAAGGACCTGCCGCTGATCGGCGCTCTGTTCCGCCGGCAGTCGCGTCAGGAGGAGAAGCGTGACCTGCTCCTGCTCATCACGCCCCACATCCTCGACGAGGGTGAGGTGGCCCCCCGCAACCGGTGACACGCATGCGACCGACGACGTCCGTCCGCCTTCGGCGGGTCCTCACCCTCGGCGCGACCGCCACGGCGGCCGCGCTCGGGCTGTCCAGCTGCGGCGAGTCCGACGCCACCGGCACCGGGGGCGACGGCGTCGCCCCGCGCATCACGATCAGCGCGGCCGGCGTGCGTCGCGACACCGTGGACGTCAATTCCCGCCTCGCCATCTCCTTCACCGCCACTGACAACTTCGCCCTCCGCTGGGCCGTCGTGCGCGTGGCGACCGAAGCCGGCGTGATCTTCACCGACTCCACCGGCTTCACGGGTGCCGCGCCGACCTTCACCAAGGCGCTGAGCGTCCCGACGCTCAACATCGGGCGGGGTCGCCGGATCACCGTGCGCGCGCAGGCGCAGGACGCGGGCGGCACGCGCAGCACCGTCGATTCGCTCCTGCTGACCACGGTGGACACGCTGGGGCCGGTCGTGGCCGTCAACGGCCCGGTCGCCGGTCGCGTCTTCGTGCGCGGGGACACCATCCCGATCGACATCTCCACGACCGACAGCTCGGGCGTCGCCTTCAACGGCTACGTCCTGCAGCGCGTCAACGGGCCCGGCGACACGGTCCTGGTGCAGCGCGACTCGATCGCTCCCGTCGCGCCGACGGCCGCCCAGCGCAACCTGTTCCGCTGGGTGGTGCCGCAGGGCGCGATCGCGGGCACGTACGTCGTCCGCGGCTTCGGCCGCGACATCTCCACGCTGACCGCCAACTCCCCGACGCTCGTCGAGGTCACGGTGCGTGACCAGACCCCGCCGACGATCTCGCTCCTCGCGCCCGCCGCCGACACGCTCGTGTCGGCCAGCGATACCAGCGTCGTCGTCCGCGTCCAGGCCGGCGACAACAGCGGCCTCGTCCGCGTGCGTGTCTTCGGCTACACCCTGCGGGGCGACCCCGCCTTCGGGCGCGTGGACACGCTGATCCGCTACAGCGACAACCTCGCCCCCGCCGCCGGCAGCTTCCGCGCCAACCTGCTGGACACCACGGTGCAGCGCCGGCTGCGCCCGACGGGACATACCGCCGCCGCCGAGACCGTCTTCGTGGCCGTCGAGGCCACCGACGAGTCGGGCAACCGCAGCGTCGCCACACGCCGCGTCTTCCTCATCCCGAACCGCTTCACGCAGGACCAGGCGCCGCCGGCCCTCACGATCCTCGAGCCGGCCGAACTCGCCACCCTGCCCTTGGGCGTCCCGGTGCGCGTGCGCGCCCTGGCCACCGACAACTTCGCCCTCAAGCAGGTGCGGATCTTCGGCCTGAACATCCGCGGTGACCCGGCCCTCGGCCGCCGCGACACGACCGTCTGGCTCGATACCGCCTACGCGCCGAGCCGCACCTCCACCGGCGCGGACGTCTTCTTCCCGGCGCCGTTCGGGACCGACACCACCAAGCGCGACACGGTCATCGTCCGTGACCTGACGCAGGCGGTGAACGTCACCGAGGACACCCTCACGCTGGTCTTCCGCATCACGGACTGGGCCGACCGCACCACCGAGATCTCGCGGCGCACCGTGCTGCGGCGCGGCCCGAGCGCGGTGCTGCTGACCCCCGCGAGCGGCCTGACGACCTTCCGCGGCGACCGCATCGAGGTTCGCGTGCGCGCCAACAGCTCGCCCGTCTCCAACTCGCCCCTGCGCCGCATCGGCTTCCGCATCACCGGTACCCTCGGCGGGGCGGTCACCTGGAGCCCGGCGCCGGTCGACTCGATCATCGCCACCACGGGCCAGACCACCGCCACGCTCGTGCGCACCGTCCAGGTGCCGGTGGACGTCAACGAAGTGCCCAACGGGGCGGTGATCACGATCACCCCGTACGCGGCCGACGAACTCAGCCCGACCCTCACGCCGACGGGGGCGACCGCGACCCTCACGGTCAACGTGCCGCCGGTGGACGTGCAGCCGCCGGTCGTCTACAACGCCCGCGTTGACCCCCGCGTCGAGCGCAACGCGACGTTCTCGGTGCGCGGCCGCGACGCGGGCGGCATCACGCGCCTCGGCTACGTGCTGCGCGACGAGCTGAGCAACGCGGTGTACCTCGCCGACTCGGCCTCGATCACGGGCACGGTGCCCGACACGACCGTGTCGTTCAGCGCGACGATCGCCGACTCGCTGCGCGGCCGGCGCTTCAAGGTCACCGGCTTCGCCATCGACGCCGCCGGCAACCGCGGCGGCACCGTGCCGGTGACGAGCAACGTGCCGAGTGCGGCCGCCATCGACACCGCCCGCGGCCTCTTCACCTTCGGCAGCACGTTCATCAACCCGGCGATCGACTCCCTCAACCTGGCGGCGGACCTCGTCGTGGACCGCCGCGGCAACGCGTACCTGTCGAACATCAACCGCAACCGCCTCGAGTACTGGCAGCGGAGCGGGCTCTCGGGCGCCTTCAGCGCCTCGCCGATCGTCGTCGGCGCGCAGCCTTGGGGCATGGCATTCAACCTGACCGGCGACACCCTGTTCGTCGCGAACTCGGGTGGGACGAACATCTCCCGTGTGGACACCGCGACACGGCAGGACAGCCCGGGCAACCGCATCCGGACTCCCAACACCCTGCTCGTCACGGTCCAGCAGACCATCGACGAGGCCAACGGACTGACTCGCTACAGCGACCTGACGGCGGTGCAGTTCGCCGACCGGCCGCAGTTCGTCGCCTTCTCGGCGAACAACAGCATCTACTACTCCACCCGCCCGACCGTGGTGGACCGCCCGGGCACCGTGCGACGGCTCCTCCGCAACGCGGTTCGCAACGAGGTGCAGTTCCTGACGACCTACGCGCAGACCGACGTCAACTCGCCGTGGGTGATCTCGAACGCCGACTCGGTCGTCGTCCTCACTTCGTCGGTCTCGACGGTCTCGGACGTGATCGGCATCTTCGACCGGCCCCTCTTCGGGGCGGACGCGGCGCAGTTGACCGACACGCGATTCATCATGCAGAACACCGCAGGTGACCAGGTCATCGCGTTCAACGCGACGCGTGCCCAGTGGATCGCGGCCGGCTACACCACGCAGATCTCGGCGACCACCGTGCCCGGCCGCTGGGGCTCGAATATCGCGAGCATCGTGCTGGGCATGCAGGCGTCCGGGTCCGACGTGACGGCGCGGCCCTTCCGCACCGCCGACCTCCAGCTCACCGACACGACCTTCGTCGCGGCCGGCGGCAACGGCAACTTCGTCGCCTTCGGCGAGGGCAACACCGGCGCCGGCTCGCGCGTCATCACGATTCGCGAACCCGCCGGGGCGTCGGGCCCGATCGGCGCGGCCGCCCTCTCGGTGGCCGACCTCTCGGGCAACGCCGCCGACCGGATCTTCGGCCTCACCGTGGACAGCCTGAGCCAGGGCGTCCTCGCCAACGGCACCCAGGCGTTCTTCGCCGCGCTCGACACGCTCTCGCTCTTCAACCTCCGGCTCGAGGGCAGCTACCGCACGACGCTGCCGGGGGCCGGCGTGGCCTTCCACCCGCAGTACGTGGGTCCGACCAGCGCCCTCGACCGCCGCGTCGCCTTCGTGGCTCAGGGCGACACGTCGATCGCGATCGTGGATGCCTACAACTACGTCCTCCGGCGGGTGCTGCCCCTGCGGGCACGCCTCTACGGGCCGATCCGCGCCGTGCGACCACAACCCGACGAGACGACCGCCGACCCCGAGCTGCGCGTGAAGCTCTACGCCCTTACGCGTGAAGGGCTGGTGGTCATCCCGATCCGGGCGGCCGACCTGCAGTAGCGCCGCCCCCGGATCGCACGACCGACGCCGGCCGTCCGCCACAGGCGGACGGCCGGCGTCGCGTTCACCCCCGTATCTTCACCTGATGCTCCGCTTCACGACCGCCGGTGAATCACACGGTCCCGCGCTGGTCGCCATCCTCGAGGGGATGCCGGCCGGCGTGCCGCTCGTCGCCGCGCAGGTGGACGCCCAACTGCAGCGCCGCCAGCAGGGGTACGGCCGCGGACGCCGCATGCAGATCGAGCGCGATGCCGTCACGTTCACCGGCGGCGTCCGCGCCGGCGAGACCACCGGGGCGCCGATCGCGATGCTCGTGCACAACCGCGACTGGCCGAACTGGGAGGACGTCATGGATCCCGCACCGCGGCCGGAGGACGCCGACGGCGGCCGCCGCCGCGTGCTCACGCGCGTCCGGCCGGGCCATGCCGACCTCACCGGGCTCCTCAAGTACGATCGCCGCGACGCCCGCGACATCCTCGAGCGCGCCTCGGCCCGGGAGACGACCATGCGCGTCGCGTGCGGTGCCGTCGCGCGCGCCTTTCTCGCCGAGTTCGGCGTGCGCATCGGCTCGCACCTCGTGCAACTCGGCGGTATTGACGCCGCGCCCCCCGCCACCTGGCCCGAGGACCTCGCCGCCGCCGCCGACGCCTCGCCCCTCCGGACCCTCGATCCCGCCGCCGAGGCGCGGATGATCAACGCGATCGACGCCGCCCGGCGCGACGGCGACACGCTCGGGGGCTCCTGCGAGGTGGTGGCCACCGGCCTGCCGGTGGGGCTCGGCAGCCACGTGAGCTGGGACCGCAAGCTCGACGGACGGATCGGGCAGGCCATGCTCTCGATCCCGGCGGTGAAGGGGGTCGAGATCGGGATGGGGTTCGCGGCGGCGCGCGCGGCCGGCGCCGCCGTCCACGACCCGATCCTCCCCGCCCCCGGCTCCGCCCGCACCGGCGGCGTTCGCCGCGAGAGCAACCGCGCCGGTGGCCTCGAGGGCGGCATGACCACCGGCGAGCCGCTGGTCGTACGCCTGGCGATGAAGCCGATCGCCACCCTCATGCGCCCCCTCGCGACGGTTGACACGGCCACGGGCGCCACCGCCTCCGCCGCCGCCGAGCGGAGCGATGTCACGGCAGTACCCGCGATGGGCGTGATCGCGGAGGCGATGCTGGGGCTCGTCCTCGCCCACGCGTGGCTCGAGAAGTTCGGCGGCGACTCCCTCGACGAAGTCCGGCGCAACCACGATGCCTACCTTGCTCACGTTGCCGGACGCGTCGGCGCCTGAGGGCCCGGTCGCGCCGCACGTCGTTCTCGTTGGCCTCCCCGGGGCGGGCAAGACGACGATCGGCCGCGCGCTGGCCGACGCCGTGCAGCGACCGTTCCTCGATTTCGACGCCGAGATCGAGCGACGCACCGACGCCACCGTCGCCGAGATCTTCGCCAGCAGGGGCGAACCGCATTTCCGGCAGCTCGAGCAGGACCTGACTCGCGAGGTGGCCGCATGGCGCGGTGGCATGATCCTCAGCCCGGGCGGCGGATGGATCACGAATTCCGGCGTCGTCGCCGCCCTGCGCCCGCCGGCCCGGATGATCTGGCTCAAGGTCCGACCGACGGAGGCGGTTCGTCGTCTGGGAGAACAGGCGCAGCGCCGCCCCCTCCTCAATCGTATGAATCCGACGGCGGGACTCGAGCAACTGCTCAAGGATCGGGAGGCGCGCTACGCGACAGCCGATCTCGCGATCAATACGGAGATCTTCCTGATCCCCCGGATACTCGAGCGCCTGCAGATGGAAGTGGCGAAGTGGGACATGGCTTGACTGGCCACGCGGTCAGGGGTGCCGGGATCGCATTCGACACCTTTCGGGTAAATCATTACTTGTCGGAACCGGGGCAGGGGCCGAAAATCCCCGAAACCGGCGGGCCGCGCTTCCTCGTATCGGGGGAGGTCGAGGTCCGGATCGGCCCGCAACCGGGCCGGCGTACCAGCAACGGTCGGGAGGACACGTGGCAATTCGCGTGATGGGTCCGCACGAACGGGGGCGCTTCTCCCCCGAGGCGTGGGGCCACCTGCTGTCCCTGACCGGTTCGGGGGCGCTGAGCCCCCTCGAACTCGAACACGTCATCGATCGCGCGCTCGCCCAAGTCGAAGGGCGGATCGCGCTGGAGGATATCCGCGTGGTGCTCGACGGCAGCGGCCTGGACGACGGCGCCGCCGGCGGGGACCAGCCGGTGCACTGACATGCCAGCGAAGAAAGTGATCAAGAAGAACGGGGCGAAGCCGGCGACGAAGCCGGTCGCCGCAAACTCCTCGCGCCGGTCGGCGGCCAAGCCGACGGCCAAGCCGACGGCCAAGCCAGCCGCGAAGCGCGTTGCGCCCGCTGCGGTCGCCGAGGGCGGGGTGACCAAGCGCCGCTACCGGCCGGCCGCGCCGTCGCCGGCCGCGCGCAAGCGTGCGCCGGCGGTGCCGACCGAGCCCGAGGACGAAGGACCGTCCGCCGGCTCGACGCTCGTCGTCGTCGAGTCCCCGGCGAAGGCCAAGACCATCGGCAAGTATCTCGGGCGGGGCTACCGGGTGCGCGCCACGGTCGGCCACGTCATGGACCTCCCCCAGAAGAAGATCGGCATTGACGTCGAGGGCGACTTCACCCCCGAGTACGTCGTCATCGAGGGGAAGGAGAAGGTCGTCGCCGATCTCAAGTCGGCCGCCCGGGACGCCCGCGAGGTCCTGCTGGCGACCGACCCCGACCGCGAGGGCGAGGCGATCGCGTGGCACGTCGCCGGCCAGCTGCGCCGCAAGGGCGGCCCGCCGGTGCGCCGCGTGCTCTTCCACGAGATCACCCGCGACGCCATCCGCAAGGCGGTCGAGCAGCCCCGCGACATCGACGAGAAGAAGGTGGATGCGCAGCAGGCGCGCCGCGTGCTCGATCGCCTCGTGGGCTACAAGGCCTCGCCCCTGCTCTGGCAGACGGTCAAGAAGGGGCTCTCCGCCGGCCGCGTGCAGACCGTGGCGCTGCGGCTGATCGTCGAGCGCGAGCGCGAGATCCGTGCCTTCAAGCCCGACGAGTACTGGAGCATCGGCGCCGATCTCGTGAAGGAAGGCCAGGCCTTCAGCGCGCGGCTCTTCGAGGTGGACGGGAAGAAGCCGATCATCCCCGACGAGGCCACGGCCACCGGCATCGTCCGCGAGGTGCTCGCCGCCGCGAAGGCGGCCGGCAGTGCGAAGGGAGCGCTGGGGCTCTTCCCGGTGACGGACGTCGCGAAGCGCATGCGCCGGAAGAATCCGGCCGAGCCCTTCACGACCTCCACCCTGCAGCAGGAGGCCGCCAAGAAGCTCGGCTTCGGGTCCAAGCGCACGATGTCCCTGGCGCAGGGGCTCTACGAGGGCGTGGAGCTCGGTGCCGAGGGGGCGGTCGGCCTCATCACCTACATGCGCACCGATTCGACCCGCGTCTCCGAGGGCGCGGCGGCGCAGGCGCGTGACGTGCTCCGCGGGATGTTCGGCGCGGCGCTGCTGGCCGACGGCCCGCGGCTGTTCGGCAAGGCCAATCAGGCCAACGCGCAGGACGCGCACGAGGCGGTGCGCCCCACCGATCCCGCGCGCACCCCGGAGAGCGTCGCCCGCTTCCTCAAGCCCGACCAGCTCAAGCTCTACCAGCTGGTCTGGCAGCGATTCATGGCGTCGCAGATGGCGGCCGCGATCTTCGACACGACCACGGTGGACTTCGCGCTCGGCCGTCACGTGTTCCGCGCCACCGGCTCGGTGCTCAAGTTCCAGGGCTTCCTGGCGCTCTACCGCGAGGCGCGCGAAGAGGGCGAAGGCAAGGCACTGGAGGACGAACAGTCGCTGCCGGTGATCGAGGCCGGGGAGAAGATCCCCGCGACGGCGGTCACGCCGGCCCAGCACTTCACCGAGCCGCCGCCCCGCTATTCCGAGGCGTCGCTCGTCAAGGCACTCGAGAAGGAGGGTATCGGCCGCCCGTCCACCTACGCGAGCATCATCTCCACGCTCGCCGACCGGCGCTACGTCGAGCTCCAGCAGCGGCGCTTCTTCCCCACCCAGCTCGGCGAGACCGTCGAGACCGTGATGGTGCGGCAGTTCCCGCGCGAGTTCGACGTCAAGTTCACCTCGCAGATGGAGGCCGAGCTCGACGACGTCGAGAGCGGCAAGCGGGCCTGGACGAAGGTCCTCGGCGAGTTCTGGAAGCCCTTTGCGCAGTCGCTCAAGGACGTGGACGTCGGCGGGCTCATCGCCGCCGCGCACGACCTCTCGCGCTTCGCGGCCGAGCGCTGCCCGGACTGCGGCGGCAAGCTCGTGCCCAAGGGCGGGTTCTTCGGGCCGTTCATCGCCTGCGAGCGGCATCCGAAGGCCTGCAAGTACACGCGCCCGCTCAAGGATCGCGTGCCGCCCAAGGTGACGCCCTACACGTGCCACGAGTGCGGCGCGCCGATGTACGAGCGCCAGGGGCGCAGTGGCCCGTTCCTCGGCTGTTCGACCTTCCCCAAGTGCCGGGGCACACGCTCGATGCCCACCGGGGTCATCTGCCCGAAGGATGGCGGCGAGCTCGAGGAGCGGCGCTCGAAGAAGCGCGGCAAGGCGTTCTACGGATGCTCGCGCTATCCCGACTGCGACTTCGTCGTCTGGGACAAGCCGGTGCCGGAGCCGTGTCCCGAGTGCGGCTACCTCGGCGCCGAGAAGAAGTTCTCGAAGGCGCGCGGCCACTGGCGCAAGTGCGTCAAGTGCCAGAACGAATGGAACGTCGAGGCACCGGCGGAGGAGCAGGAACCGGTGGCCGCGGAGGCGTGACGCGATGAGCCCCCCGCGCGAGGTCCACGTCGTCGGCGGGGGCCTCGCGGGGAGCGAGGCCGCGTGGCAACTGGCCGAGCGCGGCTGGTCGGTGGTGCTGCACGAGATGCGGCCGGTGCGCGGGACCCCGGCGCACCAGACCGACCGGCTGGGCGAGCTGGTCTGCTCGAACACCTTCAAGAGCACCGAGCCCACCAACGCACACGGGCTGCTCAAGGCGGAGATGCGCGTGCTCGGCTCGCTCATCCTGCGCTGTGCCGACGAGGCGCGGGTGCCGGGCGGTACCGCCTTGGCCGTGGACCGCGAGGTGTTCTCGGCGGCGGTGAGCCGCGAGATCGCGGCGCATCCACGCATCAGCATCTCGCGGGACGAAGTCACGACGCTCCCCTCGCCGGGGATCATCGCCACCGGGCCGCTCACGAGCGACGCCCTGGCCGAGACGATCCGCGCGCGGTTGGGGGTGGCGGGGCTCGCGTTCTACGACGCGATCGCGCCGATCGTGAGCCGTGAGTCGCTCGATGACGCGGTGGTCTTTCGGGCCTCGCGCTGGGACAAGGAGACCATGGCCGAGGCGGGGGCCGAGGGGGCGTACCTCAACTGCCCGTTCTCGCGCGACGAATACGAGGCGTTCGTCGGTGCGCTGGCCACGGCCGATCAATATCAAGGCAAGGCGTTCGACGAGGTGCCCTACTTCGAGGGCTGCATGCCCGTCGAGGAGATGGTGCGCCGCGGGCCGGACACGCTGCGTTTCGGCCCGATGAAGCCGATCGGCCTGCGCGACCCGCGCACGGGCAAGCGCCCCTGGGCGGTCGCGCAGCTGCGCATGGAGGACCGCGGGGGCCGCATGTGGAACCTCGTCGGATTCCAGACGCGGCTGCGCATTCCCGAGCAGCAGCGCGTGTTCCGCATGATTCCGGGGCTGGCCAGCGCCGAGTTCCTGCGCTTCGGCTCGATCCACCGCAACTCGTACGTGAATGCGCCGGCCGCGCTCACCCCGCACCTGTCCCTGCGCGACGACCCGACGACCCTCTTCGCCGGCCAGATCACGGGCGTCGAGGGCTACACCGAGTCGTCGGCGACGGGCCTCCTCGCGGGAATCAACCTCGATCGGCTCCTGCGCGGCCTCGAGCCCGCGCTGCCGCCCACGACGACGATGCTCGGCGCACTCTACCGCTACCTGCGCGAGGCGGACCCCGCGCACTTCGCACCGATGAACGCCAACTTCGGGCTGCTCGACGAGCTCGCCGACGTGCCGCGCGACAAGGCGGTGAAGCGGGAGCGGTACGCCGCGCGGGCGCTCGAGGCGATGGAATCCCTCGTCGCGGCCGCCGCGCGCTGACGGAACTCCCCCGGCATGGTCTCCGCCCCCCTGCAGGACTTCCTCGCGCACCTCGCTGGGGAGCGCGACCTCTCCCCCAACACCGTCACGGCCTATACCCGCGACCTCACCGAGCTCTCGGCCTTCCTCGCCGCGCAGCACGGCACCGAGGCCTTCGACTGGGCGACGGTGGACCGGCTCGACCTGCGGGGGTTCCTCGGCCACCTGCAGCGGCGCGGACTCTCGAAGCGCTCGATGGCGCGGGCGCTCTCGGCGGTGCGCACGTTCTACGCCTGGATGCACCGCGAGGAACTCGTGGCCACGAACCCGGCGCGAGGGGTAGGGACCCCGAAGCTCGAGAAGTACCTGCCCGCGTACCTCGACCGGGGGCAGGTGGAGACCCTGTTCCAGGCCGCGACGACGCGGGCGATGGAAGGTCGGTTCACCGACGTGCGCAACCTGGCGATCCTCGAGCTCTTCTACTCCACCGGAATGCGGCTCTCGGAGCTGCGGGGGCTGAACCGCGGCGACGTCGACCTGATCGTGCAGCAGGCCAAGGTGCTCGGCAAGGGACGCAAGCAGCGCATCGTCCCGGTGGGCGACCTCGCCGCACGGGCCTGCCGGAACTACGAGGCGAAGCGCGACGCGCTGGCGCGCGGCGGGGTGAAGGTGGACAAGGTCGCCTACTTCGTCAGCGAGCGCGGCGGACGCATGCACGAGCGGACGATCCAGGACGCGGTGACCGGCTGGCTCGCGCTCGTCGGTGAGGACGCCGGGCTGAGCACGCACTCGCTGCGGCACACGTTCGCGACGCACCTGCTCGATGCCGGTGCCGACCTGCGGGCCGTGCAGGAGCTGCTGGGGCACGCGAGCGTGAGCACGACGCAGATCTACACGCACACGAGCGTCGAGCGGCTCAAGCAGGTGTACCGCAAGGCGCACCCGCGGGCATGAGCGACGGCGCGCCGCCGGCCGCCGACGAGGCGGCGATCGCGGGACGCCCGACCGGCGCCCGCGTGATCTGCCCGTACCACGAGGTCCGCGCCGCGGCCAAGGACCCGGCGACGTTCTCGAGCGACCTGCAGGGCGACCCCGACGTGCGCGACTATCGGCAGCTGCCGCTCGAGGTGGACCCGCCGGCCCACGGCGCATACCGGGCCCTGCTGCTCCCCTTCTTCGGGCGCGTCGAGGTGGCGGCGATGGAGCCGGGCTTCCGCGCGGCCGCCCGCGACGTCGTGCGACGCTTCGCGCAGGCGGGTCGCGCCGACGCCGTGCACGACCTCGCCTTCGAGATGGTGCTGCGGTCGCTCGCGGTGGCCTTCCGCCGCGACGCCGATCTGGACGAATGGCGCCGGTGGGGCATCGAGACCTGGGTCACGCGACCCGACGGCACGCGCGACGGCACGCACCTCGACCGCTACCTCGATCGCGTGTACGCCGAGGCGCAGCCCGACCCGGCGGGTGACGTCTTCGCGCGTCTGGCGGCGGCGCGACTCGACGGACGGCCGCTCGAGGCGGGAGAGTTCCGCGGGTTGGCGTCGCTCGTCCTCGCCGGCGGACGCGACACCGTGATCAAACTGCTCGCCGGCGCGACCTGGCATCTGGCCTCGCACCCCCGAGACCGCGATGCGCTGGCGGCCGACCCGTCGCGCCTGCCGACGGCCATCGAGGAGTGGCTGCGCTGGATCTCGCCCCTGCCGCGCATGCGGCGCGTGGCGCGCCGGGAGGCCCGCACCGATGCGGGGCCCGTCGCGCCGGGCGACGACGTGGTGCTCGACTTCCTCGCCGCGAACCACGATCCGGCGGTCTTCGATGCCCCGCACGAACTCCGGCTCGATCGCGCCCCCAACCGGCACGTCGCGTTCGGTCAGGGGCCGCACACGTGCGTCGGCGCGCACCTCGCGAAGGTCGAGGCGCGGATCTTCCTCGAGGAATTGCTGGCCGCCGCGCCGCGCCTCGCGCTCGACGGCGAGCCGGAGATCGGCTGGGAGTTCGTGCATGGCGCGCGCGTCGCCAATGTCTTCCGGCGCGTCCCGGTGCGTACCGGCTAGGACCGGCGCGGGTGGCGACCGTGGGCCGTCAAGCCGCGAACCGCACCACCGCCACGGCATGGCACGCCGTGCCCGCAAGGACGCAGAGGTGCCAGACGAAGTGCGCGAAGCGCACCCGCTTCGAGACGTAGAACGCCACCCCGCCGGTGTAGCAGAGGCCGCCGGCCACCAGCCACGCCATGCCGGTGGGGCCGACCGCGGCGGCGAGCGGGCGCACCGCGAACGCGGCCATCCATCCCATGGCGAGGTAGAGCAGCGTGGACGGCAGCCGCCCCTCGGCGCCGCGCCGCAGCTTGAACCAGACGCCGGCGGCGGCGATCGCCCACTGCAGCGCGAGCATCGTCCAGCCGAGCGGCCCCCGCAGCACGCCGAGCAGGAAGGGGGTGTAGGTGCCGGCGATCAGCACGTAGATCGCAGCGTGGTCGAACCGGCGCCAGCGCGCCTTGCGCTGTGGGTGCTGCGCCGCGTGGTAGAGCGTGGAGGCCCCGTAGAGCACGAGCATGGACAGGCCGAACACCGAGACGCCGGCGACGTGCCACGGGTCGCGCCGCGCGGTGGCCAGCACCACCAGGGCGGGCAGCGTCAGGACCGCGAGCAGGGCGCCCACGCCGTGGCTGGCGGCGTGGGCGAACTCCTCGGCCTTCGTGTAGGTCGTCCCGTGGGGTCGGAGCAGCGGCATTCCCGAATCCTGCGGCGCCCGGGGCTCAGCGCAAGGCGGCGTACACTAGCGTCTTGAACGGCCCGCCAAGGTCGAGCGTCCCGCCGAAGGTGTTGGTGTAGATGACGGCGATGAGGCGCTCCCTGGGGTCCGCCCAGTAGGTCGTGCGGAAGGCCCCGCCCCACTCGAAGCTGCCGAGCGTCAGCGGCTGGCGAGCGTCGTTGGCGGAGGTCTCGAGGCCGAACCCGAGGCCGAAGCTGTTGAGCGTCCCCGTCTGGTTGGTGAGCATCATCTCGACCGTCTTGCGGCCGAGCAGGCGCACGCCGTCGAGGGTGCCGCCGTTGAGCACCATCTGCAGGAAGCGCACGTAGTCGCGGGTGGTGCTGGTGAGGCCGGCGCCGCCCGAGAAATAGGTCATCGGGCGCAGCGGGTAGTCGGGATTGGCCCAGCCGCGCGGCTCGCGCATGGCGCGCATCGTGCCGGCGGTGTCCTGATGCATCGCGACGAGGCGCGCGGCCTTGGCCGGCGGCACGCGGAAGTACGTGTCGGGCATCTTGAGCGGCGCAAAGATCCGCTCGGCGAAGAACTGCTCGAGCGTGCGGCCAGAGAGCACTTCGACGAGGCGTCCGAGGACGTCGATCGAGAGCGAGTAGGTGAAGCGCTCGCCGGGTTCGTGCTTGAGCGGCAGCTTGGCCAGCTTGTCCACGTCGGCGGCGAGCGAGGCGCCTTCCATCCCCCAGGCGGTGATGCCGGCCTTGGCG
>Ga0209972_10000553_pt1 | contig 36842 bp, 44 predicted proteins | sample NOAtaG_7_FD_187302 | JGI IMG/M metagenome (GOLD analysis project Ga0209972, IMG submission 187302) | Freshwater lake microbial communities from Lake Erie, under a cyanobacterial bloom - NOAA_Erie_Diel1S_2200h metaG (SPAdes) (version 2) | ecosystem: Environmental > Aquatic > Freshwater > Lake ...
TGCGGGATGCGCAGGTGGCCAAGGTGACGGCGCTGCAAGCCATTCATGGCGCGCGCATCATCCTGTTCAACTGGTGGACGGCAATCAATAGCTTCGGCCCCTATGACTTCACGACCGGCGCGAACGCATCGGATAACAATGTGCATGCCAACGCGCTCGGCGGCTGGACGCTCGGCAACATGCTGGCCGAAATCCTGAAGCCGCATATCACCACCGCGACCAAGGATGCGATCCTCGCGGATACGGCAGCCAAGACGTGGCGCGGCGCGAACATCTATGCGGAGCGGGCCTATACCGGAACGACCGGCGCATTGGCAGGCAGCGTCGCCCCGACAGGGCAGGTGGCCACGACGCACACCCTGACCAACAACCTCACGAACGGCACGGGCGTGACGGTCACCGCCGCCAAGGTGGCACAATCGGGATACGATCAACAGAGGATTACCGTTTCCGGCACGCCCGCCGCAGCGCAGACTATTCGCTTCGCCCGTTCCAGCAACATGACGGTCACCGGCGGGGCACCCGGCACCTATTTCGCCTTCATGTGCGGTCTGCGCATCGAGAACGGTTCGGGCGGACCTGCGGCAGGCCTCGACAATTTCGGGCTATCTCTTGGCTCTCCGAACGCGCTCTTCTCGAACGCGAACCTTGGCGCTTTCGGTTTCTCCAATCCTCTTCCTGCGGTCATCGACGGCGTATTCCTGTGCCCGCCCGATGCCTGGTTTGCCAATGACACGGCAGTTGCGCCGCCGACGCTGGATTTCAACTTCGATGCCGTCGCCCTCTCTGCCCAGATCACGATCGAGCGGCCTCAAGTGTTCCAGCTATTCACGAATGCGCGCGTAGCGCCGTGGTATATTGGCGACGATACCATTGTCGGGACAAACTTTCAGGCGCGCTTGACGGGCACCGGCGTAACCGGCACGGGCCTGCCATCTGCCGGCACCATCACCGCCGCCACGGTCACCACGGTGCGCGTGGAGCCCGGCAACTGGTCTGGCGGCGGACTGACCTTCTCGCGCGTGATGCGCCGCAATGGTGCGGTTGTATCAGGCGCATTCTCGACCGGCTGGACCTACGCCATGGCCGGGCAGGTAGTGGCCGGTGATGTCATCACGATCGCCATCACCGCGACCAATACATTCGGGGCTGAAACCCGCACGCTCACTTTCAACGTGGTTTGATCGAGGGTATTCTCATGGCCACCCGCCCAAAGCTCCTGACGGCAGACGACTTTCGCAGAATTATGAAGGAAGAACTCATCGCCCATGATGAGCGTCTTGGCCGGGATGCCTCCACGATCGAGAAACGCGAGGAGCTGCGCAAGGATGCAGTATGGACCCGCACGCAACGCGAACGCATGGACGCCATCGCCAGCAAAACCGGCTACATTTTGCTCACGGCCTTTGCCGGATCGATCCTCGCCCTGCTGGCGGCCGGCATGAAAGGCTTACGATAAGGAACGGCACGCGAACAGCCATCGGAAGTTTTACGGGACTTTGTGTTCCGTTGCTGGGCTTTCGATGCGCTTTTGTTCCGCTGTAGCGCCTCCAAAGCGGGTGCCATCCGATGGAAGGATTTCTGATAATTCAATAGGTTATGGTTGGAGCGGGTAGCGGGAATCGAACCCGCGCGTTCAGCTTGGGAAGCATAAAAGAGAAGCACAACAACTCCTTGGGAATGTTGGCATTTTTGCGTTTGCGGTGATGGCGAACGGAAGTTTTAGCGGGACTGCCACAGCAAAAGCTCCACCGCCCGCGTCATGCCTTCGTGAGTTGTGTCGCTCATGACGCTTGGGCCTTCTTGCTCGAAACCGCATCCATGGCGCTGGAGATTTCATCGTCCAGGATATGGGCATAGCGGGTGGTGGTGGCAATCGAGGAATGCCGAAGCAAGTCCTTGACCATTTTCAGGTTGCCCGTGTGGCGCAGGATGCGGCTGGCCGTGGTGTGGCGCAGATCGTGGAAGCGCAGGCCGGCCACGCGGTTCTCTCGGCTGTTGGGGATGCCAGCGGCCTTGCGCGTCCTTTCCCAATGATAGGGCAAATTCCAGCGCTTCATGGGAACCGGCTGGTTCTTGGCCTTCACGTTGGCGCGGCGCTCCTGCGGCGTGTAGGTGAACACGAATTCCGGGTGGCGGCCGCGCAGGGGGAACAGCAATTCGCGCAGGCTGTTCGAGAGCGGGATGCTCGCGATCTTGTCGCCCTTCCCGTGGATCGTGATCCGGCGCGCGCCCCAATCGATCCAATCCCAGCGCATGCTGATGATTTCGTTGAAGCGGCAACCGGAGAGGATCGCGAAGAGAACGGGCGGATGAAACTCGGCCGGCAAGTGTTCAAAAATGCGGGCTTCCTCATCTTCCGAGGCCTCGCGCACGCGCACGCTCGCCTCCTTCAACATGTGCTGCCGCCAGTTGATCTTGGCCACGTCTCTATCCCAGGCCTCGGCCGCGCGTTTCAGGATGCGCCGCAAGGGCTGCGTGACAGAGCGGTTGACGGTGGCGGATGAAATGCGCTGCGCATCCTTGCCGGCCTTCCGATCCTCGTCGGACAGCGGAAGCGTATCGGTGCGGCGGCGCGCGACCAGGCGCGCCACCACTTCATTCGTGACGGCCGTGAGCGGCGTTGACTTGCCGATCTCGGCCTGAAGCCACGCGAGCTGCGCCATGATCTCGCGAGGCTTGGCGCAGTGCTGGCCGGCTTCCTCCCACCAGCGGGTGGAGGCCTGGCCGAATGTCATGGGCGCGGTGGCTGCGGAAGCAGATGCAAGTGCGGCCTCTTTCTTGTCGCGCACGATTTCTCGCGCTTTCCGCCTGTCGGCCGTTCCAGTGCTGCCCGAAAATCGATAACCCCGCACGCGGAAATCGTAGTGCCAGACCGGGCTCCCCGCCCTTTGGAAGAGGCCACTTTCCCGTTTTGCCATGTGCTGCTCCCTTGAATGAAAGTGTCCAGGTCCGACTGGCGGAAGCGATAGGCAAATCGCTTCTTTCCGAGGCCAATCGAGACAAACTGGATTTTTCCGTCGCGCACCAGTTTCAACAGGTGCTTGGGCGATATTGCCAGATACTCGGCGGCCGCGTCTACCGTCAGAAGGCCGGTGCTCATGCGCCCCTCCTGACTTCCACCACGCTGGTGGTGAGGCGGCCGGGAAAGCAGTTGTCTTGCAGGAGCCTTGCCACGCGCTCGGCATCCTGCTTGAACGCCGTGCTCCAGACATTCTTCGCCGGCTGATCGCCGTGGTCGGACTGTGGCAGGCCAAACGCGATGAGATAGCCCCAGCAGTCCAGCATCAGCCGGCCGGTAAACAGCGCCTCCGTGCCGTCATCCCGATGCAGGCCAATGCCGTATTCCGGTTCAGTTGTCGGCATATGGAAGCCTCCGCGCAGTCGGGTTCGGTCGTGTTTCGGTCGTCCACAGCGCGCTGTGCGGCTTGCGCGGGCCTTTCGACGCGGCCGCGCGCTTGCGGCGATCCGCCTCAACGGCCGCCTGTGCCGCTTCCGCCTCGGCCGTGGCCTCGCTGGCGAGGTAATGCCCGCCCATGGTGAGCCGCACCATCTTCTTGCCGTGCGGTTCGAAGATCGAGCGGGCAATAAGCGCCTGCACGGTCGTGACGTTCACTTTTTCCGCGCGCAACGCGAAACTCGGCCGGTAAAACCCCTCGATGCTGATCAGCGTGCCGCCATGCGCGGCCGCCAATCTGAGCGCACGGCGCTGCGACAAGGTGAGCGTGCTCTTCTTCTTGCGGGTGGCGCTCATGTGCCATCCCCTTCCGGTGGCGGCACCGGCCGGCGGCTCTGCACCGCGCGCGGAAACCTGTCCGCCTGGTCGAGATCGGCCGTGCTCGCGCGCTTTTCCGGCCCGGCCTTCGGCTTCGCCAGCACCGCGCTCTCCGCCTCGATCGCCTTGGCGATGATGCCGATCATTCCCTTGGTGGCGTTGTCGAGGTCCGCGATCAGCTTTTCGATAAACCGATCATCGGGCGCGCCGTCGAAGTGCTCTGCAATCTCGTTGAGCAGGAATGCCAGCTTGTCCGGCGTGGCTGAAAGCTCGCGCGCAACATCGCCCAGATAGAAGGTGTGGTTGATGTAGCTCATATGCGCGGCCTCCCGGTGAGGCAGGAGCGGCCCCCGCGCCGGCAGGCGCGAAGCTCGCGCGCGAACAGGCCGAAGCCGAGCGCGGCGATGAGGCAGCCGGCGATGAGCACCGGCAGCGTGGGCACGATGATGTGAACGTGTTGCTGCATATCGACCTCCAGGCGCAAATCAGTTGCGCTGGATCACGATATGAAAGTTTTTCAAATGCGCAAGGAATTTTGTTTGAATGAAGTCCGGTATTCGTTCGAACGTCTATCGAACGTTCTTCGTGGCCGATACCATCACGCCCTTGATTGCCACGTCTGACATGCCGGCAATCTCGATCAGGTTCTGGCGCGGATCGTGATAGGCGGTCGTGAGGAAGGCAAAGCGCCCGATCTCGCGATACAGGCGAAACACGGTGCGCGCGCTCATCGCGCCCGTGAATATCTGCGCAATCACCACGTCACCATCCCTGGGCAGGCGCGACAAATCCACATGCAGCTCGTCTCCCGCGAAGATGCCCAGGGCCTCCAGCACGTTGGCGCGCATTTCCCAGGCATCGGTTGTGTCGTTCGTCGCGGCCTGCGCGCCGCGATAGGGCACGGCATCCTCGGTGAAACCGGGCATCGCACGAAATTCGAGCGGGTCGGGCACGCCATATTCGCGCGCGATATCGTCAATCGTCGCATCGGACAGGACGCGATCCTTGTCCTCGTTGCGCAATTCCGTGAGCGTGCCGGGGTTCTTGTTCGCGCGCCGGGCGATCTCGGTGAAAGTGTGGCCGGATCGCTCGGCCAGCCATTCCAGCCATTCCAGTTGCATCAGGCGGGTGCGCGCCCGCTTGCCCGGACCACTTCCGGCGCTGCCCGTTTTTCTTCTCGCGCGATCAGACATAGCCAACGCTCCCACAGGATAAATCCTGAGCGCAGTTATCGCCGGCTGTTTCTTAACATTCATTCGCACGATGGGCCTTGACGCCTTGGGGCAAATCAGATCGACATTTGAATTACGTTCAAATTGCATTTCAAGGAAGAACCAATGAGCGACCTTCAAAAGAGGGCGGCCGATATTGGCTTGACCGCGAAGCAGATCGCCGACGAAGCCGGCCTTGCCGCGCCGACCGTGAGCCGCATCCTGCGGGGGGAAGGCGACTTCCTCGCCTCGACCCGCAAGCGCGTGCTGGACGCCATCCAGAAGCATGAACGCGAGCGGCATCGCGTGCTGGAAAAGCGCGTGGCCGGTCATCAAGCCGAGCGGGTGCGCGCATGAGCGACTTTATCCGCCCCAAGGTGAGCCGCGAGTTTCGCGCCGATCGTTGCGCGCCGGATTGCCCGCATTGTGATGCATCCATGGAGCGGGCGACTGTCACGCTCGGAGAGATTGCGCTGGAGGGCATTCCCGAGCGCGTGCCGGTGTTCAAGGGCTATGCGGCCTCGCATCAGGGGCCGCGTGTGTTGTGCGGGGAATGCCTGCGCATCAGCGTTCTGGCGATCGACGCCATGTCCATCAAGCTCATTGCGGCACGCACCGAAGCGGATGAGCGCTTGCTGGAGGGCGGCGCATGAGTGGCGGTAATTGGAAGGTTGTCGGCGGTGCCTGCGATTGGCGCGTCGAGTTCGAAATTGGGCGCGGTTACTGCACCTTTCATGCCGATCAATTTGGGCATGTCGTCTCTTATTCGTATACCGCCGTTAGCGGCGTTGATGATCTTTTTGCGGTCCTGAAAGACATTCTCCCGGTTGCCCGTGAGGCAGTGCCGCCTGTGGCTGGGCGCTATGGCTCAAGGTTTTCTGAGCATCGCCGTAAATTTCTTAAAGTCGTCGCTCGCGAGCTGAACAAGCGCCAATATTTCCCGGTGCTGTCATGATGACAGCGGCAGAACAGGATGCGCCGCGCCTCGGGGCTCCCGTGCCATGGTTGCCCGTGCGCCTCGTATGGGGCGGCTTCCTCGTGGCGGCGGCGGCCGAGCTGCGCGTGCCCGTGGCCCTGTGCCATGCGTGCAGGCCCGGAACGAACCGGCGCGGGGTGGCGGCTGATGCCCTGACGCTGCGTGCGCACAAGGCGCGGGCGATTGCGACCTATCTCGCCCATACCGAGGCGGGTTTCACGCAAATGGGCATTGCCGAGGCCTTGGGTCTGACGCGCGCGGCCGTGTGCCTGTGCGTGCAACAGATCGAGGACAAGCGCGACGACGCGGATTTCGATCGGTTGATTGATCGCGTGGCGCGCGCTGTGGCTGGCGAGGGCGCGCCATGACGCCCGGTGTAGCGCCTAACCCCGTCACCGAGTCGGCGCGGCCTTCCTATCGCGCCCGTCTAGTCGCGTGTCTGGAGTGCGGCGGGGAGTTTCAGCCGCGCAAGGCGGGCGATGATTTCTGCTGCACGGGATGCCGCAAGGCATTCCACAACCGCCGCGCCCGGCGTGGTGCGCTGGTCTACGATCTGATGATGAGCCTGCGCTTCGAGCGCAAGGGCGCGAAGCTCCTGGGGGTGTGGCAGGCTTTGTGCCGCCTCGCCTCGGATTTCCGGCAAGAGGATGCGCGCGAGCGCGATGGGCGGCGCAGCTGGCGGAAGGCCAGCGACGTGCTGGGCGAGCGCCCGCACCTGAAGGCCAGCACGTTCAAGGTGAGGGCGGGGAAATGAGGCGCGTCATCCTTTGCATCGTGGGCGCGTGCGCGGCCGAATTATGGGCGCGGCTGTGTGTGGCGGCCGGGCTTTATCTGGTGCAGGCCAATGCGGCCGGCTGGGCCGTTTATGTGCTGGGCGGGTTGGCGGCCGCGATCTGCGCCTGTGCGGCTTTCGATGTGTTTGCGCTCTGGATCAAGCGGAGCTGGCGCGGATGACCGCGCCGCGCAACACCATCGGGCCGCTCAACGATGCGCTGAACATGCGCGCGCTGGCGCTGGCGCAAACGCTGCTGCCGGCCGGCCAGATGGAGGGCGGCGAATGGGCTTCCAGCTCCAAGAACCATGGCGATATCGGTGCGGTTTCGGTGGTGGTGAAGGGCTCGAAAGCCGGCCGCGTCGGTTTCTGGCAAGGCAGGCCTGACAAGCCGGGAACCAATGGCGGCGATCTGCTGCACCTCATCATGGCGGTGAACCGGCTCGATCTCAAAGGCGCGATCGAATGGGCGCGCTCCTGGCTGGGCGGTGCTGCGCCGCCGGTGGATGCCACGCGCGCGGTGAAAGAGGATGTTTCGGCGCGCGAGCGCGAGCAGAAGCGGCGGGATTGGATGCGCGGCCGGGCGCGCGAATTGTTCGAGGCGGCGCGGCCGCTCGGCGGCTCGCTGGCCGAGCGATACATGGAAGCGCGCGGCACGCCATTGGCCATGCTGCACGGCCTGAGTGATCGCGTGCGCTTCCACCCTTCGGTGGAATGGTGGCGGGGTGCCACCACGGACGGGCGGCGGCGCGTGCCGGGGCCGCGCTTTCCCTGCATTGTCTCCGCGATCGATGACGCGGACGGAAACCAGCTCGCCGGGCATTTCACCTTCCTCGCGCGTGACGGGCGCGGCAAGGCTCCGGTGGAGAAGGCCAAGCTCATGATGGGCGAGGTTCAAGACGGGCTGATTTATCTGCGCCGATCCTCGAAGCCCGGCCATCGCAAGGTGGTGAATGAAGGGCTGGAAAACGGTTGGACCGCCATGATGGCGCAAAACCGGGATGATGCGGCAGAGGTCGCGCCAAGCCTCCACAGCCTCAAGCATGTGCGCGGTGGGGAGGGCTGCACCGGCATCATCCTTTGCCCGCATAACGATTGGAACAACCCGGCCGCCCTGCGGGATTTCGAGCGCGCGCAAGCCGCGATCCGCCGCCATGGTCTGCCCGTGGCGGTGCTGCGGCCGCCGCCGCAAGTGAACGATTTGAACGATCTGGTAAAATCGAGGGGATGATGATGGCCAAGGGTGACAACGTTTTTTTCTTTCCGGCTCCAGGGTGCGCGCCTGATGTGAATGTGCATGTGGAAGCGCTGCCCGCGCCCAACGGGGCCGATGCGGCGCGCCTGCTGCGCGAGCTGGAACAGGAAAGCCGCGCGCGCCTGGTCGATGCCATGCGGCTTGATAACAATTACCTGAAGGCTGTCGCGCAAAGCGAATACCGGCCTGCAACAAATGAACACGCGGTCCGCGTGGATTTTTCTATCAATGGCCTCAATCTCGGCGTCTCACGGGCGCGCCGCTGGCACCAATCGCGCGAGGAATTCTTGCTCGCGCTGGGCAACGATATTGCTCGCGAGATTGCCGCGCATGTGCTGGCCAAGGTGATCGGTGATCTAAACCTGAAGGGTTGCGGCAATGACTGACGATATCCCGCTGCAAGTGGCAATCGGCGCGGCCGCTCTGGTGATCGAAAAATGGTTGCCCGGCGTGAAGCCGGCCGACCAGGCGCGCTTTGTGCTGGAGCTGGCTGAGATTGTGCGCCGCGACCCGGACACGAAACCGGAAACGCTCTGGATATCGATCCAGGCTCCGGCCGGGCTGGGCGCGTGGTGCGATGCCGGCTGGAGCGTGCAACGCGCCTTCGGCGTCTTCGCGCGCGTGCTCGTGGCCATGGATGAGGGCTTGAAGCCCGAGCCCAAGCCGGCCAAGCGCAAGCCGCAAGAGGGCTTCGTGCATGCCACGATCTACGACAAGCAACCGACGCTTGAAGAGCTGGTTCATCGCTGAGGTTTGACGTGGCGATTTCTGACGGTCTTCGCACGCTGGTTGGGCTTTTTCGCGATATCAGCGCGGATATGACGCGCTCGCGCGAGCGTGAGGTTTCGAGCCCACGACCGGGTAAGGACAATTGGCATTACAACTATAACGAATGGGACGGCTACCCGGACCAGAAGTTGCCGGGTAATTGCCCGATCAACGTTCTCGGCGTGCAAGGGGACGTGATGCATGTGGTGGATACCCTGGGTCAGATCATCAGCGTGCCGGCATCCAAGCGAAAGCCGGAGGTGCTGTTCGATTTGTTCAAGGGGCACTCCAATTTCGTGTTTCACCATTGGCCGCAAGTGAACAAGGATGGGCCGGTGTTCTCGAATGTCGAGGCGCGGCAAGCTTGGAATTGCCTGCTGAATGTGGCGGCGCGGCAAGGGCTGTTCGACCCCATAGACAAGGTGCGCGGCCGTGGCGGCTGGGCGGCCGGCCGCCAATCTCCGGGGCTGTTCGTGTGGCATGCCGGCGATGCGGTTTTCGTGGTGCATGATGGCGAGTTGAAACAGCGCGACCCCGGCATGCTGGGCGGGAAATTCTATGCGGCCGCGCCGGGCATTCTCGCGCCATGGCAGGATGAAATCCCGATCGAGGACAGCCCTGGGCCTCAAGTGCTGAAACACCTGATGACCTGGCGGTTCCAGCGGCGCGAGCTGGATGCGGTGTTGCTGCTGGGCGCGATTGGCTGCGCGTTCTATTCCGGTGCGCTGGAGCAACGGCCGTTCTCGATGATTGTGGGCGATCGCGGCGTGGGCAAATCCTCGCTGATCGGCATGGAAGGCCATGGCTTTATCAAGGCCTTGCTGGGCGATGCGATGCTCGATGCCGGCAACGCTTCGGAGGCCGGCATTGTGCAAATTCTCGGGCAGGATAGCCGGCCGATCGCGCTCGATGAATTCGAGCAAAAGGCCGACAACAACCAACGCGCCAACCAGCTGATCGAGATGATCCGCCAGATGTATTCAGGCTCCTTGCGCGTGCGCGGCGGGCAGGATCACAAGGGCACGAAATTCCGCCTGCAAAGCCCGGTTTTCGCGGCCGCGATCAACCCGCCGCAATTTGAGGCGCAAGATTATTCCCGCATGGCGATTTTCAATCTCGATCGCTTCGCGCCGGGAACGCTGACAAGCGAGTTTCCGCATGATCCGCACCAGACCGGCCGCATGCTGCTGCGCCGGCTGATGGATGGGTGGCAGGAATTCAACGGGCATCTGGTGGCGTGGCGCAAGGTGTTTCGCCTCGCGGGGCTCGATGCGCGTTTCGGCGACACATTCGGCACCCTGCTCGCCTCGGCGCAAACCCTGCTGGGCGATGCCGGCATGGAAGATGCGGGCTTGCCGGTGACGGCCGGCGAGGAACAGCTGGGCGAATGGATGCGCGAGAAAACCGCCTATGAAAGAAGCCTGATTTCCGACAACTGGCGCAACTGCCTGGAGCACCTGCTGGCGCAAACGATCGTGGCCTGGACCAACGGCAACAAGCCGACCGTGGGCGCGGTGCTGAAGGACCATGAAGCCGGGCACATGGACACGAAAGCCGTGCGCGAGCGCTTCGCCTGCGCGGGCCTTGGCATCATCGATCTGGAGGATGGGCGCGCGAAAAAGCTCCGGGATGCGCTTTTTGCGGATGCCGAATTCGCGCGGCGGCATGAGGACAGGCGAACCCATTACCTGTTCGCCGTGCCGCATAAGGGGCCAAGCCTGAACGCGCTGTTCTCTGGCACCAAATGGCGCGATGGCGCATGGACCCGCACCCTGCGCCAGGCGCCCGCGCATGTGGTGCTGACGGGGCCGGATATTCCGCCGCATGTGAAGATCGGCCGCGTTCTGGAGCGCTGCACGATTATCGATCTGGCCGGCTACGACCGTGAGGCGACCGGGGCTGAACAGGAGGACGTGATTGATGGGTAAGCATCGATTTCGTGTGTTTATCGATGGCCGGCCATGGCGCGGACATTACAAAACGCGCGACAGCGCAGAAAAATGCGCGGCCAGTCTGCGCAAAGAGCATCCCCAAAGCATCGTCACGGTTGAGCTTGTTCAACCCAAATGGACGGGATTGTGATGCCTGACATTCTGGAGACGATCGCGCGGGGCATTCATCGGGCCGATGAAATGAAAGGCGCGCCACCCTGGGAAGAGCAATTGGCCTTTGTGAAGGAAGCGCAGATGGAGCGGGCGCAGCAGGGGTTACAAGCGTTGCTTGAAGCCGGGATTGTGTTCCTGCCTGGTCGAATGTTTCCGGGGTGGTCAGCCGATTTGCCGGCCGAATTCAAGCATGTGAGCGCGATGGAAGCGGATGAATTCCGCGTGCGCGCCTATCGCATCAAGATCGAGGCCGAAGCGGCCATGAAGGAAGGCGCGCACGATGGATGACGAATGCCCGTGCGCAAGCTGCGAGCCGCGCCGATCGGCCGACATCATTTTACTGCCGGTCAATTTTCAGCCGCCAGGCGGTTTTCGGCGGCTGAAGAACCAATTCATGCCGGCCAATGCGAAGGCGGCCGCCAACAGCAAAACGGCCGCCACGGCAACGATATTGCCATGGCGGCCGAACCACGATGCTGTGAAGAAGCAGGCCACCGAGCCATAGAGGCAAAAGTGGTAAGCGCGATCTATGCGCGGTGCTAAGCCTGTGAACATCTGGCCTCGCCGAATTCGCCGGATGACCCAATAAAGGAGCGCGACGCAAGCCAGCGTGCCAATAGCGAGCCCTGCCAGTACGAGCAATTCCATGCGCTCGGCGTGGAGAAAGTCGTCCATGGTGGCGAAAGTGATATCTTCCAGTGTGGTTTGGCGCGGGTACAAATCAAAAACGGTCAGCGGCTCTTTATCCCGTGGCGGCGATACAGATTTGGGGGTGTCCGACACGCGCTGATCCTTGACAAAAAGCGGCGACGCACATCCTGATGCGCGCGGAGCCTGAAAACCTCCACGATCAAAAGCAGAAGCGTTTCCGAGAGTCGATATGTCTCGAATTCCGATCTCATCCGGGGTCTCCATGCGCATGTCCAAGGCGAAAGCCCAAAGGCGTGGAGGCGTGTCTTCTGCCACGGTTTTCAGCCCCGGAGCCGGACGGCCCTGAGAACGGCCGCGATCCTGCTCCGCACATTCTGGCAGAAGGAATGCGGCGATGAGCGCGCAGATAATCCCCTATGTTTTCGATGACGACCTTGTGCGCGTGGTGATGCGCGACGGTGCGCCGTGGTTTGTGGGTAAGGACGTGTGCCGGGTGCTCAACCTGGTGAACCACAAGGACGCGCTGGGGCGGCTCGATGATGACGAAAAGGGGGTCGCTACTGCCGACCCCCTTTCACGCTCTGAGCGCGGCGGTGGCGCGCAGGAAATGACGATCATCTCTGAACCCGGCGTCTATCGGCTGGTGTTTACCTCGCGCAAGAGCGAGGCTGAGCGCTTCAAGCGCTGGCTGGCGCATGAGGTGATCCCCTCCATCCGCCAGACCGGCCAATATCGCGCGGAACCCGAGCCCGAGCCCTTGGCCGCCCCGCGCCCGCTGGGAACCGCCATGCCGGCCGCGCCCGAACCCATGGTGGGCGGCGAGCCCATGAGCCTGATGCGCCTGCGCCTCGATATCGTGCGCGAGGCGCGCATGAACCTCGGCGTGGCCCATGCCCGCAAGCTGTGGCACGAATTCGGCCTGCCATGCAGCGCCGGGCGCGGCGGCGAGCCGGATGAAGGCCGGTTGCTGCTGCTGCGGCTGTTGCAGGCGCGCCTCGCCATCGGTGACACGCGATGGAGCGTGGAAGATGCGCTGCATGCCGCGCTGAACGGCGATGATGCTGTTCGCAAAGCGCTTTTCGAGTGCGGGTTGCGCGTGGATGAAGCGCATTTGTGGGTGGCCAATGCCAGCCCGTTCCTCGCGGAAATCATGGTGGGGCGCGAGGATTGGCGGAAGCATCTGCAAGCCATTCCCGGAGCCCATGCCACCGGACCGAAGCGCATCGGGCCGGGACGGCGCATCGCCAACGGGACCAGCATCCCCATGGCCGAGTGCAGCACCCATCTCCTCGATTGAGGATTGATCTCGCGAACAGGATCGGCGCGGCCAAGGGCCGCGCGCATCGATCCTGTTTCGCAGGGCTCTCGCATGTGATCGCGCGAAGGCGCGATGCCGCTTTTAGACCCATTTTGAGCCCGAACCCTTTGAGGCGGCACGCTTATTCCGCAATCCCGCACCCTTTTTTCGGCGCTTCTATTCCGCCCACTTAACACGCTCCAATCCACGGGATGAATAGGGGGCCGATTGGTGCGCCTGCCTTGCGGGCATGGGGTTGGTTGGTTGGTTGCAGATGGTTATTGAGCCTCGCAACCTTTTTTCAGGAGCATTTTCAAAGACTTAATGGCAATGGTTGGTTGGTTACTCGCGCGCGCGCGCTAATGTGCACATGCGCGCATCAAGAGAGAGAGAAAGAGCCTAACCAACCAACCAATATAATTAAGTCTCTGAAATTGCTTCATAAAACTGGTTATGAAGTGGTTATGACGGCCTAACCATCGCAACCATCTTGCCCGGCGTTGCGCAAAGTGAGGGGGTTTTCCGTGTCATCTGGTCCAAAGGGTGTTCTCGATCAGCGCGAGGGTGCAAAATCAGGGGTGGCGACTGTCACACACACGGCCGCGCCGGATTTGTTCGAGGGCGAGGCCGGGCCGCTGCTGAAGGCGCGGCCGTTGGGCGGGCGCGCGGGCCGGCCGAACCGCCGCACGGCCGAAATGGCCGGTTTCATCCAGCGCAGATTAGGGGATGCGCTCTATGAGCTGGCACGGTTGGGCATGGCTGATCCGCGCGATCTAGCGCGGGAAATGAAAGAAATCGGCCGCGAATTGCATATCAAGGACGATATGACGCTGATGGATGTGCTCTTCTTCAAAAGGGCGTGCCTAGAGGCGGTGTTGCCATATCAGCATGCCAAGCGCGCGGCAGAGGATGACAAGGGCGAGGCGGTGCGGCCGGAAATCAACGTGAACCTGGGCGGTCTCGATCCATCCGCGTTGAAGGTGGCTAAGGGTGGCCTTGAGCCTTCGAGCTTCCTGGACCTGATCGCGATCGACCAGGAGCAAGCGCGCTTTGCGGCATCGGAGGCGGGAAATCCCGTCGAAAGTTCCGACGATCGGAGCCAGAACGATGAATAACCGCACGATTTCAGGCACATATGAGCGATGTGCTATCGGCTATAACAGCAGGATGCATGGCATTTTCGCGCCGTCCCCCCTGTTTCCGGCCGCGCCTGGCCTCGCCTCGCGCCAACCCCCCGCCCCCCCTGTTTTCGCGCCGGCCACGCGCGCGCGAGGGGGGCAAAACGCGCGCGCGCCCCTCCCCCCTCGGGGCCTTCCGGCTCACCCTGAAGTCGATTTTCAAAAAAAACCGAACTTTTCGGCTTGGCTCCTGCTGGGGCCGGGGTGGGGCATCGCCGCAATCGGGCTCGGGTTTGGGTTCTGGAGGGGCTGGTGATGGAAAACGATCCGCTTGGCGCGCCACAATTCGAGAACTGGGACAAGGCAACCGAATACGACCCAAACCGGCTGAATTTCCGCACGCCGAAGCCGATCGCGCAGGCCTTCATGCTCTCGGAGGGGCCGTGCGATCTGCTGATGGGGCCGGAAGGCTCGGGCAAGACCACGGCCAGCATGCAAACCGCGCTGATCCAAACCTTGCGCATGCCTATCTGCAATGATGGCGTGATCCGTGCCCATGGCTGCATCCTGCGAAACAGTTATCGCGACCTTTACAAGAACACGCTTCCCAGCTGGTTTTCGGTGTTCCCGCGCGATTTTCCCGGTGCCAAGTTCGAGGGCGGGCAGGATCGGCCGGGCCGCTACACGTTCCGCGCGCTGGTCAAGAATATCGCGCTGGAAATGGTCGTGGATTTCTTTGGCCTGGGGGATGTGTCGATTGAGGCGATGATGCGCGGCTATCAGCCGAGCTGGGGATGCTTTGACGAAATCGACCTGTTCGAACGCAAGGCTCCAACCTTCCTGTTTGGGCGCACGGGTCGTTATCCAGGCGGGCAATATCTCACGCCGGAGCTGGTGCGGCGCATGGAGGCTGGCGAACAGGTCTTGCCGCGCCGCGTGTGGGGCTCGCTCAACCCCCCTGACGTCGATCATTGGGTGCATGAGGAATGCATCGACAAGAAAAACCCGTTCTTCAACCTCTTCCGCCAGCCTTCCGGCCTCGCGCCGAATGCCGAGTTTTTCCCGCCTGTCACGCGGGCCAAGTATGAAACCGATGCAAAGGTGCGGCCGCCGCATGAGGTGCGCCGCTTCGTGCATGGCGAGTTTGGCCCGTCACGCGAGGGGGAAATCGTCTTCCCCGAATTCAACGATCAGATCCACTATTCGACCGAACCGCTGGCCTACGATCCGCAAATGCCGGTGTATCTCGGTTTTGACCAGGCGGGCCACCCGGCCATGGTCATCCTCCAGTCAACGGAGGCCGGCCAAATTCGGTCACTTGCTGAGGTTGTCCCGCAGAAGGATGGCGTGACGCATATCTCGACCTTTGCCGAAATGTGCAAAGTCGCGCTTGCCACCGTTTCCCCCAAGGCCATCATCGGCGGCGCATGGGGTGATCCGGCCGGCTGGTATGGGGCCGATCGTTCCATGGGCGAACTGGCCTGGATGGAAACTCTGTCGCTGGCGCTGAGTGTCACCATCATGCCGGCACCCTCCAATGAAATTGGTATCCGGCTCGACGGCGTGCGTGGGCTTCTCACCCGCATGATCGATGCCCATACGCCGATGCTTCTTCTCGCACCAGGCTGCAAGATGCTGCGCAAAGGCTTCGTTTCGCATTACGTCAACAAGAAAGTTTCCAGCGGCTCCACGGAAGTCATCAAACCCTTCAAGAACAAATTCGCCGATGTGCAGGATGCGCTTCAATATGCCGTGCTTGGCATGCGCGGCCGCGCGGTGATTATCGAGGAAGCGGCCAATATCGGGATTTCCCGCCGTCGCGAGCGCGAGCAACGCGGCTCCAATACCATCATCAAAAGCGATTTCAGCGTGATCTGATGCAGGTGCGCGCGGGTTCGATCCATGATGTTCATGCGCTGGCCGCTCCCCGGATGCGGCGGCGCGAAAGCCGCACGCTGGCGCTCCAGTGCTTCCGCTCGGAAATGGCGGCTGTGGATGATGCTGAGGGATTGGCGGCCGTGATCGGCTTCTGGCCTCTGGGGCAAACACCGGAAGGTGAAACCGCTTTCGAGTTGTGGACCTTCTCCCGGCCTGATCTGCCAACAGCGACCGTGCGATTTCTGGTGCGGCTTGCCCACTTAACAATGCGCCGCCTCGCGCAATCTGCGCCCGTCGCTGTGGTTTCCAGAACCGAACAAGGGTGGATACCGGGCCGCAAGCTGCACCGTCTCATCGGCATGCGCCCGGTCGATCCCGATTTTCCGGCTCTCGAAACCTTCGTCTGGAGGTCGCGCGATGGCGAAAATCGTCAAGAAAAGTCTCGGATCGCTCGGCTCCCTGTTCGGCGGGGGCGCAAGCAAAAGCCAGAAGCAGGCGTCGCAACAGGCGCAACTACAACAGCAGGTGTCGCAAGTCGCGCAGCAGCAGACCGTGAATGAGCAGTCCCGCGCCTCTGCGGAGGCGCAGGGCCGGGCTTCGAAGCGTCGGCAGGGTTCCCGTCTTCTCGATGCTGACAAGGGCAAGGCAACGCTCGGATGAGCACGGACGCACTCAAGGCGCGCCGCGCGCTGGCCTGGGCCAACAAGGACCACTGGAACCGGATCATTCAGGAGGCGTATGATTACGCCATCCCGAACCGTCAGCCGGTCGGGCGGGTGGCGGATGGCGCGCAACGGGCGGTGAAGCTGCACGATGCCACAGCCGCCAATCTGGTATTTGCCTCGGCCGCGCAGCTTCGCGACGATATCGCGCCACCCGGCCAGCCCCTGGCCCGCTTGCGCATGAGCCGGCTTGTGCGCAACCGCATCATGGCCGCCACAGATGGCCAGCGCAAAGCCGATGCCGTCGCCACGATGCTCCAGGACGGCAACGATGTTGTGAACGCCATGTTCCTGGGCGGCAACTTCTCGTCGGCCTTGCTGGAAGTCTGCATCGACAGCCACGTTTCAACCGGGGCCATCCTCATGTTGGAAGGCACGCCGCGCATGCCGGCCTTGTTCGCCTCCATCCCGATCGAGCAAATCGCGACCGAGGTCGATATGTTCGGCCGCGAAACGCTCATTTGCTGGAAACAGATGTTGAGCCGGAAAGCCATTCATGAAGCTTTCCCGCGCGCCCGATTTTCCACCGAATGGCTTGATGCCTTGCGTGACAAGCCGCAGGATCGCGTTGAAATCGAACAATGCTTCGTGCGCCGCGCCTCTGGCCTCGCCTGGGATATGTTCGTTTATCTCACCGGTCCCGGTGGCCAAGAAGGTGCGGTGTGGCAAAAGGTCTTCAAAACCTGTCCCGTCATTCTCATGCCATTCCAGCGCGTGCCGGGCGAGGCCTATGGTCGCGGGCCGATCCTCACGCTTCTGCCGACGATCAAGGTTCTCAACAGCGCGCAGGAATTGCAGCTCAAGAGCTTTGCCATTCAGATGCTGGGCATCTGGATGTATCGCAAGAACGGTTCATTCAATCCCGATACCGCCGCGCTGGCACCTGGCGCGATGTGGAAGGTGGACAATACGGGCGGCATGTTCGGGCCGGATATCGCCCGGCTTGATCCCGCAACCGGCCGCACCGATCTCGGTGGCCAGCTCACGACCGAGCTGCGCCAGCAGATTGCGACCGGCCTCCAGCGCCAGCAATTGCCGGCCGGTGGCACAACGCCGGGCTCCGCGACCGAATATATGGTGCGCGAAAAGGAGCAGCTGCGTTCCTACCGTGGCGCTTACGGCCGGATGGTTGAGGAATTCGTGCCGAAACTGTTCTGGCGCGGGGTGGAAATTGCGTTCAACCTTGGCCTGATCCCGCGCAAGATTGAATTTGACCAGATGCTGATGCAACTCGATGTGCTGTCGCCGCTGGCTGCGGCCATGCGCGTGCAGCAATTCGAGCCGGCTTTTAATTATCTCGGGATGCTCCAGCAGACGGGCGGCGATCCTGACGAATACATTGATCGTGACGCGCTCTATGAGGCTGTCGCCTACGAAACGGGCGTTCTCACGGAGTTCACCAAGAACGTGGATGAGCGCGTGGCCTACCGCCAGCAGAAGCTGGCCGCTGCCGCAGCCGCCGTGCAGGCGCAGGCCGCCGCCGCCGCGCCCCCGCCGCAACCGCCCGCGCCCGGAACCGCCACATGAAACGCCGTCGCGACCGAGAACGCATTGCGATCCCCGTTGCTGACACAACGCGCCCGGTCACGCCGTCCGAGGGATTGCCGGAATGGCGTTCGCCGCTGGAAGCGGCTGTCGAGGACATTCAGTCCGAGGCTCGGAAACGTGATCCGATCCTGGATGATGTGCAACGGCTCTTTGTCACCGAGGAAGGCCAGCGCCTTCTGGCATGGCTTCAGCAAAAGACCCTTGGCCAGCAAGTGCGCCTTCTGACCACAAACAGCCTCAACCGCGAGGCCGCGACCGATCTCGCCCTGTATCGCGAGGGCCAGAACAGCATGGTTCTGGCGCTCATGAACCTCATCCGCGCGGCGAATGAGCAACCGCCGCTGTCTCGCACGGACAGCATCATTTTCTGAGGGAGCAACACATGACGGACAATCTCAATTCCGATCCCGCGTCGGGTGGTCAACCGGCTGGGGCCGGCGCGGAAGGGGCCGGCGCGAAGGCAAGCGCGGCGGCTGGCACCGGGCAACCGGAGCCCAAAGGCGGCGGCGACAAGGCGGGTGGCTCCCTTCCCGCTGGCAGCGCCGCCGCCGATGCCGACAAAAGCAAGGCCGATCCGGGCAAGCCGGATGCCGGAAAGGCCAATGGCCTTTCGCCCGATCTCGTGAAGCTGCTGGAGCGCGTGCCCGAGGCATATCGGGGCAAGGATGTGAGCGAAACGCTCGATCGGCTGCTGGACAGCCAGAAGGGGTTCCGCGAGCATATTGCCAAGCATGGGCTCGCGCCGGCCGATGCCGCCGAATACGCCTACAAGCCGACCGAGAAACTGGCCGCCGATTTCTTCACGGGCGGCGAACAGGATCAGAAACTGGTCTCGGCCGTGCTCGATGTCTTCAAGAATGAGGGTGTCGGCAAGTTGCAGGGGGCGCGCCTGCTGAACGGCATTCTGGAGAATGTCGTGCAGACCTTCGATCTTCAGCCGGCGATCAATACCGAGGCGGAAAGGGCGCAGCTTTTGCCGGTTGATGCGCTGGGGCTCAGCGATGCCGACAAGAAGGCGGCTATCGAAGCGCGCATCAACACGGCCGTCGAATTCACCCGCACGCTGGAGCGGCATGGCATGCCCGCGAAGTCCGTCGATCAGTTGGCGAGCCTCACGGATACGGCCGGCGGCATCATGGCCATCGAATTCATCATGAACATGGTGCGCGGCGACGGCCTCGCGCTGAACGGTGCGCTGGGCGGACAGGCGCAGGAGCTTGCCGATCTGGAGAAGGCGCGAGCATCCGACAAGTATCGCGACGATCCGAAATATCGCCTCGATGTGCAGAACCGCATTCTCGCGCTCAAGGGCGTGAGCTGACAGCGCGGCCTGATTGCCGCATCACCCCAGGGAGTATCCCACCATGACGAAGAAAGCCGACAATTCCACGCCCAAGCAAGACCCGGCTCATGATCTGCCCGTGGTCGATCCGGTTCTTCCCGAGCCGGCCGAACGGGCCGAGCGCGAGCCGCTGACGCTGGGCGAATATCGCGTGGGCGTCACTTTCAACCCGAGCAAAAGCGAGCTGGTCGATGCCATCAAGCGCCAGGCCGCCGCTCTTATCGATCTGATCGAGTCGGTCCCAACGGATATCGGCTTGGCCAATGCCGAGCATCAGGCGGTGAATGCCGAGCGCGCGCGCCTCAAGGCCATCGCCATCACGAATGTCGAGACGGCCGCCATGTATGCCGTGAAGGCCGCGACCAAGGCATAGGCCTTCCCCACTTAACAGGCGGCGCGGGCCATCAATATCCGGCGAGCACCGGAATGGACCCGCGCCGATACCTGCCTGACACCGGGTAGAAACGTGGCCCTCGGTTCGGGGCGAAAACACTCTTTCACCCGGAGAAACAAGCCATGTCGGCACCCAACATTCAGGCCTGGTTCAACCAGTTCTATACCTCGGACGTCAATCTCGCGCTTCAGTCCGAAGGTTTTCTCACCAAGGGCATGACCACGGATACCGATGAGGTCGTGGGCAACCAAGTGTTCTGGAACACCATTACGGCCGCCGACGCCACTGAACATCCGCTGGGCATTTCCCAGGTCGGCCTCATGGGCGTTCAGACCGATCGCGTGAGCGCCACGATCCTGGATTTCGACGCGGATGCGGAATTCAAGACCCGCGACACGAACAAGATTTCCGCCAACCTTCAGGCGGCTCTCACGGAAAGTGGCAAGCGAGCGATCGGCCGCCAGTATGACAACTTCGTGCTCGATGCGATCACCCAGGAAGCGAGCGTCGAAGTCATCGGCGCTGCGGGCGGTGGCGACACCATCACGCTGGCGATGACGCAAACGGCGGTGGCGAACATCGCGGGCGCGCAGCTTTCCATGGCGGAGAACTTCTGCGCGGTGCCGCCCATCGTCATGATGCGGTTCCTGAACATTCAGTCGTTTGCCTCGTCCGACTACGTGGGAGACAGCCCGTTCATGAAGAAGATCGGCGCGAGAACCTGGCTGGGAACGACGTATTTCCCCATGGAAAATTCGTTCTTCACCAGCCGCGCGCCGGTTGCGAACAACATCGATCTCTTCGTGTGGAACAAGCGGTGCGTCGGCCGCGTGACGCAGGAACTGACGGGCGCGCGCCTCGATTGGCTCCCGCGCGAGAAGGCCTGGCATATTGGCCAGAGCATTTCCGGCTGCGCGCGCGTCATCCTGCCGGGCGGCGTGAAGCGCGTGCGCGGCCTGATGCCGACCACCGTCTGATGATCGCGCGGCGCGCCGGCCGGCGCGCCGCCTCTTCCCTCCCGAACAAGGAATGCAACCATGGCATATTCCCCTCGCTCCCTGGTGCGTCTGTATCAGACCCCGCGCGGCAACACGGATGGCACAGCCAGCACCACGATGATTACCAAATATTTCTACGCCACGGCTGATGCCTTCTCCGTGGTGGCTACTGCCGGCTATTTCAACGCGGCGCGCAACCAGCTCCGCGTAGGCGACCAGATCGAAGTCAGCTGCGCCTCCAACAAGGGCGGGCTCTACAACGTGACGGCGGTTCCTGCCACAGGCAACGTCACCGTGGTCGCGGCTATTCTGGCTTGATGATCGGGCGGCGGCCTCGGCCGCCGCCCTTCCCCGCTTACCGGAGCGCTTGCGATGCCGCTGGATTTCAACACGATCGCAAACCAGGCTTTCAGGATGGCCGGGTTGCCCAATGTGGATTTTGCCGCCGAGACTGAACAGGCCGAGCTTGCTGTTTCTGTGACAGAACGCACCATCAAGTCCTGCCTGTCACGTCAGGAATGGAATTGGGCCATGAAGACGCATCGGCTCGATCGGGATGATACGCAGGATTATCGTGGCGGCTATCGCTATGCCTTCAATCTGCCGGGCGGGCGACTATCGCAACAGTTGCGGGTGATGACCAATCCCCGAGACCTTGACAGCCTTGTCCGTGATTTCGGCCAGGAGGGCCGTTTTCTCTTTTGTGATGAACCGGACGTGTATGCGCGGTTCATGGTGATGCTTGATCCCGATCTATGGCCAGCTGTTTTTCTGGATGCGGTCGTGACGCTGCTTGCATCGCGGTTTGCACTCGCCGCCGCGCAGCAAATCCCCCTTGCACAAGAGCTGGAGCGCGTGGCGATCGGAACCGCCCGCGATGACGGCCTTGGTGGCCTTCTGGGTCAGGCAGCGAAGCTCGATGGGGCGGCCGGGGCCAATCGCCAGCCGATGTTCATCCAGGATCAATTCAACCTGGTGCGCCCGTAATGGCCTTCAATCCTGGCACGCTGAAAACCAGTTTCAATTCGGGCGAAATTTCGCCCGAAGCGGCCGGGCGCATCGAACTGAAATCCTATTTTTCGGGCGCGTCCTACATGATGCGCGTGGAGCCGGTGCCGCAAGGGGGGTTCGACCTCATGCCCGGCACGGTGTTCGAGGCTTACGTGCGCGGTCTTGTTGCAGAAACAAGCGCCCCGCAATTGGTCTATGCCAGCTCGACGATTGTGCAAGATGAGGTGCTCTGTTCGGCGGTCCTCAGCGCTGCTGTCACGTGCGAATTCGTGGATTTTTCGACGCTTGCCGCCGCCGCGACCATCAATGCTCGTTTCGAATGGCGCGCCAGCAACGCCGATGCATGGCAATCCCTCCCGGCTTTCCAGGTCGATGCGAGGCCGCGTGCCTACCGCGCCGCCCGCGCGCCTGGCTTGAAATTTGAGCTGAGAGAATTCCGGCTGGTCCGCACGGATGCCGGCGCGGCCGCCACCGTATCAGGCGGCGCAACCGCTTCACTGAAGGCCGAAACGGCCGTCTCCGACAAGGGGCGCGTGTTGTCGTTCCAGATATCGCGGGTTGAAGGTTTTGACCTTCAGATGAGCGCCGGCAACTGCGACATTTTCAAGAATAACGTGTTCCAATGCGCGCTCGCGGTGCCTTTCGTGGCCGAGCAGCTGGAGACGATCCGCACGGAGCAGGAAAGGGCGACCATGCTCCTGTTCCACCCGGATGTGGCAACGCAGAAAATCCTGCGCCAATCCGATGCGGATTGGCTGATTGGGCCGCAGCTCTGGAAGAATGTGCCGCTGGTGGATCTTGGCGGAACCTACACGAAAATTGCCGACGACTGGCGCGTCACCCTGCTGATCCCTGCCACAACAAGCGCGCAGATCGATGCATCAACGGTCGAATTCACCATCAACGGCGAAACCACCACGAACATCTCGCTCCTTCAGGTCTATAACACCGGGGCCAATCAGCACCTTGCGGTGGCCGCAGCCATCAAAGACGCAATCGAGGCGCTGGCGATCGTAGAGACCGGGATAACTGTCTTCCCTGAAGCTTTCACTGTCAATGGAGCCTTCCCGTTCCGCATTCAGTTTGCGGGCGACGACAATATTGGAGAGACCTTCGAGGTTTCAGCGCGTATCAGCTCCCAGGTCGTCTCTACCGCCGTTTGCACCAGGGTGGCCAAAGGAGACCCAGGGGGGGAAGAGATTTTTTCGCCCGCGCGAGGCTATGCGCGGGACGGCAAGTTCTGGGCGCAGCGGCTCGTGCATGGCGGGTTCAAATCCAGCGGTTCGGCTATCCTCGCCTCTGTGCTGTCCTCGTTTTTCGATCTCAACACCAAGATCGTGACGGCGGATGGTGCCGTGCTTATCCGGCCGCAAACCGTCGATACGGAAATCATCGAAAGGATCGTGGCGGGCCGGCATCTGCTGATATTCACGCAGGATGCCGAATACTTCATCGTGGACCGCACTCTTTCCCGCACGTCCATCCCGAACATCGTGCAATGGGGGAGGTCCGGTTGCGCTCAGAACGTTCCGGTGATCGTGGCCGATAACTCTGTTGTCTGGGTTAATGCCAACAATTCGATGGTTTATGCCGGAGCCTACAGTGAACAAAGCCAATCCTATGATGGCCGTCCGATTTCGCTGCTGGCCTCGCATATCGTGCGGGGCATTATCGACGCCGCCTATCAGCGGCCAAGCCTCGCGACGGATGCCGGTCGCTATTTCCTTCTGCGCTCGGATGGCGTGTTGATTGTCGGGTCGGTCATCCAGGAACAGGAAATCACCGGCTTCGTGCGCTGGGCAACCGATGGCCAGGTGAGGCGCGTCTCGATCAATCATAGCGATCAGTGCAAGCTTTTGGTGCAGCGCACGATCGGCGGCCAGCAACGGCTGGTGCGCGAGCGCATGGATGAGGGTGTTTTTCTCGATTGCTGCGTGACGATCTCGCAAGCGTTGTCCGCCATTGTCTCGGGGCTGGAAGTGCATGAAGGGCGCGAAGTGTGGGCCGTGGCCGATGGCTACGTGACGGGACCGTTTACCGTGACGGGCGGTCAGATCACGATCGATGTTCCGGCAACTTCAATCACGGTCGGGCGCTGGACGCCGTGCAAGGCTGTGACGCTTCCTGCCGCGCGGGAGATAGCCCCCAATACGGTTATGCTGCGAGACGGGCGGATTACCGCTGTCAGGCTGCATGTTCTGGATACGACCTCCATCGCCATCGGAGCCAATGGCCAGCCTGCCAAAAATGTAACCCTGTTTCGCTCTGGCATGGCTGCCGATGTGCCGTTGCCGCCATTCAGCGGGCCAGTAGACCAGGTTGCGCTTGTCGGTTTTCAGCGTGGGCCGCAAGTCGAAATCACGCAAGTGCGGCCGGGCCGCCTCAAGGTTCGCGATCTGGTCTATGAAATGAAGGGGTGACGGCATGGAAATTGTTGCTTCTGCGGCCAGCGCGCTTTGGGCTGGCGCGACCACTGTCACCAGCGCGCTGGGCGTCACGGGTGCAACGGCCGCCACGGGTGGCCTGTTCGGGTCGTCATCGTGGCTCAGCTTGCTTCAGGGGGGCGCATCCGCTCTCTCGGTCGTTTCCGGGCTGGCCGCCGGGGAGGAAAAATCCGCATCGCTGGAAGCCTCGGCGCGCGATGCCGAGTTGCAGGTGAGCCAGGAGCGGCTGGCCGGTGAACAGCGGCAAAGCTCGCTGCGTCGCGCAGCCGCAGATCAGATGGCCGAGCGCGATGCGGCCTATGCCGCTTCGGGTATCGATCTGTCGTTCGGCACGCCGCAAATCGCCAAGGAACAGGACATTGCGGATAGTTCTCGTGCGCTTGGTATCGAGCAATCGAACACCGAAATGATGGTCGCGCGCCGGCAGGAGCAGGCGACCGAGTATCGGCGGGCCTCCAGGAGCGCCCGCCGTTCAGCCACGCTCAAGGCTGTCATGTCGGGGGTGGAGACGGGCTTGTCCATGAACCGGCGTGGTTCGTTCCAGGGGGCGTGATCAATGGCCAATCGTAATCCTCGGCCCGTGCAGTTCCAGGATCGCAATCTTGGTGAAGCCGTGCGCGTCAATACGCAGCTGCCGCAAGTCGCGCGCGACAATGGGCAGGAGCTGGAGGGTGTATCACGCGCGGCCGATGTGCTTTCCGGTCGCATTGGCCGGCTGGCCGATGACGCGATGGCCGTAGAGGCGCAGCGCCAAGGTAAACTCGACGCGGCGGCCGATGTGTTCCGCCCGCGCGGCGGCACCACGATCCGCGACCAGAACTATGACAAGGCCGGGGGTGATGCCTATTTTTCCAAGCTTTCGGCCGAATTCGAGGGCAAGGCGCAAACGCTGTTCGAACAGCACAAGAACGATCCGGCGGGCTGGCAACAGGCCTATGGAAAGCTAAGGCAGGAGACGCGCGAGCGCGACGTGTTTCCTGAGTTCCAGGCCGCTTTCGATGCGCGCGCCGAGCGGTTGAACACCAGCTATCGGGCCACGGCGCTCCAGGGGTTCGAGCAGAAGCAGAAAGATCAGCGGCTTGCCTCTTTCGTGAGCGACATGCGCACCTCCGAGACGGCGCGCACGCGCATGCTGACGCTTGATCCCAACGCCCCCGATATCGATGCGAACGTCAATGAAATGGTGGCCAGCCAGCTCCTGCGGATTGATGCGCTGCGCGATGCCGGCGATATCTCGGCCGTGAAAGCGGAAGAATTGAAGGCCTCGACGCAATCCGAGGCGCGCGTGCAGGTGCTGTCGGCCCGTGCCGCGAAACTCCAGACCGATGAAGACGTCATGCGGTTCCGTGGCGAACTGCAAGGCAAGTTTGCCAAGGGTGAACTGAAAGGCATTGATGGAGCCGCCTGGCAACAGCTCGATGCGGGATTGCAGAAACTGGCCAAGGCCAAGAAGGTGGAAACCGACCGCGCCGAAGGCGAGTTGTCGCGCCAGATCACGGATTTTCTCGATCGGCAATCCAGGGGTCTCCAGCCGTCTGTGACCGAATTGACGGCGCTTTCCGTGCAGGCCGAAAAGCTGGGGCCGCGAGGCGTGCAGCTGGTGGAAGAAGCGCGGCAGAAGCTCCAGCTGCGCCAGCTCATCGAAACCATGCCGATCGAACGGGCCGAGCGCATGGTGGCGGGGCTGAAGCAGGAAGTGGCGCGGGGCGGCAAGGTGAATGAGCGCGAGGCCTCGGCCGTGGCCTTCCTGCGCCAGCGCGGCTGGAGCCAGGCGGCGGCCGTGGCCATGGCCGGCAACCTCGTGGGCGAAAGCGCGCTGAATACGCAGGCGCGCAATCCCGGCGATGGTCGCGATGGTTCGGACAGCATCGGCATCAGCCAATGGAACGGGCCGCGAGCGGACGCGCTGAAGGCCTACGCGAAGGAGCGCGGCAAGGACTGGACCGATCTCCAGACGCAGCTCGAATTCATGGATCGTGAGTTGCGCACCACGGAAAAGGCGACCGGCGATGCATTGATGCGCGCCGGCTCGGTCGAAGATGCCACGCGCGCGGCCATCGGCTTTTTCCGTCCGGCCGGCTGGACGGCCGACAATCCAGAGGGGGGGCACAATTTTCAGGGCCGCCTGGCCAATGCGCGCCGCCTGGCTGGCGGTGTCGCGGCCGCGCCGGCTGCGGTGATCGAGGATGCGCAAAAGGCCTTGGAGGCGCGCCGCAAGCGGCTCGATGAGGATCAGCTGGGCGAGGCCGAACGATCCGGCACGGTGGCCACCATTGCGCCCATGGAATGGCAAGCGCGCAACCTCAAGGATCAGATCGGCGCACGCATTGTGCAGGCCGATGCGGTGGCGCGCGCCAATGGGCGGGCCGCGCAATATCTGCGCCCGGCCGAAAAGGATCGCCTGCGCGAAGTGATCCAGGCCGGGGGCGACAAGGCGCTTGGCCTTGTGGAACAGATCGTGGAAGGGGCGGGCCAGCGCGCGTCGGAAATCCTCAAGGAGATTGAGCCGGCCGCGCCGCGCCTCGCCATGCTGGGCGTGATGCTTTCGCGCGGTTCGGCCTATCAGCGCGATGCGGCGCGCGATGCTTTCGAGGCCTTGCGACTGGAACAACAGCCGGGGGCCAAGATCACGGCCGCACCCAAGACGGCTGGGCAGATCGAGCGCGAGGAATATGGCTCTGCTTTCGGCACAGCCATTGCCGACAAGCAAAAAGCGATCGACGCGGCTCGGCTTGTCTATCGCGGCAAGATGGCGCGTTTCGGTTATGACCCGGATAGCGCGCAGGCCGAAAGCCTCTACCGGGAAAGCCTCCAGATCGCCATGGGGCGCAACGGCAAGGAAAGCGCGACTGCCACAGGCGGCATTGCCGATTACAAGCCGGCTGGCGACTGGTTTGGTTCGGCCAAGGTGGCCGTGCCGGATCGCGTCATCGGGCGGTATCTGCCCGATGTTTTCGGGGCCATCACGGAAATGGATCTGAAAGAACATCCCGGTGGCGCACCCAAGGCGGCGAATGGCCAGCCTTATGATGCATCCGTATTTCGCCGCGCCTATCCCGTCCAGGTGCCCGGTGGTTATGCGTTCCAGATGAACCCCCCCGGTTCCGAAAACCCCATATTCGTGCGCGGCGACAATGGTCGGCCCTTCGTGCTGGATTGGAACTGGTATTCCCAGCGCGCCCGCCCGCGCGTGCCGCAAGCGTTCCGGTGATCCATGGCCAGCATCTTTCAGGGTGATCCCTTCGAGCGCGATGTGACCTTTGCGCCGGCCGATGCCCACAAGACCTTCGCCAATCGGCTTTATGATCTGGGAAAGGCTGGATTGGAGGCGCTGCCTTCGATCGACATGCTGAAGGAAGGCGATGAGCCGGTGCGGCCGTTTGCCTTTGATGAGCGCAAGCTGGCCAATATCCGCGCGGCTTATGACCAGGCGCGGCTCATCAACTCGCATACGGGGCGCGTGCAATCGCTGGCCGATGCAGCGTCGCGGCGGATTGATATCGTGCGCGAGGCCACGGGCATCCAGCTCGAAAATCCGTTCCTCCAGGGCTACCACATGGAGGCGCGGCGGCGCTTGCAGGAGCGGCGCGAACGCGGGGAAATCCAGGCATTCGGCTTGCCGGAAGTGCTGGCCGAACAGCGCAATATCTTCAACGAAAACGTGAACCTTGCGGCCGAGCGGTTTCCCGACAAGGCGGCCGCGCTGAACTTCTATCAGCCGCTGGAGGACCAGGCCAAGGCCATCGCTGGCAATGCCGAGGCGGCGGCGGACCAAGCGGCCGCGCGCGTGAATGATCCAGTCGCGCGGTTCGGCGGCCAGCTCTTCGGCGGCGTTGGGGCCATGGTGCATGATCCGATCCAGGTGGTCGGCCTCGCGGCTGGTGCGGGGCCTGCCACGGGCTCCAGCATGGCTATTCGTATGCTGCAAACCACGTTGCGCGAAGCCCTCATCAATGCCGGCCTTCAGGCGCTGGAAGAGCCAGCCGTGCAGCAATGGCGCGCGGAAATCGGCCTGCAATCCGGCCTTGAACCGGCGCTGGAAAACATCGGCATGGCCGCGCTGATCGGTGGCGTGATCGGCGGCGGCGCTGCAACCGTGCGCGAGCTGATTTCCCCGTTGCGCCGTCTGGCGATCGAGGACCAGCAAGCCATTGCGCGGGTGCTGATGGGCGACGGAACCGCCACGGCGGATGATGCCTTGCGCGCGGCCAAGGCCATGGGCGTGGAGCTGCCGCCCGAGGTTCGGGAAATCATCGAATTGGCGCAGGCGGCCGAGCGCGCCAATGCCGAGACAATCCCGCCCGCGCCTAGTCGCGTCGATGCGGAAGCCCATGGAGATGCCATCGAACAGGCCGTGCGGTCTGCGGATGATCCGACAATGCCGCCTGCGCCTGCGCCTCTGGCTGCTGCCAACGAGCGGCGGCCGGAAGCTTTGCCGCGCCTGACGGATGATGCGCCGTTCCGGGGTGAATTCCAGCTGCTGGGCAAGCCGGTGCGCGAAACCAGTGTGGACCCGCTCCAGCTGAAAACCGATGCCGTGACCTTCCAATACAAGGGAGATGGTGACGGTTCGGGCGTCACGGAACGGTTGCGCGGGGTCGATGCCATTTCGCCGCTGGCCACGGGCAAGCTCGTGGTGTTCGAGGCGGCCGATGGCACGCGGTTTGTTGCGGATGGCCACCAGCGCACGGGCCTGTTTCGTCGCCTGGCTGACAGCGAGGGGCTTGTGCCGATCGCGACCGATATCGGCACGGTGGAGCGCGGCCGCGTGGAAGTGACGGCCTATATCTTGCGCGAGGCCGATGGATGGACGCCGGCCGAGGTTCGCGCGGCCGCCGCGCTGAAGAATATCCAGGAAGGTTCGGGAACCTTGCTCGATACCGCGCGCATCCTGCGCGATTATCCGGCCCTGGATAATGGCACGCTGCCCATGAAGGGCGAGCATATGCAATCGGCGCGCGGCCTGGCGGCTCTTGCGCCCGATGCCTGGGGCATGGTGACGAACGGGCTTGTGCCGCCCAATATTGCCGCCTGGGTTGGTCGCATCGCGCCCGATCGGCCGGAGCTGCATCCTGCGCTGATGGCCGAACTCTCGCGCATGGATGATCCGACCGTCACGCAAGCGCAATTCGCGATCCGTGACGCCTTGGCGGCCGGCTTCCATACGGAAGTGCAAATGACGATGCTTGGCCAGCTGGAGCAAACGCGCTCGCTGCTGAAAGAGCGGCGCGAGGTGTTCGCGGCGGCGCTCAAGAAGTTGCGCAAGGACAAGGGTCTGTTTGCCTTGTTGAACGAACAGCGCGGCCGGATCGAGGCGACCGGCGAAAACCGGCTGGATGCCGATGCGAATGCCCAAGCGGCTGAAGTCTCTGCGCTGCTGGCGGACAAGCTCCAGGTGCTGGCCACGCGGCCGGGGCCAATCTCCGATCTTCTCAACATGCGCGCGCAAGCTGTGGCGGAAGGGCAAAGCCTGTCGCGCGTGGCCACGGAATTCGCGGCTGATGTGATGGATATCGTGAAGCGCGAAGGTCTGGGCGGGCTCTCCAAAGCCCCGGAACTGAAGCCGCGCGCGGAAGTGGAGCCAGGCAGCAAGGCGGCCGCCGACCAGGCGGAAGCGCTTGCACCAAGCGCGGCCGAACTGGAGGCGATGGGACAAGGCAATATGTTCGACATGGAGGCCACGCCGGCCGGCCAGCAAACGCTCATGCCGGGGGTTGCGCCTGTGACCGATCGCCAGCGTGTGGACCTGGCGGCCAGCAAGCCGCTCCAGGGCGGGAATGCGCCGCCGCCTGCCGGTGGCCTGTTCGATGACCTGGCGACGGCGCAAACCGATCTCATGGATATGCTGCGATCCACCGAGGAACGCGGGGCGCGGCTTGATTTCGCGGGCGATCTGACGGCATCGTGCAAAATCTGAGGGCTTCCCATGAACTTTGCGCAATGCATCCGCTCCGCAATTGACCAGAACGCGATCAGCCAAAAAGAAGGCGAAGACCTGCTTCGCCGGTTCGAGGAATTGCGCGGGCAGTTCGGGCTCGATCTGGATGGTGGCGCGGCCAATTCGGCGGCGCGCGATGCGCTGGCGGCCGAGCTGAAAGCCGAGGGCATTGAGGCGCAGCGGCGGGCCGGCCTGATGCGCGCGGCCAAGGATCGGGTGGATGCCGCGCTTTCCAGCTATCGCACGGCGGGCGGTGATCGGAATGAGCTGGGCGCGGCCTTGCGCCTTCTGGAGAATTTCGGGTTCTCCGGGTTTTCCTCGGTGGAAGGCAAGACCAAGGCCATCATCGGCATGGCGCATGCGCAAATGGAAGAGGCCCTTGCGGCCTTCGATCGCACGGCCATTGCCGGCGCGCGCATGAACAAGCCGCTTCTGCGCGATGTGGTAGCGGAGATGCATGGGCGCGGCTCGGGCAATGCCAAGGCCAAGGAATTCGCGCGCCAGATTTCCGAAGTGTTCGAAGCCTTGCGTCAGCGCTTCAATGCGGCCGGTGGGCAGATCGGGAAGCTCGAGAATTACTTGCCGCAAATCCATGATCCGGCTGCGCTGCTGGCGGCCGGTGTGCAGAAGTGGAAAGCAGAAATCACGCCGCTGCTCGATCTGGAGCGCATGCGCGATCCTCTCACGGGGAAGCCGCTGACGCCGCAACAGGTGGACCATCTTCTTGATGTAAGCTGGAAACGGATTGTCACCGATGGGTGGATTGATCGCGACCCGGCCATGATGACGCAAGGGCGCGGTGCGCTGGCCGGTCAGCGTGCCGAACATCGCGTGCTGCATTTCAAGGGGCCGGATGAATGGATGCGCTATGCCGAAAATTTCGGCAATCCCGATCCGTTCGCGGCGATGATGAGCCATATCCGAGGCATGGCCAAGGACGTGGCGGCGCTGGAAACGCTTGGGCCAAATCCCGGCGCGATGATCGAATATCTCAAGCAATCGGTGCGCGGCGCACAGGCCGAATTCGTGGTGGAAGGCACGCGCAAATCGATCGCGGGCGATTACCTCATTGACAATCTCTGGAAGGAAATCCGTGGCACGGGCGTTGGCAGTCCTGGCTTTGCCGGGGCGATGGCCACGGTGCGTTCGCTGCTGACGGCTTCGCAGCTGGGAACCGCAATCCTCACGGCTATCCCGACCGATCCGATGATGGCCAGCATGGCGCGCCGGCTGACCGGCCTGCCCACGAAATTCATCCTGAAAGACTGGCTGGATACCTTCACGGGGGCAACGCGGGGCGAAAGCATCCGCGCCGGGCTCATTCTCGATAGCGCCATGCATGTGATGCATGAGGAAGCGCGCTATGCCGGCTCGCTTTCGGGGCGCACCTGGGCCAACTGGCTCGCGGATCGCACCTTGACCTGGAGCGGCCTTTCGCCATGGACGCAGGCGCGCCGGCATCTGTTCGGGCTGGAAATGCAGGCGACGATCCACGATGCGCTAGGCACGGCCTGGGACCGGCTGGATGCGCGGTTGCGGCGCACCATGGAAGGTTATGGCCTCTCTGCCACGGATTGGGCGGTGATGAACCAGGCCGAGCGTCACCAGCTCGGCAACGGTGCCGGCATCTTGCGGCCGAACGAAATTGCCGCGCTCGATCGTGGCGTGGCCGAGCGCTATCTGGAAATGATCGTGCAGCAAACCGAGCGGGCCTTGCCTTCGGGAACCAAGCTCGGCCGCGCGATTTTCTCCGGTGGCACGGAAGCCGGAACCGTCACGGGCGAGCTGGCGCGTTCCTTTCTGCAATACAAGGGTTTCGGCCTTTCGGTGCTGTTGCTCCAGGCGGAAGCGATCGCGCATGAAACCGCTATGGGCGGCAAGCTGGGCGGCGCGCGTTATGCTGGCGCGCTCCTGCTGACCATGACGCTGGGCGGCGCGGCCGCCATCCAGCTGCGCGCGCTGGCCATGGGCAAGGACCCGCAACCGATGGATGACGAACGGTTCTGGATTGCGGCCGCCAAGAGCGGCGGCGGCTTCGGCCTGTTTGGCGATTTTCTCTTTGCCGAGCATGGCCGGTTTGGCCATTCCTTCGTGGCCGATCTGATGGGGCCAACGGCCGGGCTGGTCGAAGACGTGGCAAAAACGACGCTCGGGAATGTCGCAAAAGCCGCGCAAGGCGAAAGCGACCTGACCGGCGATATCATCAAGATGGGCCGCCGGTATGCGCCGCCCGTCTCGTCGCTCTGGTATACGCGCGCGGCCTGGAACCGTGTCGTGATGGATCAGCTGGAATACCTCGCCAATCCCGATGCGCACCGGAAATTCCGCGACCAGGAAAGGCGGCTGCGGCGGGATTTCGATCAAGGATTTTACTGGCAACCCGGCTCGATATTGCCAAGCCGCGCGCCCGATCCCAAGGGCTTGGCGGAATGGCCTTTCCTGAATTGATCCGGCCCACTTAACACCTGCATCCATCCGCCATCATGCCGGCCAACCGGAGGCCGGCATGAGTTTATCCAATCCCATTCAGCGCGATACGCGCGAGCGATTTGTGACGGTGGCGCCCGGGCAATCGGTTTTTGGGCCGTTCGATTTCAACATTTACGATGAAGAAGATGTGCGCGTGTTCTCGCGTGCGAATGGAAATGCGCCATGGGTGGCGGTCGCGGATTTGACTGTGACGCTGACCGGGCCGGCTCCAAGCCCGTTTCACGTTACAAAGTCCGGTCTTGCTACTGGCTTGCAGCTGGCAGTGCGTGGCCAGCGTCTGCACGAACGGGTTACGGACATCATTCGCGCCGGCTTGTTATCTTCGCAGGCCACTGAACAACAGTTCGACCAGATTTCGATCATCCTGCAAGAGCTGCGGCGAGATGCGGACCGGGCGGCGCTGGTAGAGGCGCTGTTGGGGCAAATCATTGAGCTGGCGTCGTCCGGCCCCGTGCAGTCCGTCAACGGTCGCGCCGGACTGGTCTCCTTGGTCAAGACCGATGTTGGCCTCGGCAATGTGGACAACACGTCCGATGGCAATAAGCCGGTTTCGACCGCGCAGGCCGCTGCGATCAACGCGCGCGCCACTCCGGCCGATGTGCGGGCCATCATCGAAGCGGCGGCCGATATCGGCCAGCGCATATCGGCAACGCTGGTTGACGATACGCTGACGCTGTTCGGGCCGCTGGCCGCCGACCTGATCGAGGCCGGAGCCGGCATTGTGTTTGGCGTGGGAACTGAAGGGCGGACCAGCATATCACTGGCGCGCAGTTTCGGCGTCGCGCAGCCCGGTCTTTCGGCCGGTTTTGACCCGGCAGCGCTTGGTGCATCGGCCTTCCTTTCGACCGATCGCCGCTCGGTTTTCGCCTCGGGCGGTCCGACCATCGTCGGAAACCATACCGGCTCGCCGCTGCTGCGCTTCGTCCAGCTTGCGGCAGACACTGGCGGCTCCAAGGCCGCGCCGGCTTTGCCATGGAAGCGCCTGATTGTCGCGGCAGCGCACCTGTTCGCGATCGATAACGACGATGACGTTTGGGGCATCGGCCCCAACACCCAGGGCCAGCTGGGCCTTGGCGATACGAACGCCCGAACCGCCCTGACTTACATTGCCGGCGCGGGCAAGTGCTCCGATGTGATCATGCCGCGCATTGTGCGCTCGGCAGATACAACCGGCGTTTCCACCTATTTCCTGCGGCTCGACGGGACGCTTTGGGCCTGCGGACCGAACGGCGCGGGCCAGCTGGGCGATGGAACGACCACGCAGCGCAACACGCCGGTGCGCTGCGGAACCCTGACAAATGTCACCACCGTGTGGGCAGCGGCGGGCAATGCGGCAAACCTAGCCCATGTGTTCGCGATTGCCGGCGGAAACCTGTTTGCCTGGGGCGATGGATCTTCTTCGGTGCTCGGCAATGGTGCGGCAACGGCTGTCTCCACGCCATTTCTTTCGCTGAGCGGTGTCGCCCGCGTAACGTCCACGCTCGACAATAACGGTTCGGTTTGGGTTGCCTCGGCCTGGGCGGTCATGAATGACGGCACGGTGCGGGTCATCGGCTCCAATGCTCATGGCCAGCTCGGCGACGGTTCGACGACATCCCGCACGGCCTGGCTCAACATCGGCCTTTCGGGCGTGGCCGATGTTGTGTCGGCGGGCGGCCATGCGGCCGCGACTTTGTTCCGCATGACGGATGGCACCATCCGCTCAGTGGGTTACAACCTGTATGGCCAGACCGGCAACGGCAACAATACCACGCCGCAGACGGCGATCATCACGCCGGCCGGTGCGTTCCAGACCTTCGTGAGCGCGGTTTATGGGGTCGGCCAGGCCGGGTTCGCCTCCTTCTTCCTCCTGACCAGCACAGGCCAGGTGTGGGCCTGCGGCCGCAACGGCCATGGCCAGCTCGGCGATGGTTCGATCGTCAACCGCTCGCTGTTCCAGCGCGTGGCGCTGCCGGCCGGAGAGGTTGCCACGGGCGTGCTGACCGGGGGGCAGAGCGGCGCGACAAGCGGCGAAAGCGCGATCGCCATCACCACTCAAGGCGGGCGCATCTATTTCCTCGGCTCCAATGCTTCCGGGCTGATGGGAGCCAGCATTGCCGCCGCTCTCTCCGTAACCCGCCCCGTCGAACCAGACTATCCGATTTAAGGGAGGTAAGGCGATGCGTGCAACCCTCGAAGCCTTCATGCCCACGCTTTACAAGCACGAGGGCGGCTACGTTGACCACCCCCGCGATCCGGGTGGCGCGACCAACTGGGGCATCACGCTGGCCACGTTGCGCGAATGGCGCGGGCGTCCTGTGACAAAAGACGATGTGCGCACCATGCAGCGCAGCGAGGCCGATGCGATCTACCATGCGAATTACTGGAACCGTATCGATGGGGACAGCCTTCTTGCCGGGCCGGATGCGGCCCTGTTCGATGTGGCGGTCAATTCCGGTGTCGGGCGCGCGCGCCAATGGAAATCGCTGCTGGCGGGGAAGAACGCGGTCGATGGCGTGAAGGCGGTATGTGCCCGCCGCCGCTCCTTCTTCCGGTCGCTCTCCACTTTCGATGTGTTCGGCAAAGGATGGATGCGCCGGGTCAATGCAGTCGAGGCATGGTCACTCGCATGGGCCGTGCGCTGGCAGGGCGGGGCCGTGAAGCCCGTTCTTGAGCAAGAGGCATCAAAGGCCAAGAGGCAATCGAACGCGGCTGGCGGCGGCGCTGTGGCCACGGGCGGCGGTGTTGTGGCGGCTCAGCAGGCCGATGCGGTGGCAAGCGCCAACTGGCTCGCGATTGCCGCCGTGGGAATTACCATCGCGATCCTGCTCGGCTTCCTGATCTATCGGGCCGTGATGCAGGCCGACCGCGCAAAGGCTATGAAGGAGGCCTCTGATGGCTGATATTTTTTCGCAGATCGCCAGAACGCTGGCAAAGCAGGGCGCGCCCGTCCTTGGCGGGCTGATCGGAACCGCCATCGGCGGGCCAATTGGTGCTACAGTGGGCGGGCTTGCGGGCAAGGCCATCGAGGCCGTCGCCGATGCGCTGGGCACTTCGACCGATCCCGCAGCCGTGGCGGAGGCGCTGACGAAGCCGGGCGCGACGGTGGCAGTGGCGCGCGTGGAGGCGCAAACCGGTGAAATGATCCGGCTTTGGGAAATGGAGGCACAACGCGCAAGCGATGCGCAGGCGGCTGAAATCGCGCAAGGCTTCACCGCTTGGCAGTTCTGGCGGAATTTCATTCAGGCCGTGGTGTGGGGCGGGTGGTTGATCCTGCTCATCGCCGCGATTTTCGGCGGCAATCTCGGCATCAAGGGCAACATGCCCATCGCGGAAGTGGTGACGGCCTGGGGCTCTGTTTCGTTGCTCTGGATGGCCGTGTTCCATGGCGGGCATACGGCGAAGGAAGTGTTCTCCGCCTCGAAATGGGGGAAGGCGCAATGATCGCATCCCTCTTTCGAGCGGCGGCTTTGCTGGTGCTGCTGTCCGGTTGCGAAAGTCTGCCCGGCCCGAAAGCCCTGATGGTGAATGAACCGGGGTTCGACGTTTCCAGGATCGCTGAGACAAACAAAGCCGGCATTGCCGCCGGATGCTGGAAAAGGAGATGAGTGATGGCAAAAGATCATTTTTTGTTCCAGGAACCGCATCTTGCCAGTCCGCTGACGCTTGGGACGATAGCAACTCCGTCAGACAGTAATGATCTGCCGTTTGTGACCCGTGAGGTTTTTTTTCCTGCTGCCGGCACAGTGCGAGTAACGTGGTTGGGCCAGCCTGATAACGTTTTTTCAAATCACGTTGTTCTAGCTGGCGATCTGCGCGCCTGGCGCATTACAAGGATTTGGGCGGCAGGCACAACCGTGCCCAATATCGAAATTTTCCAATGATCGGCCCCAGCGTCAAGATCGGCCGGCGCCGCCGCACTGGAGGCGGCGGTGGCTCGCTTCCCGTCGTGCCCATTGGCGGCCTCATCACGTTCTATGGGGACGGCACGGGGTCGGAAGGCGCGGCACCGGGCGTGCGCAACTGGCCATCCTGGGCGCTACAGGCCATGGGCGGCAGCATCATGCCGTCAGAAGGATGGATGCAGTGCAAGAGCGGCGAGACGCTCGACGGCGTTTTTGCCCGCCGGGACGCGGCGCTGAAACAGGCTCCGAATATTTTCGTTTACGC
>Ga0209972_10000555_pt1 | contig 36773 bp, 25 predicted proteins | sample NOAtaG_7_FD_187302 | JGI IMG/M metagenome (GOLD analysis project Ga0209972, IMG submission 187302) | Freshwater lake microbial communities from Lake Erie, under a cyanobacterial bloom - NOAA_Erie_Diel1S_2200h metaG (SPAdes) (version 2) | ecosystem: Environmental > Aquatic > Freshwater > Lake ...
GGGGCCCCTGCCGCCTGCCACCCCTCCACCATATCCTCATCCTCCACCACCTCCTCCTCTCGCTTTTACTTCTTTTAATGCTGCTCGGGCATTTTTTTATTCTCTTATAATGGTCAGTCTCATTTCCTTGTGCACTCGTCCACCATATCCTCATCACTCTCCTGCACCACCTCCTCCACCATTTCCTCATCCTCCACCACCACCACCACCACCTCTCGCTTTTACTTCTTTTAATGCTGCTCGGGCATTTTTATGCATTTTTATGCATTTTTTTATTCTCTTATAATGGTCAGTCTCATTTCCTTGTGCATTTCCATGATGTTCCTGGTCCACTGTCTTTGTACCCCCAGTTCACTTACGCCCCCTAATGGTCCGTTCACGTCAGTTCACTTACGCCCCCTAATGGTCCGTTCACGTCAGTTCACTTACGCCCCCTAATGGTCCGTTCACGTCACCTCGCCCCCCTACTGGTCACATACTGCGTCTGCGTATCCTCTGGCCAATACTCTGTATTCCCCTTCTGTGGGCTAATCGACGCCTAGCTTGCTCGCTCTCCGCGCCGACACCCTTGGGTGCATGAGCTTCTTTCACTTTCATTGAACGATCATCATCGGATCTGATGATCAGTTCTCTGCCCCTTCGGGGGCGTCAGTACGAAGTGATGGTCACCAAAGGTGACCATCGATCATCATCTTCGATGATGATCACTTACGTACATCGTACGTGTAATGCTGCTCTGGCATTTTTTCTTTCTCTTCTAATGGTCAGCTTCGAAAAAACGACTACGCCCCCCGACTGTACAGCTCTGGTACGACCACCACCCTTTGTTCACCGCGCCATGCGTTGCCTAAGCTCAGCTTCCGAATGACGGACGTCCTTTGTAGTTCTCTGAACGACGTACGCCCCCGAATGGTCGCACCTTCGGTTGCGTCAAAACTACCTCGCCCCCCGATGGGTCTGCTCTGCTTCGACCACACGCCTTTGTTCACCGCGCCATGCGTAGCCTAATTTATCCTCGATTTCCGCCGGACGCCGACTGACGCCTGAGGATTGCCTTCGTAGATTTCCGATGTACGGTTGGCGTAGCCTATCGAGTCGATGCTGAGCTACCCCTTCGGTGTTATAATCTGCCCCTGATGGGCCTATCATCGATTTACGCTGGACGCCCTTTCTGAAATACTCCCTAAGGTGCGCTTCCCTCGAATAAAGGAGGGGCAGTGCGTAAGCACGCCTGAGACCCATCGTCCTTCGGAAAGCGATCTTGAACGTCCTTCGGCACGCCTCTACGCCTGCGGACTACCATCGTTGATTTCCGAATGACGCCGTATGACTGTCCCCTTCGGGGGTCTACTCTAATCTGATGTGTCCCTTCGGGGGGGCGAGTCTGGCCCTCCGTGGCCTATCACTGATTCCCTGTGGACTGCCCTCGTAGATTGTGTACACAATCATCTATTTCCGCTGTACGCCCTTTCTGAAAGAAGCCCGAATGTGCGCTTCCCTCGACTAACTGAGGGGCACTGCGTTAGCACGCATGAGACCCATCGTCCTTCGGAAAGCGATCTTGAACGTCCTTCGGAAAGCCGCTACGCCGTATGACCGCCATCGTATATTTCCGTAGGACGCCTGATGACCGCCATCGTATATTTCCGTATGACGCCTGATGACCGCCATCGTATATTTCCGAAGGACGCCGTATGACTGTCCACCATCCCTCCTCCACCACCTGCGCTCGCACACCATCTCCCTCCCCACCACTTGCTCCTGCTCCCTCACCTGCACCTGCATCATCTGCCGCTCACTCTGCTGCACCCTCACTCCCTCCACTCACCCCTCCTGCTGCTCGCTCTCCCTCCACCACCTCCCACCACCCCTCCTGTATAAAATCGTGCTGCACTGGCACACCTGATTTTTTATATCCCTTATAATGGTCAGTCCCTCATCTCTATTTGAGTTATGATTCTGCCTCCTCATCATAACCACCACCACCACCATCCACTGCTCTCATGTATAAATACGTGCTGCACAGGCACACTGGATTTTTTATATCCCTTATAATGGTCAGTCTGTCCTCACGATTCTTTCCATAGCCCTGTGTGAAGTTTACTTACGTTTCACCACGTTCACGTAATTCGTGCCTGGCACCACTTACTTTACACCCCGACTTCTTTCAGATCCGATTGAACGTTATACAACCACCGCATCCTCCTCACCTGTTCATCACGCGAAATAATTGCTGCACTGGCACCCTTGAGTTTTAATATCCCTTATATACATTCTTCGACTGTAATTCTCTGCGTGATGGTGATCAACGATACCCGTCACACACGCCTATCGTGTGCGATCCGCATGACTGCTGATGATCATATATCATCATCTTCCTGCTGCGTTGCCGCATGACTATCCATACTGCGTATGGACTACGCTGTATACTGATGCCTGCTGTGCCTGCAACTGCCTCTACGCTGCTTGGTGATCGATCGTCTTTCATGTGCTAGCTTGTTGCTTCGCACCTGAATTACGCTTAATCTATGCTACGCTTCGAAAAAACGACTTGATTCACCGCGCGATCGTCCGCTATGGGGGTATCACACTAAGTACCGTACACTCGTCTCTGAACGACTTATGGTGTGTCACGTAATTGTTGCGTAGCACCACCACCCCTCCTTTCTTTCCTATCGTCCTCCACCTGACGGATGACTGCTGTACGCCGTCCGCCTCCCTTCCTTTGGTATTACTTAGTATCTCCTTCCTTTGCCTCCCTGCTGGGTATCGCCTTTCCTTTGAGTCCTGTATGGAGTATGCCCTGGAGTATCTTTCCCCATTGGTGACCGTGATGATTGCGCCGCCTGCTCCTCTACGATCATCATCCACGTTCTCTGAAAGACTCCCGTCCTTCTGAACGACGCTCGTCTTTCGGCCCTACGCTTCACCTCTGGGATATACGCTTATCCTCCTCTGGGTCTCTGACCAAAGTCTGGGTGAACCGTACTTGAACTACGCCTACTACCTCCTACTGATGGCTCTGTATGCCAACTGCCTCCTCTGTTTGCCTACTGATGACGACTGCTATCGCCTGATGTCTCGGTCAGCCTCTGGGTGCCTATTGCTATCGCTGTATGCCTAATGATGCATCCATTCTTTTCGACTGATGCGGTACGCCTCCTTTCTTCGAAGTACATAATACCGTGGTGATCGACGAACGCCCTCAACGCTGTGCTGCCATCCCCCTGCGTACGTTGTATACTCTCGTCGCCCTACTGATTGATTGCTACGCTCCCCTAATGACGTATGTTACTGACCTACGCTGCGCTTCCTTCGGAATACTGAGCTTCCTTGTGACCTATGATCGCACCCCTACTGCCTGCTGACTACTGAAAGTACTGCAATTCTCCCGTCACTCACCGAACGGATGTAATCTGTATGTTCCATGATTGTACGTCACATATGCTTCTTATGCCCCGCCGTCTTGGACTGTGAACCATGACTGAACTATCTGTGGTATCGCTGCGCCTGGTTGCACCCTCCTGCCTCAGGGTTGGGCTGCCGCATATGGCTGCCTCCTGCGATCCCCCTGGCCCTGGTAGGTATTGGTCCTCCCGCTCCCGCCTGACTGCGCTGTCTGCCTCCCTTGAATATGCCCTATATATCCTACTGATATGCTGTGCACTGCGCACTTGTGTCATCTCTAACGCTCCTATCTGTGGTCCCGGCTCACCCCGCGCCAATTGCTCTCTACCTATCGCCCCTGAGGGCGCCAAGTTCGGCCCAAAACGAGTGCTATGAATTGGTACGTTCACTGACTTGGGTCCGTGCTCTTATCTCACCGCTAGGGATACCACCACCTGCCTGCTATACTCCGATTATCCAGTTCGTTATGAGTTTCGCGAATGCTATTGGGACCACGTAACCCTGGGGTTGTGTGAAAACAAGTGAATCTGCCTGCGACGATTCGACATATCAATGCGCTGTTTGGGTCGCGACGCAATACACCGCCCTGCCCTTCCTCTGCTTTGTGGTCGTAATGCCACATTCAATCCCCCTGCATTCGTCGAGTCTCTACGATGCATTCGGGGACCCCTTTATCATCCCCGCCCCGTGGCGCCTAGTCGTCCCGATACCCCCCTATCACCGATGCTATGATACCTCCACACCTCATCCGGGCGATGCACTATGAAAGAATATACAATACTCCGTCCGCACCATCGCCCCCTGGCGTGGTGGCTCGTACCACCGGAGCGGTGAGCTCTCCTAAGGTCGCTAAAGAGGGGGGGGTAGTAATCCCATAACCCCTACACCCGAACGATTCCTTTACGAATGACTCGTACCAATATGGGACTCTAAAACTGCCAAATACACAGACCTGCTTTCGCTGGCTGCCTATTAGAGTCTACTCTGTACAGCATACGAAAAAAACACGTCTAGCCAAATGATCCACAACACAATGGGGTGCCCTGCCTAACCTGACTGCATAGCTGACATCCCTGATACGTGATCTATCAGAGCAACTCTTGACAGGAATGTATGCATTCGGCCGAGGGCTGCGAGACCTGAACCCTAAACCTGACTGTGACACCCGGCCCCTCACCATCCTGACCCCAATGGTCTATGTATTTTGCATCGCTCAAGTACTCGTGATAGATGCTGAATACCCGGGACTCACCTACCTGAACGTGTAACATGTGCGTCGCACCTAGATTCATCCCCTGCCTGCTTTTCACCGCCTGAGCCCCTGATAGCGTCGTCCTCGCTATTGCCACACTGCCCTGCGGGATGTCTATACGTGGTCCCAGGTATCCTGGTTCCTCGATATTGATATTGCCTAGTGCTTTGACTCCATCAACAAAAAAAAAAAAACTTTTGAACCTAGAGAGCGGATCGATGAGCAGCCCCTCTAGGACCTGATCATCAAAATGTTTGCTGCCGATGTGCTGAACAAAAAACTGGGGGGGCACCTACGCTCGGTTTGGGATCGGGGACCCTCCGGGTAACCCGTTGAGCCCTCTGCTCTGCAATATCTACTTTGACCAGCTGGACAAATTCTACCCTGGACTAAATGTGCAGTTTGACGTTTGCACCCAACTGCAATGCACTGTGGCGGTAATACACGCTGGCTGGGTTAGCCACGGACTGTACGCTCTGTTCCGTGCCTCTGACTCTGCCTAGTATAAATAGCTCATGCTGCAGTAAAAGAAGTGACCCCGTCAAAAAATCTCACAATAGCCACGCTCGCACTCGCGACCACCACACCGGGGAAGAATTGTTCCGACGAATGCACATAGTACGCTACGTCAACGACATCCTCATCGGAGTACTCTGTACGATTGCCTCCGCCCTCCGGATCATTGAGTGCGTAGGATCATACCTCAATATTGAGCTCCACCTAGAATGCCAGCGATCTCACCTACTGCACTCGATGACGTAGCGGATTCCTGGGGTTCACACCAAAATTGCGGCCTTCCTTTGGAGAACCTCACTCTACATACTCCTATAGTATCAATACCCTAATCAATCTGGGCGCCCGGGCCACGTTCCACCATCCTAGAGTGGAGCAAGCGTATCTCCGCTATGCTGAACGTGCGATCAGCCTCCAACTTTCTAAAACGCTCATTCGCCTGCACTCACATCTGGGGAAGTCCCTGCACTGCCTGAGCGAACTGATACACTGCTCCAAGAGCCCCCGTTCAAAGGGGGTTGTTGACATTTGTCGTTCTCTGAAAGAAGGACGTGAACGGAGTGCACTATATAAGAGTCGGACCACCGTATAGCCCCACCCGTCCCTGCTGGACCCTTTAGGGCCAATGCGTGCGCGAAGACCCCTACACGTGTCCCTTGGAGCCACGAACATGTAACTCCTATGCTGGAATCCGAGCTTCAACTGGAGACCAAACAACAATGTCGGAACACCATAGGTGAACCCCTCTCCGAAAACATCATGCAACTGGCACGGGAATTGGCCCTGGCCCAATGCGATATGCTGAAACCTTATGTGCCTGTTCTGGAACGATTGAATGAATTCCATGAGGCCCTGACACCCCAGGCCCTAGCGTGCGCTCGGGGGCGCACTGCTGTAAGTTCAATCGAAGTGATGATGGAGTTGTACCGCGTGAGCAACCGACTGCGCTCATGGGGGATGATCGGCGAAAAAAAGCGCCGTCACAAACCCGCATGCTCGTGCCTTACGTAGCACGATTCGTCCTTATTCGAGTTCTACTGTGCGACTACTCGTGGACTATTAAATTACTATACAACGTATTTGCTTCTTTCAAGTGATGCTTTCTGAAAGAAGTACGCTGACGTAGTATGTGTACAGCACTGCCGACAACTTTGGACTACTTATGGCTTTGGTAAACTACCAGATGTGCTTTTCGCTTCTACACACCTTGGGCGCTAAGCACAAGAAGAATGTCCACTATATCGCCCAATACTTCGGGCATGACCCTAAGATCTATCATCGTAACCATGCCTGCACCATGAAAGTGGAGGCCAGCTTCCCATCCAAAGCTGATGTTTCCGGAAGGTTCCGCTCCGACCTCGATCCCCACCTCTGGATACCCAGGCGGGCATTGTACAGCTATCGAACCCCATCCCTGTCTTCGACGAATGCGCGGTATCATGATGCACCAACCCTGATATTCATGTCCACCTCGTCAGTCGCCTGCACCGCAAAAATGTCAAATTCATCGTTGAATCAATTAACAGCGCAACAGGTCGAACGCTGAAAGATCGGAGCAGCCTAGCTGCATCAGCGCTGAACCGTAAGCAAATCCCGTTGATTGTGAAAAGCAAGTTCCACCATCAAGCCGCGCACCATGGGTCGTTCAACATCTTCACCCTGGACAATCCTTACGTGAGCCATGAATCCATCGTCCCCGGATGTATCCGTCTTGCTACGCCCCGCAAGCGTGGATCAAAGGAGCCGCGATCCAGCTCCCCACAACTCTGCGATGAGACGGGGATAGACTACTCAATCCTGAGAACGAAATATATGACCTGTCGTTTGGCGTTACCATCTGGGACCTGGGCAGAGGTGCTCGTATGGGGCGCAAAGTACGACCCCCCTGCTGGGGGAGCTGCATGCACTCCCGGTGCACGAGCCGATCTGATGGCCTCAACTGAGCAACCTACACCCTCCGTCCGTTGGGGACGGGCGTTAAGATCTTTCATAAAAGACGCTCATCGTCTTTCATTAACTTCTGGGGGTGGCACATGCGTGCTATCACCATGCATCTTTCTGAATGACCATAAAGCTACGTGAGCGTAATATCAGCGATGACAACGTTGTGGGTTATGAACTCCTCTTACGCTCGGATCTGCTGGAGTTGGTTGTCATTGGTTCGCTTCTAGTGCTCACGAAGCCTCCACGCCTGTCTCCGACGATTGACGTTGGGTTTGTGCTCCGTCTGTTGCGCTGGTCGTACTATGGGCTGTACTCACCCACACCCACAGTTGTCCAGGCCCTTCCCCGCCTTCATATCCTGCCTGTTACTTCGCACTCGTCTTGGGTTGTCTGGCTGTCCCCACGGGCCCACGCATCTGACCCATCATTCACATTCTGGGGCACAACCCCTGGGTTGAAAAAAAATGTGTCTCATCCTCCAATATTCATCGAATTACATTCGAAGAATGTATACACGCACACACGCCTCTGGACGCTAAGCCAAAAAAAACTCACAATCCTCGTGTTCCTCCCTGTATGCCATTACCGATACATTTTGGTTTGACATAATCTAGACTTGGTTACTGTTCACGAGTATTCATTCATGTAATGAATAATCACCTTCCGCTGGGCTCTGCCCGGAGTCATGCCTTTAGTACGTACTTTACGTACATCGTACGTGTAATCGGATAGCGTAGCCGGGTAACTGCTGGTGTTTTCTTCCTGCTTTTTCCTTTCTGAAACTCTGTGCGTAGCACCTTCATGACATATTGGTCCAGCTCATGCAGGGGTATGTTGCATAAAAGAGGAGTGGTTACTAGCCCTTGGGGGACACCTACCGTTTTCCTGGTAACTGAGGGTTGCTTGTGTTTAGATTTGGAGCTCGTGTCGACTACGTATCCCGCACTGAGCAGCTTGTGTACGATACTTCGCGTGACGGGACAGTCGATACGTCGCCGTAGCCCATTCAGGATGAGCCAATGAGGTATATTATCGATGCAACCCTTGATGTCTCCTGCAATAACCCATGTGTGAGCTGATGCATTAGCTATCCCAAGGTGAAGAAATTTTAAAGCCGTGTGCGTGCTTCTGGCGGGGCTGAAACATTGGCGGCAGTCCAGGAAGTCCTCTTCAAATATGGCGCATATCGTCATTTCAATGGCAGCTTGTACGATCTTCTGTCGGGGATTCACCATCATCATAGATGATGGTGATCTATGATCACCATCCCTGATTCCCAAAGGGCGGAGCTCATGCTTCCCGAATGACGCCGGTTTTGGAATTTCCACCACTCTATTGGGGGTAAATATGTAAGTAGCTGATACTATCTCTTTCGAGATTTTCTCCTGGTACTTGAGGTTTATGCCTTCGATTGTTTCCAATTCCACCCCCCGTGTGAGGGTTCCGCGGTTGCTTTTTATCTTAAGATACGCATGGGTTATGGTGTTCATGTCACCTACTTTCCGGTATAGGTTACCATCTTGTCCAGCCTTTCTCTTGCATGCCCTCCCCGCATCGATAAGTTGAGTTGTACTCACCCCCATTGTCGGATAATCATTCATTACATGTAATGAATGGCGCGCACCGCGCCATGAATATACATTCTTCGAATGTAATTCGATGAATAATTGGTGGGAGCTGAAGAGTAGGAGCGGCTCGCGTACGGATACAGCGTAACGCTCTGCGTCCCATCCCCAAAACGCACATGGGTATTACTGACGCTCCGTCCTCCTCCTCCCCTCGCAGGGTTGGATTCCATAGTTCTCGACATTCTGTGTTTAATGTCAGTTGGGTTTAGGTCCTTGCACCTCCGTTCCCCTGAGGGGGGGGGGGTAGTGTGCCAGTACTCTGCCATGCCATCCCCTGTACGCATGAGACAGCCCATCCGACAACACGGTCATAAGCAAACGATGGCCGATAGGCTAATGCGGGCCCAGCGAGATGTATCAAGTTTATGAACGTAACCATGCCCCACGCTTGCGCAGGGTAATCTTGGCTTTGTATACTAAGCCGCAAGCCACGGTCAGCCAATGCTTTTCCACGGAGTGTTGCCACGACCGCCACATTGGCGACGCTCACGAGTATACATTCTTCGAATGTATGAACTAGCCAACAGAGAGTCAAGCACAAGGGCGCACCATAAAGTATGCTCTGTGGTCCGTATGACCCAATGATGGCGTACTGATGTATGTTCGCACACAGTCAATGATTACAGTCCATCTACGCTCGTTTACACTCCACTCTGCTAGGGCTTTCTTATCCCACCGTGAGTATTCATACTGCGTCGGCCAAGCCGCAGGAAATACGCTGTATATCCGTCTTCCGTTCTTCGATGTACGTCTAACACTTGATGATTGATCACTTTGGTGTATTTCTCGTATACGTTTTTCATTTGGTTCGCGATGTGGGACACAAAACAACGTCTGGGTGCCTTCATCCTTCTCATCTTTTCCACATTCAGTTCTCTGTGCGTCTCCCTTCTTTCCATATTTCCATAGGAACCCAAAGGACTAATATCGTCTCACGCGTTTTTTTATGAATGTGCGTCCTGCGTCCTTTGTTGTTGTGTACGCTCGGTTGGTTTGTTCTTTGGTTCCGCATTGACCACTCACCGCATTCTGACCCTTATGCTTACGCCTCCTTTAGAATCGCTCGTATTTCGCTTCCTTCGACTGTCTCATAACTCCGCCCTTACTTTGGGTTCATTTCCTCCATCCGTTGGGTATTGTAGAATGATATGTTCCTACTGACGTTCGGCGTGCCGCTTTCCATAGGACTCCGAAGGACTACCATCTCAGCTTGTGTATACAGCGTATTACCTGCGACTTGGCCTACGCAGTATGTATATACGTAGGCCCCTTCGGGGACTCCGTATGTTTATTCATCGAATTACATTCGAAGAATGTATATTCGATTTGCACGTTCGGTTAAGCTCACCCAGTACACAATGGGGGGGCGCAGGTTAGGTGCAGTGAATGCGGCTTCTTTAGGGGTCGCACTCTTCCATATTGCACGTTCCTAGGACCCGTGGCGTAAGCTCCTTTCTCTGGAGGGTCTGACGATGATCGTCCATAGTACGGTGTAAAACTGTATGTGTTGTGCATAGCTAGACCGAAATACTGCGACCGTGCGTTCACTTACGTTGAAATCTCCCAGTCAAGGTTCCGGGAGGTTTCCAAAGCACGCCCTTCCTTTGGGAGGATTGTGACCATTATAAGAGATAAAAAAAAATCTCTGGTTGGCCCGAGCTGCTGACGTTACGGTCTGTGACTTATCTACGCTATTTGTGCGTAGACTAGGCCAATTGAATGATGCATCTAATGAATGGCAATCTGGTGCATCGATCTACGAGGTTTCCAAAGGACGCCCTTCCTTTGGGAGGACGCCCTTCCTTTGGGAGGACGGTGACCATTATAAGAGATAAAAAAAATCTCTGGTTGGCCCGAGCTGCTGACGTTACGGTCTGTGACTTATCTACGCTGTTTGTACGTAGACGAGTCCAATTGAAGGAGCTATCTATCGGATCGTAATCTTGGGCGTCGATCTATGAGGTTTCCAAAGGATGCCATTCCTTTGGGAGGACAGTGACCATTATAAGAGATAAAAAAATCTCTGGTTGGCCCGAGCTGCTGACATTACTGTCTGTGACTTATCTACGCTATTTGTGCGTAGACAACACCAATTGAAGGAGATATCTATCGGATCGTAATCTTGTGCGCCGATCTATGAGGTTTCCCTAGGACGCCCTTCCTTTGGAAGGACGTCACGGAACGTTGACCATTATAAGAGATACAAAAAAATCTCTGGTTGGCCCGAGCTGCTGACATTACTGTCTGTGAATCGGCTATGGTGTTTGTGCGTAAACGACGCCACTAGAAGTATAAATCTATCGTATTGTAAGCTTGGGCGATGGTTTTTGTAAGTGTTATACACTATCTTTCATCGTCCTCCCTTCGTTGGTGCATGCGCACCGGAAAGAGTCGGGTGGCTACGCAGCCAGCGTCCACGCCTTCCTCCCGCGCGTTCTTTAATACGCCCAGAGATGGATACGGCGGTAATGGCGTCCTTTGGAAAGAGGGACGAACTTTATCTTTGGTAAGCTCAGGGGAGACGGAGGGTGCGTAAGCCCAAGCACCCATCCTTTGGCGAGGTGGCGTTCTCTATGTGTATTCATACTGCGTCGGCGAAGCCACAGGAACTACGCTGTATATCCGTTGGAGACTTGAATACCACTCCGTCGTCCGGTTTTATGAACGTCTCCCGACATTCTTTGGAGAAGCATAACGCACGCACGTCCGCGTTTCCACAGGACGGTAATACGCGCGTTTCCAAAGGAATCGCGTCCTTCGAATAAAGGAGGCGTCCTTTGGAAAGCTCTGAGAGTAGGAAGGGCCCGCGCAAGTAGTCCGAAGTCTGGCAGAGAAGCCCTTCGGTTCCTAGTTCACTCCGTTCACGTCCTTATTACAGAGAACGACAAGGCGGAAAGCATCTACTTCCGTCCTTCGGTCTTGGCTGTAAGGCTAGACTCATGTGCGGAGCACCAAGCCTAAACATGCGTCACGGCTGACGGATGTTCTTTGGGCAGGTTCTGGATACATCGGTTCTCGCTGATTAGTTCACGTACGTCTTTCAGAGAACGGTGGTCTCAAGGAGACCGCCAGTTTATGAAAGATCACTTAGGTTTGCTAAGCAAGTAAGAGTGAAGGTTAACTCATGCGCATCGCACTGATGGTTTTTGTGCGTACCGTCGCACCCCATCATCGAACTCTTTACTCTACGCCAATTGACCAATGTGTACACATTCTTCGACTGGCGTAGAGTTAATTTTATGAATCAAAATCACTAGTTCAGGGAGTGACCGGACACCATCTTCGATGATGAGCAGTTCACTTCCTGAACGTAAACTCAAAAATGATGACCAATAAACAACTAGTAGACTTGTTTTACAAATTGCCGACAAAAGCGTTAATCAACGATATCTTAAATTGGTTGAAAAGGTCCGAGCTTATACATGACTCTTTAGTAGGACTTGGACATGGTTTAGAGCAGTTTATTTCTAACGAGTCGGCAATCTTAGAGCCGATGAGGGAAGAGCAGCAGGCGGAAAAGTCAACGTTACCAGCACCGAATTTGCGCAATGGCACTACGGGTTCCGAATTAGCCGATCAAACCGAAATTGCGTATATGTTCGATGAAATTATACCCGAAGTTTATGATCATCTTTTGGAGCTAAACGATTTTAACAAACTCTGCAAAAAAATCGAGTTGGTTGGCGAGGTAGGATCAGACCAAGATGCTAAAGCGCCCGTTAAAGAAGGTTTCATCTTTTTGCATGTATTGATAACTTATATTTATGACATCTGTTATAACTTAATCAAATTGCTCAAAGCATTTACTGATGGTGATCCGAGTCAACAGCTGGAAAGTTTGTATAAAGAAAAGCAAAATCAATTACGTGAATGGCGATCTAGTTTACAATCATTGGACAAGCAAACTAGGTCTAATCTTCTAATTCATGGAGTTCAACTGTTAGTTATCTATAAAAACTTATATGCTGATCATCAGCTCATACGGGATGCGGTCTACGCATCGCTACGTGTGAAACCGGGGATGGGTGATGGTGCGCAGATAAGCCAACTGCAAGGGCCTATTCTGATCGAAACTGATGATTCAAGTTTACAAAGCGATGAAGCGGAATCAACTCGAGTTGTACAGAGTTTAGATCAGGTGCCAATTAGGTCGCGTCTACTAGGTTATATGATGTTGGATTCTGACTATAATAATTTTTCCGAGTATTTATGTGATTATTCCTTTCCGTCGGTCAACTTTTATCATCGGATGTTTTCAGAGCGGATACGAACAGAAACCATAGTAGACTTTCAGAAGTTTAATGAGCGGATCTTACAAGATCCAAAGCAAAATCGTAATCACAGACGGCATGTGTTTGTCTACATCTCAACTAACTCACTAATCTCCGAAGAGGCCCTGAAGCAACTAACCACCCCCCCGTCGTTTTGTGCGCAAGTGTTCGATAAGAGGGAGGATTTACATTGGTTTATTGGGCGTAGCTTAGCTACGGCGCTCGCGCTCGAAGCCGAAGGTAGTGATGGTTACGCTGTACCTTTAGTTATGGTCATCTATATAAGTCTCAAGTTTTTACTCGCAAACGAAAAGTTTCTTGCCATGTCGTCCGATCGAATTTCGTTGCTCAAAAATTGTGCGAAAATGTGGGCTGAAATCTGCAGCCATACGAGGGCCTTATCTACGATTAATCAAAAGCACTACAATCACAAGTCGGGTAGGGGTTCAATGTTTCAAATTACTATGCTGAAGATAAATATACCAAAGAAAGAATTGAGGAGTATAAAAACCGGGTATATAGCTAAGCCAATGATTGTGCCGCCTAAAGATTGGTCAATAACGACAAATCAAGTGGGCCTTCACCGTGCCAATACGGTAATCGATGCCTCTGGCGTGACGTATGGATACCCGGCCAAAACGGGGGGGTATTTAACCGAAAGTATGCTAAAAATGATAAGTCCTAGCGTAGATGTTCCTGAGGACATTACACTGTTGTCCCAGAAGATGGTTGATGTAATTAACAAGTATCAAGGCCAAGAATTCTGGATTAACTACGATTTATTACTGCCAATAATTAGAAATATGAGGGATTTATCAGTGAAAGATTCAGACGTGTGGGGGTTGGATCCCGCTGATCTGGAAATCTACGCAGCAGAGCATGAGGAACAAGTGAGGTTAGCTATTCTGAGGAGTAATAAAAAGATAAAAATGGCCAAGGAAACGTACGCCAAGATGAAAGCAAATGCAGCGGGGTCAAAAGTGCGTAATGCTCTAAGTGTCAAACACTCCACGGCTATTGCACAGCTCCTCGAGATGATCAGCTTTAGTGGTATGACGGTCTATATGCCGATCTATACGGACTTCCGCGGGCGTATGTATCATGCATCTTCTTTATCACCGCAACATGGCAAGCTTTCACGTCTATTTTGGCAAAAACCTTGTAACGGACGCAAGTTGACTCCATATGAGATCCGTATACTTAAAACCTTATGTGCGATTAGTTACTATCCAAAAAAATACACTAATTATACACAGGCGTATGAAGATTACGTACGCTTGGAGACAAGCGAGGCGGGTGGGGAGTCGAGAGGTAGCCCGCGCCCTGAAGGGGAAACCCTCCGTGGGGTTGGCGAGGAGGACACTACACCCCCGCAGGGAGGGTGCAGCAGCGCTAGCGCTGCTGCTACACCCCCGCAGGGGGGGTGCACACACACCCTGCGGGTGTGTGTGTGTACGGCTATAGAGACCGAGAGGGCGCGCGAAGAAGCAAGGTTACGACAAAGCCTAAAGGCTAAATCGCCTACACTATTTTTCATGTATAAAACTATACTAGAAGCGAACTGGATACGGTATGAGCCATCGATCAAAATGGATGCTTCAGCTAGTATTCTGCAGGTTATGGGACTCATATCTCGTTCACAACCTATACTGAAAGTGTCCAACTTATTAAGTACAGAAGAGGGAGGAGCCCTAGATCCCTATACCGAGATTGGCAAGTCTCTAGTCCTGCCGAGTGATCTAACCGACGAAGAATTGACATGCTATCAACATCTTATCAGTAATCGCAAGTACATCAAACTTGTACTTATGACCTATTTTTACGGATCCAAACCATATATCATGGCCCAAAAATTAGGCGAGTTTAGCGACTTTGAAGAATACGGTATAAAAGTTTTAATGAAAACCATAAATCGGTTTACGGAGCAATTGACAAATGAAAGTGTATTGAAAGACGGTTTTCAGTTTATGTTATTATTGAAACGTATCAATGATTGCTATCCCTTGAGCTCAACCAATACCAAATATATGTCCATTCAAAATTACTATCACAAAAAGGAGCAGACTCGCGTTGACTTCAAATATGAGTCGGAGGGTAACTTGGTAAGTCATAGGCTCAGGTTCACTTATTATTTGGATCAGCATGATAAGCGAAAAAGCCAGGATGCTTTATTGGCCAACCTGTTTCATACTCTCGACGCATTCCTTGCGCAGTCGGTGGTTGAAGCCTGCACTCGAAACAATATTTTCATAATTACTATTCACGACTGTTTTATTTGTTCCATTAAAGATCTAGAGCAAGTACGCCGGTTTTATACTGAGGCTTGTGCTCAATTATATAAATTCAATGTGTTCCGTGATCTGATTTTTATTGAACCAACCACAAGTAAGATCAGCACTGAAGTTAGCCTGTTGCAAGCTGAGCTCGATCGAATGACACGCCATCTGGATGAGCTTTACGATTTGCAGGTAGAACAGTCTATCAAAACCAGCTACTATGCTCTTCAGTATGAAGCTTAGCCTCAGTGACGTATCACGGAGTTGCTCAGCGAACTTGCCGAGCGCACGGCGTCCTTTAGATCTCGTGGGCGCGTTGTCCGTCTTCGGCATTCTGAGCGGTTCCCGGCTTCCTTTGGAGACGCATGATACGGTTTCTGAAAGATGCGCTTATCCATTGGTGTGCGCGATTGGGGGCCTCCGCTGGGGCCCGGAAATGGCGTACTACAGTATGAGAGTCGCATTCATCTCTGATGTGTGGGGGTCCTGCATGTGTAAACCAACTGAAGGATCTCCGCTCGACGTACTGCATTGTACACGTACGTGACCGAAGCATAGGGGCGTTCTTTGGATCGAATGCGTGCTCAGAACGCTAGGCGAAGGTCGAGTCGATGTAGAGAGAGCAACATTGTCAACATAGGAAAAATGATACGAATTTTGCTAAAAACAAATATTATCCAAAATCAAGTTGCGTCACCAGAATTACTGGCGTATAGCCGGGTATATGAGATTTTAAAACGAGTTCACACCTGCGCGACTCTGAGCGCGCAAATCACGGCTATCTATTATCAGAACCATAAGCTACAATACCGATCTATGACTCATCGTATGCCTTTATTCGATGAGTTGTCCATTCGGTGTTTGTTAGAGGATTTTCAAGCCCACATGGAGGATACTGATAGTAGTAACCGTATATTGTCCACGGATTTGGAGATGGTTCTAGGGTTCCAAGTCAAATTACTAATCGAGTCCGATTCTCTCGAACATTATCTGCGTAAAATAAGTCGACAATTGGACCAACTCCCCTACCTAGTTCCGGTTCTTACACCTGAAACCCAAACGGTGAGGAGCAAAGTGCACCCAGGCTTCCGTAACCGAATGCGCTATCGCACCAAGTTCTCGAAGGGAAAGCAGCCAACACGGGAGCGCATCTTCGATTCTCAAAAGAGCTTGAAACGTACTAGTTCAAAAACCGGAGCGTCGCCGCCCGCCCCGATTGAATTGCGTCGGCGTACCGATCGGGGGCGCGTATCAGGTGGAAGCCGTAGCTTAAGTGAGCGTCACTTAGCTAGATCAAATGAGGGTTCAAGGGTGCAAACGTTGGATGAGGTAACCGACTCAATTCTCGAACACATGCACCTCCCCGACCCCCTCAAGGGTACACCTATCCGAAGTGTACACCTGCGTCCCGATTTACTATTCGACTTCTTTATGGAAGTAGACCTCGAGCCTACGGATAAAACGTCTCGCAAGTCTCTACCACCTACAGGGCCTAAGATTCTTATTCCAAAGAAGCCCGAGTTGATTATTCCCAAAATTCTTATTCCAAAGAAGCCCGCGTTGATTATTCCCAATATTCCCAAGATTCTCCTTCCAGAAAAACCAGAGATAATTATCCCAACAATTCTAATTCCAACCCGGCCTAAAATACCTCCTAGGCAATTGCTCTCTCATGTTCACAAAGTGGCCGCGGCCACGCCCTATGTGTATACCGCGTATGTACCGATTCGTAACATGAACACCCAAAACTGTGGGGATTATACAGCTCAATGGGATGAGATTTTATTGTGTAGAGTGGATTCGGATGAGACCCCCTCGGTGGGTATACATACTAGCAGCAGCGTCAGCGCTGCGGCACCCTCCCAGCGGGGGTGTACGTCGGCGGAGCCGCACTTGAAAGAAGCAAATACGTTGTATAAAGGAGGATCAAGTTCAAGGAGCACGGTAAGAGGCCAAGTCGTATCGGGACTGACATCAGCTTCATTGAAGCACCGTCGTTTTTCCACCGCGCGTGGGGCTAACTCCAATTTGTGCGGGTGCCCAACAAGCAAAGAGACCTGCTGCTGGGCAAGTGATCACAGAGCCCCGAGTGGTGTAAAGCGGACCTCGTGCGGACACACGCCTCGCGGTTCACAAGCCAAAGTGGTCCACTCGAAGCCTACGCCCGCCCTGCGGGGTAGCGCGACCGTTCTTCTTGAACACAAGTACACAATCTTCGATTGTAAAATCGATGATTACACAATCTTCGATTGTTCCACCTCCAGCTTCCCGAAGGACGCACGTTCCCGAAGGAAGCGAAGGACGCCCTTCCTTCTGGAGGACGTACGTTTCCGAAGGAAGCCGACGTCCTTTGGAGACGTGGAGGTTAAAATCGATGATTATATACCAAACCCTAAGGTTAGCTCCGCGTCCTACCAGATGCTCGAGAGCTATGGTGAATCGACCAGAGGTCTCACATACTACGTCGGCGGAGCCGCACTTGAAAGAAGCAAATACATTGTATATGGCGGCGGGTGTTTGAAGCAGCCCCCTAATCATCGATTCCCGAAGGACGACGCGCGTAAGCGCCATCGAAGATTGTGTAGACGAATCGCCCGACAACCGCTGGCTTCCTTCGGGGAGCGCTCCAGACTGAGGCCACACACCGTGCCTTTAGGTAGGCGATGTTTTTCTAGTAGAAAAGAGCGGTCTTCAGGAGAAAAACAAGCTACCAAACGAGCGCATCCTCCCCGATCTGCTGACACCGGCGCCGCAGGGTATAAGGAAGATCGACGGTCGACTAGCGCGGGTGTCGCGTCAACTGGGTCTACGGCCAACAAACCAACCCAGAAGGTTAAAGCTTCCCGAAAGCCGAGGCCCGTCAATCAAACTTCACAATCTTCGATTGTAAAATCGAGGATTAATAATTCAGAGTTTTTGATGCCACTGACTCCTAAACCTAGTCCTAAGTATTTGTCCATATTATTGACTGCTGATTTGGAAACAGGCTTTCTGGGCGCCTCCATGGAGTCCACGCGCGGTTCGACCAGCACCGGAGTTTCGTCGGGTACGGATAGTCCAGCTCGGGGGGGGGGTCCTCAGCAGGGGGAGCAGATGCGTCATTATCCCTACATGTATAGTATATCCGGAGAGTTCACCTACGTGCACAATCTAACATTGAGTTTGTCACAGAAGGACTTGTGTGAAAAGTCCATAAAGTTAGGTTGTCATCTGATTTATACGATCAAAAACCGTATAACCAAGCGGATCCTAGCGAGCAAAGTCTACCGCGAATTCTCAATTTACAAGGTATTAGTGTATATGCACAATTTTGCCAATTTTGATGGAATATTTATACTCGAATCAATTAGTACCGATCCGGCTCTTCGCAAGAAAGTTAAAATTCTAACACGAGGCCATAACCTGTATTCACTATCTGTTGTTTTGAATATCATACACGCAGAGATTGGGTATAAAACCCTAATCATTGAATTCCGAGATTCCTATAAAATTCTACCGGCAAGCCTTAAAGTTTTGTGTAAAACCTTTAAGACTGGCTCGCAAAAACACGAATTGGATATTGGCAGTTATACAGATCTAAAGAGCATCACAAAAAATCTATTGGCTATTAAGAACTATTGTCTACAGGATGCCCAGGCGCTTTGGGAAGTCCTTCTTAAGTATAAGCAAATGATGTTCTCTGCGTATGAGATTGATATAACGGAAAATTTATCGGTTAGTGGGTTGGCATTTAAAATCTATCGACGTCAGTATTTGAATTATCCACAGGATCTCATAGAGATCAATCATACAGAAAATGAGGCCTATATCAGAACAGCGTATGTGGGTGGTATCACCGATGTCTATAAACCTCGCGGGGAAAATTTGTATTATTATGACATCAACTCGTCTTACCCTGCGAGTATGCTGAAAGATATGCCCTGCGGTCCTGGTAAATTTGTTGCCGATTATGAGAAATTAATGCAGCCTGAGAACTTAACCAAGTTTATGGGTTTTTTAACTGTGCAAATCACGGTACCAAAGGAATTAAACCTTCCATTCCTTTGGATAAAATCATCCGAGCTGGTGGATGATCAAAGATCATCCACCTGGCGAGCAGCAATCAAACACACCCGTCAGGCAAGCTCGGATACTCACTCAGTGAGTTCGAACTCGGTGAGTACCAATTCGCTGAATACCCCTACCCACAGCTTTGCTGTGGGAGCACACCCCTCCGTGCTTTGCAAAAAAAGGCGGGTGTGTAAAGTATCGCACAACACGGCTGAAGCCGCCAAAGCGGAGGCAACCGACCCCCCATCGCGCCCCCCCTCTGGGCGATTAGTTTTTCCCGTAGGAACATTTCAAGTTACAATCTTTTCGGAGGAACTTAAATATGCTCTAAAAGAAAAGCTGTGTACGCTTGATAAAGTGTATAAAGCTTTGGAATATCAACCGGCTAAATTGTTTACCAACATTATTCATGACTTTTATAATAAACGAAAGAAGGCCAAACAAGAAGGGGATCAAGCCTACAATTATATTTATAAACTTTTATTAAATAGCCTATATGGCAGATTTGGCATGAAAAGGGTAACTGAATGTGCTGAATTTGTTGACAATACTAACAAACCCGGATCTCGACTCCTACTACTGGAACGTATGTATAACATTACCAATATCCTTCAATGTAGTGAGCATATGCTATTGATTACTTATTTAAAACCAGCGTCGGACGAATACATTAAGCGTATACTCCAAGATAACCAATACAACCAGAAGACTAAGAAACAGATTGCAAAGCAGCATGATGACGACATAAGGAATATGAATGAGTTCATCACGGCCCCCCAAATTTCGGCGGCAATTGCCTCTTATTCGCGTATTCATATTGATCGATATAAACGCCAAGTAGAGAAGCTCGGAGGTACGGTGTACTACTCAGATACTGACAGTTTGGTCACAGATATCCAATTACCTGAGAACTGCTTGTCTTCGGAGTTAGGCGCACTGAAATTAGAAGCGACAATACGATCGGCTTATTTTATTGCTCCTAAAATCTATATGTTTATTGATCATAGTGGTAATAAAACAGTAAAATTCAAAGGGGTGAGCAAACAGTATCAAGATCAGCTGACTCCCGAATGGTTCGAATCCATGCTGACGCGAAATTATACGGCCACGGTCAGTCTTGATATCCCTATCAAAAAAAACTACAACACGCTAACTATATCTCGTCACGTTTCTGAGTATAAACTTAACGTCTTTAATGCGATCAAGCGTAAGAAAGTCTATGATCACACAAATAAATGGATTGATACCCAACCGCACGATATGTCAGACCGCAAGGAATAAGTTCGGCACACCGCGCAACCTCCAATCAATCCCTGCGGGATTGTGAAACCAACTGAACTGGCCTTCGGCCGAATCAGCGATGGCGGCGGGGAGCGTTTCCCCAAGGACGCACGTCTTTCAGTGGACGCCAAGCGTTTGGAAAGACGTGCAGAAAGCAAAGGACGGTAGCACACCAAAGGCTAAGTGCTGCAGATCGAAGCTTGTGTGGTGTCGGATTCATACTGCCTCGGCTAACTTCTGGATTGTCGTAGCAAATACGTTGTAATACATACTTGCAGCAGCGTCATCGCTGCTTAACCTCATATGGATAAGGCACCCCCCCTGCGGGGGTGTAGCAGCAGCGCTAGCGCTGCTGCACCCCCCCCTGCGGGGGTGTAGCCCAGAGGTGATCTTTCAGTAAGCAGCATCCCCGTCCTTTGGAGAGGTGATCTTTCAGTCCCTAAAGGGGACCTTTGGTTTCCGCAGGATGCTCGGATGATCTTTGATGGCCTCCGGCATCCGAGCATCCTACGGAAGCCAATGCCCCCCCCCCCCGGCGGGGGTGTACGTCGGCGGAGCCGCAGTTGAACTACGTTGTATAGTTCACTTTGTTTCTGAAAGAAGAACGTGAACGGTAGATCCAAAGAGAGGCGAGGGAGCTCCTAACTCACCATTGTATCAACGTTCGCGGAACAACGATTCCTGAAAGACGAAATTAGGCGATCGACTGATCGTCTCCGTCAGTCCGCGGAATACGTCTCGTTCTATGAAAGACGTCAGTGCGAAGCAGCTCTGGAAAGAATGACTCATTTCGGCAAGGGACGCCAATGGATCACCTAGGAAAAGAAAGCTCCGCAAGCGAACCGAAAATGCTTATGAAGTACATTCATTTCTATAAGAAAATGAAAAACAATACGCCAAAAGTTATGTTAAATACAGATTTGCTAAAATTAAAGATTCAACTGTTGCTGGATGCGTGGCCTAGTATAGACACCATTTACAGCAAATGGTACCCATCTTCTTCGACGACGCTTCGGAAGGCGGCGCTTAGGAATCTCAAAGTTTTTCACATGGTTGGTGTTCAACTTATCACCGGTGTGGCCTACTCACGCGGACCGAGATATAGCAGCGTGTTTATAACTGCACCACGCCTTAAGGCACAGTTACTTAATTTGTTGTACGATTGGGGAAGAGTTAAGGAGCAACTAAGCCAAAACCTGCCGCCGAAAGTTTGTACTAGTATAGAGAAAGCGCTACCTTACTTTCGCTATGCTCGCCCGAAGGCCGACGTCTTGGCGCAAGGGCTTTTATTGTGTTCAGATTTACAATATTTAAAATTCGAACCACGCACCGATCAATTCTTTTTGTATGAAAAACAGCGAGGATGTTACGTCTCTGTGGACAAGGACTTGGTATCGCGCAGAATCTATGCCTTACTACGGCACCATCTTTCGCTCTGGTGTGATGTTAGCTATTGTACTAAAATGCAATATTTCAATCAAGTAATGTTTCATATCCTATCAAGTATCCCCGATTTAGACTTACCAGAGTTTGATTACCACCATATATCCTATACAAACGGTCTTTTGAATGTACATACAAAAGAGTTGCGGGAACATACACCGGATATTTTTATTACATCAGCATTTACTAGGGATTATGACCCAAAAGGGGAGCCAATAAACTTTATCAACGCGACGTTTGGCGATACCCCCACATCCACTGCCTATGTAAGGGCCGCCTTAGCTTTATTACTCCGGCCCACAAACGAGTACAGAGCCAATTTCATCATCTTGGGGGGCAACGCTACAGCGAACGCCCGTACGGAAAAAGTTATAGCTTCGTTGTTTGGAGCGGACCACCGTATCGTTGTGCCACTTAGCTCCCTGAAGCCGAACAACTACGGCATTCTCAACTTGCAGGGAAAACGTCTTATCATTATTACCGAGCACGACAAATCTCAGCCCAATTGGACAGTACTAAACCAACTACTTGCGCGAGACCCTATTCACATTCATAGCTCGAAACAACCCGACCGAACTCTTACCGTGAGGGGCTCGATTCTTATCCGAGCCCGCCAAGGTAGTAGCGCGTGGAATGAAATGATCGACCCTACATTAAAAATCATCCCGATTGATAGTCAAGCGGGCGATACGCCAGAAGGCAGTGACTCCAAATGGGAAACCAACCTGATGAATGAACGAGATGCTATAATCAACTGGGCGCTCGATCTTGACCAGGAACAGGCCATCAAATGCCTTAGAGAGTCGTCAGCGTCTTCGGTGTATTCCAACCCGAGGCCTCGATCGAAGATCTCCAAATCTACGATCAATCAGGCGATTGACACTATAGCTGCGTCGCAACAAGAGTATGATTATCAGTTACGAGGGCAGTCAGTTATACAAAATGTAAGTGGTGATGAACATGATTACCTGGATTTATGGATAACCGAGCAACTTACGCCAGGGCCTGGTGCTTATTTAGGCTATGGGTTATCAACGGACGATCAACACGACCCCCGGCTATACCCGACCTTCATGCGCTGGTGTGCCAGTAAAAACGTAAATCCGGATATTACCCACTTGAACTTTACTCAACACCTGCTAGCCAAATTAAAAGCACGAGAGTGGTCTGTGAAAAAGAAAGAGCGCAAAAGCGGCGTGTATATTGAAGGGGTTCAAATTAATATCGAGCCTCACGCAGTAGCTCAGAATAAACTCGAGATTATACAGGATCAAGTGGCATGTGAGAGTGAAACGCCCCAATCACTTGGACGCCCTCGGAAAGATGTGAGCGACTCAGCGTCCCGTGCGAGTATTACCCCCAAAAAACGGGGACGCCCTCGGAAAGATGGTTATGCTTCTGCGTCCAGTGCTAATCTTACGCCCAAAAAGCGGGGACGCCCTCGAAAAGAAGGGCATGCTTCTACGTCCAGTGCTAGTCTTACGCCCAAAAAGCGGGGGCGTCCCCCTAAAGATGGGCAACGATCCGCGTCCAGTGCTAATCTTACGCCCAAAAAGCGGGGACGCCCTCGGAAAGAAGGGCATGCTTCTACGTCCAGTGCTAGTCTTACGCCCAAAAAGCGGGGACGCCCTCGGAAAGATGGTCATACTTCTGCGTCCAGTGCTAATCTTACGCCCAAAAAGCGGGGACGCCCTCGGAAAGAAGGGCATGCTTCTACGTCCAGTGCTAGTCTTACGCCCAAAAAGCGGGGACGCCCTCGGAAAGATGGTCATACTTCTGCGTCCAGTGCTAATCTTACGCCCAAAAAGCGGGGACGCCCTCGGAAAGAAGGGCATGCTTCTACGTCCAGTGATAGTCTTACGCCCAAAAAGCGGGGACGCCCTCGGAAAGATGGTCATGCTTCTGCGTCCAGTGTTAGTCTTACGCCCAAAAAGCGGAGGCGTCCCCCTAAAGATGGGCAACGATCCGCGTCCAGTGCTAATCTTACGCCCAAAAAGCGTGGACGTCCCAGAAGAGCAAGCAAAGCCCCCAAGTGATCTATGATTTAGCGCTCGAAGATCGGCTTCGCCGGCAAACCTAGGGAGGCTTCCGTGAGGCCAAGTACTTGACTACTGGCGATAAGGGAAAACTGGTATCTGTACTTGAACATATTAGAATGCAGGTTGAGGTGTGAGGTTCAGCCACGTAGGTAGGGGTGTGTGCAGCTAACTCCATGGGACGTGGTTGGCGAAAATGAGTTGGGGCTCGGCTTGTACACGTATTCCAATTACACCCAGCGATGCAGTGTGGCTACCCCCCCTCAGGGGTGCAGCAGGGCTTGCGCAGCAAGCCCTGCTGCACCTCTGGCCACACAGCTCTCCGAAGGACCCAGAGGTTAGCCGCTGCGTTGCACTCGAAGGTGCGCTTCCCTCGAAGAAAGGAGGGGCACTGCGTAAGCACGCAGGAGACCCAGCGTCCTTCGGAAAGCGATCTTGAACGTCCTACGGAAAGCAGCGACGCACGTCCGTTGGAGGACGCCGATGCTTCACCTCAGACGGATAAGGCGCACTCGAAGATGCGCTTCCCTCGAAGAAAGGAGGGGCACTGCGTAAGCACGCAGGAGACCCAGCGTCCTTCGGAAAGCGATCTTGAACGTCCTACGGAAAGCAGCGACGTAAAGGATGGCTGTGTGTATGTTAGGAGTATGAGGGGATCACATCATGTGCTCATACACGGCATTCATTCAAAAGGATGGCCCTGTCTCCCTGTACCGCTTCGGCATTAGTTCACTGAAAGTGAACTACAAAGGACGTCCATGCTTCGGAAGCCGCCAGAGGTGAAGCGGCCCCGAAGTGCGGCGTGGTCGTTTTTTCGAAGCTGAGCTGGAGCGCGCGCAGCGCCGCCACCCTTGGGTGCATGAGCTTAAAGGTAGCACGTTTCTTTTTCGTTCAACAGCGCGAAGGTGAGCGCGTGCTTGTACACACAGCAAGCTTACTTTCAGGCAAATCCATGAATGCCTTCACAGAGTGATTGGTAACGTTCACATTATGCTCTGCATAGCGATGTATTTTTACAAAGGACGTCCGTCCTTCGGAAGCAGAGCTTAGATGTACGTGATGGATGTGTTCGGACCGTGCCCTCAACGTTTATGAAAGAAGCTCGTCCGGCAGCTACGTCTTTCCGCAGAACGCCATCAATCGCAGAGCGATTGTCTCGTTCAGATTGAGGCTTTCTGAAAGACGCCTGAGGTTCAGCAGCGCAAGCGATGCTGCTGAAAGACGCTCATGGTGGTGATCTAGGATCACCACCACCAGAGGCCCCCAGAGCTTCGCCGACGTAGTATGTGTAGTACGAAGTGGTGATCTACCATCACCATCATCATCTTCGATGATGATCACATACGTACCTCGTGGACCGGAGTACGTGTACTGAGCACACCTCTCCAAAGGATGGTAAGGCGCTACGGTTACGAACTCCGTTGGCGGCTGAACGTCTTTGGTGCTTAGCACTCGGAACCTCTTTGGTGCTACGCACCCTGAAAGACGGCATTCCTTCGCAAAGCACGAAGACGGAGAACTAGGTGTATATAAAGCGATAGGGACTTGGAGTTGTTGGGACTGTACCGCCATAACCGTGCTTCGATACCGGTGGATGGTAGTTGCCTTGGTGAACACCCGCCCTGGGTGGTGTGCCCGAAAGCATAGGGGGGAGTATGTGCGATCTCGGAGAGAGCGCCACGCTCTAATGCCGTTCACCAGCTACACATCCTGAACTACTAGTTAGTTCCCTTTGTTTGCGAAGCATGCGAATCACGAACGTGAACGTTAGTACACCCCCGCAGGGGGGGTGCAGCAGCGCTAGCGCTGCTGCTACACACCCGCAGGGGGGGTGCAGCAGGGCTTGCTGCGCAAGCGATGCTGCTCATGAGGATCATAGATCAGCATGATACCGGAAAGAGCAATCTCTGATTGCCATCACGAAGTACTCTGAAAGACGTACGTACCTCGTTGGTGCGCTTCCCTCGAAGAAAGGAGGGGCACCACGGAGAACGTGTAATGCATACTAACACGCAATCGTGTAGTATCTAGACATCGAATTGGCGCCTCTATGAACAACATCAAGATAAACAACGAAAACCGACCATTATAAGAGAATAAAAAATCTTTGGAGACCCGAGCTGTCTCACTTTCAGAGTGCACGATATTTCTAGGTCTGGGATTCTTCTTGAACCGTTACCCCCGCCCGTCACAACACGAGGTTGTGGAACCGAGTTGCCTCGCCGAACCGATTTCGCCGTTTGCTCGAATCAAACTAGGTGACATCATCGAAGATGATTGGGTGTGTTCGATTTTCGTCTTTCAGAGATTGTTGATCACTGTGCAACGATGATTCTAAGCTAGGCTTCCGAAGGACGGACGTCCTTTGTAGTACGAAGTGATGGTCACCTTTGGTGACCATCGATCATCATCTTCGATGATGATCACATACGTACATCGTACGTGTAATAAGACCTCGCCCCCCCCCGAAGGTCCACCTCATAGTGCCAGTACACACAGCAAAGCGGTGTGGGCACCCCCCCGGCGGTTTTGTACAGATATACAACGTATGCAATCACCATGTGATTGTCGCTTTCCTAAGCTCAGCTTCGCTTCCCCCCCCGAAGGTGCAGCTTCACCTCTGGGGGATTCGAAAACCAGACCACCCCCCCCGAAGGGGCTCCAATGGTTGTAGGGACGTTGATGTGCTCTTTGGTAGCGTGCACCGCCGGCTAGTGGTTGGGTATACACATACCGCGTCGGCGTGGCCGATGCCTAATACGCTGTATAAACCCGCACAGCAGCTAGGGCTGTACAAAACCTGAACGATTTTGTAAAGCTAGGCTTCGCTTCACTATGCGGACCTTAAGCAATTCCACATTATCAACAATACCTGACCCTTAGAAGTGTATGTAAACTTTTGCTCCGAGCAAGCAATCACACATAGTGATGGGAGCTGTCGCCCTCCAAAGGACGGACGTCTTTCAGAGCGCTGTGCATCCTTTGGAGGAGTGATCTGCTGGTAGATTTACGCCGTAGGTAAGCACACTTTTTTGAATACTCAGAGGGCCGTCGCAATTCAGGAGGCAATCCTTTTGAAAAAGCCCGCCAGATGACCACTCAACCCTATCCTATGTTGGTGAAACAGCCACCATGGACGTGCGGTCAACGGAGGGCGCAATGATTCACACTCCCGCCCCCACCCAGGCGTGCTTTAGACGATTGGCTGTGTTCATTCAGGCCATATCAATCAACTTTACCTCATGCCCCCACTATGTGGGGTGTAGCGTGGATACTGATTCACTCCTCCAAAGGATGCACTGCGCTCTGAAAGACGTCCGTCCATTGGTGGGCGTCACTGATGATTGAGATATGGTGCTTCGCCCGATACACACACAACCGCAGGGGTGTGTGGGTGCCCCCCCACCCCCCCATTAGGGTGTGTACACAATCTACGATGGCTGTCCTCCGGGAATCGTTGATTGCTCCCTCTGGGACCGAATTCCCTCCCCCGAAAGGGCAGCTTCACCTCTGGCGGATTCGACCCCCCCCCCCAGTCCTTCGTAAATCTACGAGGGCAGTCGTCCGGGAATCGTTGATAGGCCCCGGAGGACACGTTTCCCCCCCGAAAGGGCACATACAGCGTAGGCGTTGCCGCACTTGAAAGAAGCAAATACGCTGTATAAGGGGAGCCCAGAACGAACTGACGACAGAAATACATAGATTAGTACGAAGTAATTACGTACATCGTACGTGTAATACAACGTTGTTTCCTGCGGATATGCAGACGTACGCACGCAGTGTGTAGTATGGTACAACACATAAGCTAGGGGACATGTTACGTATTGTAGTTCACTGCAAGTGAACGATCATGAGTGTTTTGAAGATTCGTAGATGAGTGCGGTCGGGTGTATTCCACATGGACCAAAGGCAGCAAGAAAAAGAGATATATACGTTCACGACGTAAATGAGTACCTAGTCAACAACTGTTCGAACTATGACAAATCCAGCAATTATGGCTTTAGCTACATTCTATAAATTACGCACAATGTTAGATAAAACAACGATTTTTAAAATAAAAAACAAACCCATCGCTTTATATAGAACTCGGCGTGAAATTGTATGCTCAGAGATACGATCATTGCCGAAAGTATCGATGTTCCCAACGAGGTTGATACTGGATCGTATTGAAAAGCGGCGCAGACGTGAACACACATCTAGGGATCATGACGATCTTTTGGGCGAGCTGATTATTGAAGAGACACCCGATCCCGAATGGCTTATGCCCGCCCCCAATGACTTAACGGAAGCAAGTCCGCCGGGATCGCTAGTAAGTATATTTTCGTCCAGAAGATCGGGCATAGCCGAGCCTACTATTCCTGATAACGGGGGTTCAATCACAGCTACATCAGTAGAACAGCATCGCCTTCTACGTACTACGTATCGCTTTAGAAGTCCAGATTGGGCACCAACGTATAGTAGACGGACACCACATGACTTAGTTGAAGGATCACCAATTTTAGAACACAGTCGCAGTTTTGTTCGAATGGGGACGTATCCAGACAGACTTTCACAACTACATGAGGCTAGGTCCCATGCGATGGGAGCGGGTTTTCATATGGACGAACCAGCAGTAGGGCAAGCATTCGGCGCGGACTCCGGTGTTGTGAGCTCATTGCCCCGCCTTTTTTTCACCATAAGAGACACAGGAGAAGTTCGACCAGCAGCTTATGGCAGTGAACGACCACTAACTTCATCCGTAGAGCAGACCGTGACATCAATGGGACCAGCCCACGATGTGGACGAAAAATCCACGGTTCACGATGAGCTTGACAGTAGCCTATCAGTTATCGACCACCCCGGCGCTACGGTTATAGCTCGCCACGAAAGTCCAATGACGACAGAACATGATCATGAGGTTACACTAATCCAACAAGATGTGAAGATGGATGAGTCCTTACCCAATCAAGCGACTCTAGGTGTAGCCGATGGTCAATTGTCAGTCGATGCTACAACTTCCATGGACAAGGGTCTATACCCCCCTACTACTTATACAGGACGTGCGTCAGCATACCCAGTCAATCATCATGATAACCAATGGCTTACACCTAACTCGCATGGCTCGGACTCCAATTGGATATGGCAACAGTTAGAAGGCTTGACACGTTTTTTTATTAACGGATTTAAGTGGATGGGCAATGGTATTATCACTGCATGCAATTACGGACTTCAAACTGCAGGAAACAGTATTTCAGCGATGGCCATATGGTGTAGAGATGCTCTTTATTGGATAAATAATTGGGTATTTCGCGAGGCCATCCCATATACATTGGATGCGGTCGGTACGGGATTTACAAACGTTTTCGGCGCCAATCCTTGTAATCAACTAATTCCATGTATTACTACGGTGGCGATCAGCATGGTGATATTGGAAGTTCTGAAGCTGATACGCATATGGATACAAAGATAGACGATTGAAGTAATTTGATTGTTCAAATAAATCAAAGAGTTGTTCATCCATCCCGGGTGATATATCAAACTCGCAGCAGGATATCAATATAGCGCATACACATTGCGCACTTTTCGTACCAAGTACATCCCCATGGGGTGGCGTGGTATGTTTATCGAAGCCCCCAGAGGTGAAGCGCACCCGTCGGGGGGCGATGTGAACAAAGTGTGGTGTTCGAAGCAGAGCTCACCCATCGGGGGGCGATGTGAACAAAGTCTATTTGTCGAAGCCGCCAGAGGTGAAGCGGTACATTCGGGGGGCGTGGCGAAGCGGAGATCCCCATTCGGGGGGCGAAGCGAAGCGGAGCTTGAGCGCGACCAGCACCGACACCCTAGGATGCACGAGCTTACGTACATCGTAGGTGCGCTTCCTTAGGCGCACCACGGAGGACGTGCAATCGCGTGGAGATTGTGGCCATATAATATGGCCAGCACCACAACCCCGCAGGGGGGTGCATCAGCGCGTGCGATGCTGCTCATGATGATCATAGATCATCATGATACCGGAAAGAGCAATCTATGATTGCCATCACGAAGTACTCGGAAAGACGTACGTACCTCGTAGGTGCGAAGCAACACGGAGGACGTGCAATCGCGAGGCGATTGTGGCCATCCAATATGGCCACCAGTACACCCCCGCAGGGGGGGTGCAGCAGCGCTAGCGCTGCTGCTACACACAGCCATACTATGCGTTGAGGCTACGCGTTCCAGGGTATACGTGGTGCGGCGCACCTTCGAGTGCAACGCAGCGGCTAACCTATGGGTCATTTGGAGAGCTATGTGGCCAGAGGTGCAGCAGTGCAGGAGATGCTGATACGAAATACTCTGAAAGACGTACGTACATCGTAGGTGCGAACCACCACGGAGGACGTGCAATCGCGAGGCGATTGTGGCCATCCAATATGGCCACCAGTACACCCCCGCAGGGGGGGTGCAGCAGCGCTAGCGCTGCTGCAACACCCCCGCAGGGGGGCTGCCCAGAGGTGCAGCAGGTGGATATTCGATCCAACTGCTGATCATGATGATCATAGATCATCATGATACAGGAAAGAGCAATATCTGATTGCCATCACACCACCGCAGGGGGGGTGCCCAGAGGTGAAGCAGCGTGTGCTATGCAAGCAATGCTGATCATGATGATCATAGATCATCATGATACCGGAAAAAGCAATCTCGGATTGCCATCACAACACCGCAGGGGGGTGCGGCATCGCAAGCGATGTTGATACGAAGTACTATGAAAGACGTACGTACCTCGTTGGTGCGCGTCCTTAGGGGCACCACGGAGAACGTGTAATATGTGGGGCGCGATATATCCGGAAATAGTTGCATAGTTACATGTTCAATTCGTCGATATGTGCAGTAAATTTGGGTGTATCACCCTTCGGTGTGCGATGCGAGGCAGAGCTTAGGGAGCTGTAGTATCACCAGTCGGGGGCGTGGTCGTATTGACGGTCACGCACCCGAAGGGGGCGTAAGTGATCTGATCATCATCTCCGATTATGATCGTTCACTTTCAGTGAACTTCAAAGGACAACAGACCTTCGGAAGCAGAGCTTATGCTACGTAGACGAGATACCCATTCGGTGTGACGGCTCGTTATACAAAGGACGTATGTACTTCGGAAGCAGAGATAGCGCGCGCATCGCAGCAACCATTGGGTGCATGAATACTACATGCGGGGGGCGAAGCGAAGCAGAGCAGGTGCGAGCGCAGCGCAGACACACATGTGGGCAGGAGCTTAAGAGCATAGGATGTGAGATGGTGGTGCAGATGATGGTGCTATTGGTGCAGATGATGGTGCAGCTGTGTGTGAGGATGATGGGGATGTAGGAGAGGTGTGGGAGGGTGCGGGTGAGGGATGCGGTGTGGGAGGTGTTGTGGTGTGGGAGGTGTGGGAGGTGTGGTGGAAGGTGGTGTGGAAGGTGTGGTGGGAGGTGTGGTGGTCGCGAGTGCGAGCGTGGCTATTGTGAGATTTTTTGACGGGGTCACTTCTTTTACTGCAGCATGAGCTATTTATACTAGGCAGAGTCAGAGGCACGGAACAGAGCGTACAGTCCGTGGCTAACCCAGCCAGCGTGTATTACCGCCACAGTGCATTGCAGTTGGGTGCAAACGTCAAACTGCACATTTAGTCCAGGGTAGAATTTGTCCAGCTGGTCAAAGTAGATATTGCAGAGCAGAGGGCTCAACGGGTTACCCGGAGGGTCCCCGATCCCAAACCGAGCGTAGGTGCCCCCCCAGTTTTTTGTTCAGCACATCGGCAGCAAACATTTTGATGATCAGGTCCTAGAGGGGCTGCTCATCGATCCGCTCTCTAGGTTCAAAAGTTTTTTTTTTTTTGTTGATGGAGTCAAAGCACTAGGCAATATCAATATCGAGGAACCAGGATACCTGGGACCACGTATAGACATCCCGCAGGGCAGTGTGGCAATAGCGAGGACGACGCTATCAGGGGCTCAGGCGGTGAAAAGCAGGCAGGGGATGAATCTAGGTGCGACGCACATGTTACACGTTCAGGTAGGTGAGTCCCGGGTATTCAGCATCTATCACGAGTACTTGAGCGATGCAAAATACATAGACCATTGGGGTCAGGATGGTGAGGGGCCGGGTGTCACAGTCAGGTTTAGGGTTCAGGTCTCGCAGCCCTCGGCCGAATGCATACATTCCTGTCAAGAGTTGCTCTGATAGATCACGTATCAGGGATGTCAGCTATGCAGTCAGGTTAGGCAGGGCACCCCATTGTGTTGTGGATCATTTGGCTAGACGTGTTTTTTTCGTATGCTGTACAGAGTAGACTCTAATAGGCAGCCAGCGAAAGCAGGTCTGTGTATTTGGCAGTTTTAGAGTCCCATATTGGTACGAGTCATTCGTAAAGGAATCGTTCGGGTGTAGGGGTTATGGGATTACTACCCCCCCCTCTTTAGCGACCTTAGGAGAGCTCACCGCTCCGGTGGTACGAGCCACCACGCCAGGGGGCGATGGTGCGGACGGAGTATTGTATATTCTTTCATAGTGCATCGCCCGGATGAGGTGTGGAGGTATCATAGCATCGGTGATAGGGGGGTATCGGGACGACTAGGCGCCACGGGGCGGGGATGATAAAGGGGTCCCCGAATGCATCGTAGAGACTCGACGAATGCAGGGGGATTGAATGTGGCATTACGACCACAAAGCAGAGGAAGGGCAGGGCGGTGTATTGCGTCGCGACCCAAACAGCGCATTGATATGTCGAATCGTCGCAGGCAGATTCACTTGTTTTCACACAACCCCAGGGTTACGTGGTCCCAATAGCATTCGCGAAACTCATAACGAACTGGATAATCGGAGTATAGCAGGCAGGTGGTGGTATCCCTAGCGGTGAGATAAGAGCACGGACCCAAGTCAGTGAACGTACCAATTCATAGCACTCGTTTTGGGCCGAACTTGGCGCCCTCAGGGGCGATAGGTAGAGAGCAATTGGCGCGGGGTGAGCCGGGACCACAGATAGGAGCGTTAGAGATGACACAAGTGCGCAGTGCACAGCATATCAGTAGGATATATAGGGCATATTCAAGGGAGGCAGACAGCGCAGTCAGGCGGGAGCGGGAGGACCAATACCTACCAGGGCCAGGGGGATCGCAGGAGGCAGCCATATGCGGCAGCCCAACCCTGAGGCAGGAGGGTGCAACCAGGCGCAGCGATACCACAGATAGTTCAGTCATGGTTCACAGTCCAAGACGGCGGGGCATAAGAAGCATATGTGACGTACAATCATGGAACATACAGATTACATCCGTTCGGTGAGTGACGGGAGAATTGCAGTACTTTCAGTAGTCAGCAGGCAGTAGGGGTGCGATCATAGGTCACAAGGAAGCTCAGTATTCCGAAGGAAGCGCAGCGTAGGTCAGTAACATACGTCATTAGGGGAGCGTAGCAATCAATCAGTAGGGCGACGAGAGTATACAACGTACGCAGGGGGATGGCAGCACAGCGTTGAGGGCGTTCGTCGATCACCACGGTATTATGTACTTCGAAGAAAGGAGGCGTACCGCATCAGTCGAAAAGAATGGATGCATCATTAGGCATACAGCGATAGCAATAGGCACCCAGAGGCTGACCGAGACATCAGGCGATAGCAGTCGTCATCAGTAGGCAAACAGAGGAGGCAGTTGGCATACAGAGCCATCAGTAGGAGGTAGTAGGCGTAGTTCAAGTACGGTTCACCCAGACTTTGGTCAGAGACCCAGAGGAGGATAAGCGTATATCCCAGAGGTGAAGCGTAGGGCCGAAAGACGAGCGTCGTTCAGAAGGACGGGAGTCTTTCAGAGAACGTGGATGATGATCGTAGAGGAGCAGGCGGCGCAATCATCACGGTCACCAATGGGGAAAGATACTCCAGGGCATACTCCATACAGGACTCAAAGGAAAGGCGATACCCAGCAGGGAGGCAAAGGAAGGAGATACTAAGTAATACCAAAGGAAGGGAGGCGGACGGCGTACAGCAGTCATCCGTCAGGTGGAGGACGATAGGAAAGAAAGGAGGGGTGGTGGTGCTACGCAACAATTACGTGACACACCATAAGTCGTTCAGAGACGAGTGTACGGTACTTAGTGTGATACCCCCATAGCGGACGATCGCGCGGTGAATCAAGTCGTTTTTTCGAAGCGTAGCATAGATTAAGCGTAATTCAGGTGCGAAGCAACAAGCTAGCACATGAAAGACGATCGATCACCAAGCAGCGTAGAGGCAGTTGCAGGCACAGCAGGCATCAGTATACAGCGTAGTCCATACGCAGTATGGATAGTCATGCGGCAACGCAGCAGGAAGATGATGATATATGATCATCAGCAGTCATGCGGATCGCACACGATAGGCGTGTGTGACGGGTATCGTTGATCACCATCACGCAGAGAATTACAGTCGAAGAATGTATATAAGGGATATTAAAACTCAAGGGTGCCAGTGCAGCAATTATTTCGCGTGATGAACAGGTGAGGAGGATGCGGTGGTTGTATAACGTTCAATCGGATCTGAAAGAAGTCGGGGTGTAAAGTAAGTGGTGCCAGGCACGAATTACGTGAACGTGGTGAAACGTAAGTAAACTTCACACAGGGCTATGGAAAGAATCGTGAGGACAGACTGACCATTATAAGGGATATAAAAAATCCAGTGTGCCTGTGCAGCACGTATTTATACATGAGAGCAGTGGATGGTGGTGGTGGTGGTTATGATGAGGAGGCAGAATCATAACTCAAATAGAGATGAGGGACTGACCATTATAAGGGATATAAAAAATCAGGTGTGCCAGTGCAGCACGATTTTATACAGGAGGGGTGGTGGGAGGTGGTGGAGGGAGAGCGAGCAGCAGGAGGGGTGAGTGGAGGGAGTGAGGGTGCAGCAGAGTGAGCGGCAGATGATGCAGGTGCAGGTGAGGGAGCAGGAGCAAGTGGTGGGGAGGGAGATGGTGTGCGAGCGCAGGTGGTGGAGGAGGGATGGTGGACAGTCATACGGCGTCCTTCGGAAATATACGATGGCGGTCATCAGGCGTCATACGGAAATATACGATGGCGGTCATCAGGCGTCCTACGGAAATATACGATGGCGGTCATACGGCGTAGCGGCTTTCCGAAGGACGTTCAAGATCGCTTTCCGAAGGACGATGGGTCTCATGCGTGCTAACGCAGTGCCCCTCAGTTAGTCGAGGGAAGCGCACATTCGGGCTTCTTTCAGAAAGGGCGTACAGCGGAAATAGATGATTGTGTACACAATCTACGAGGGCAGTCCACAGGGAATCAGTGATAGGCCACGGAGGGCCAGACTCGCCCCCCCGAAGGGACACATCAGATTAGAGTAGACCCCCGAAGGGGACAGTCATACGGCGTCATTCGGAAATCAACGATGGTAGTCCGCAGGCGTAGAGGCGTGCCGAAGGACGTTCAAGATCGCTTTCCGAAGGACGATGGGTCTCAGGCGTGCTTACGCACTGCCCCTCCTTTATTCGAGGGAAGCGCACCTTAGGGAGTATTTCAGAAAGGGCGTCCAGCGTAAATCGATGATAGGCCCATCAGGGGCAGATTATAACACCGAAGGGGTAGCTCAGCATCGACTCGATAGGCTACGCCAACCGTACATCGGAAATCTACGAAGGCAATCCTCAGGCGTCAGTCGGCGTCCGGCGGAAATCGAGGATAAATTAGGCTACGCATGGCGCGGTGAACAAAGGCGTGTGGTCGAAGCAGAGCAGACCCATCGGGGGGCGAGGTAGTTTTGACGCAACCGAAGGTGCGACCATTCGGGGGCGTACGTCGTTCAGAGAACTACAAAGGACGTCCGTCATTCGGAAGCTGAGCTTAGGCAACGCATGGCGCGGTGAACAAAGGGTGGTGGTCGTACCAGAGCTGTACAGTCGGGGGGCGTAGTCGTTTTTTCGAAGCTGACCATTAGAAGAGAAAGAAAAAATGCCAGAGCAGCATTACACGTACGATGTACGTAAGTGATCATCATCGAAGATGATGATCGATGGTCACCTTTGGTGACCATCACTTCGTACTGACGCCCCCGAAGGGGCAGAGAACTGATCATCAGATCCGATGATGATCGTTCAATGAAAGTGAAAGAAGCTCATGCACCCAAGGGTGTCGGCGCGGAGAGCGAGCAAGCTAGGCGTCGATTAGCCCACAGAAGGGGAATACAGAGTATTGGCCAGAGGATACGCAGACGCAGTATGTGACCAGTAGGGGGGCGAGGTGACGTGAACGGACCATTAGGGGGCGTAAGTGAACTGACGTGAACGGACCATTAGGGGGCGTAAGTGAACTGACGTGAACGGACCATTAGGGGGCGTAAGTGAACTGGGGGTACAAAGACAGTGGACCAGGAACATCATGGAAATGCACAAGGAAATGAGACTGACCATTATAAGAGAATAAAAAAATGCATAAAAATGCATAAAAATGCCCGAGCAGCATTAAAAGAAGTAAAAGCGAGAGGTGGTGGTGGTGGTGGTGGAGGATGAGGAAATGGTGGAGGAGGTGGTGCAGGAGAGTGATGAGGATATGGTGGACGAGTGCACAAGGAAATGAGACTGACCATTATAAGAGAATAAAAAAATGCCCGAGCAGCATTAAAAGAAGTAAAAGCGAGAGGAGGAGGTGGTGGAGGATGAGGATATGGTGGAGGGGTGGCAGGCGGCAGGGGCCCC
>Ga0209972_10000558_pt1 | contig 36710 bp, 54 predicted proteins | sample NOAtaG_7_FD_187302 | JGI IMG/M metagenome (GOLD analysis project Ga0209972, IMG submission 187302) | Freshwater lake microbial communities from Lake Erie, under a cyanobacterial bloom - NOAA_Erie_Diel1S_2200h metaG (SPAdes) (version 2) | ecosystem: Environmental > Aquatic > Freshwater > Lake ...
GTGGCGTTCTATTTGTCGAACACGACATGGAGCGCATCAGCCCGATTGACACTCAGTTGATCGCTATCCTGAAGGACATCATGCTACTGGCGATTGGCGCTGTAGGCGGGATCGTTGGTCGTAAAGGCGCCTATGCCGCAGCCAACATGATCAAAAAGGAAGATGATGCTAGCTCTAGGCCCACTGCTTGAAGTCGGATCAAAGATCCTAGACAAAGTTCTCCCTGACCCGGAGGCAAAAGCCAAGGCTCAGGCCGAGCTTGCCAAGTTACACCAGGACGGTGAATTGGCAAAGATGGCTAATGAGACAAAGCTGTTTGAGGTAGAGCAAAACAACCTCACAGAACGGCTGAAGGCTGACATGGGTAGCGATAGCTGGCTGTCCAAAAACATTCGGCCAATGACTCTTATCTTTATCCTCGCTGGCTACTTTACTTTTGCCATGATGTCTGCATTCGGAAAAGACACGAATGAGTCCTATGTGCAACTGTTGGGGCAGTGGGGAATGCTCATTATGAGCTTTTACTTTGGCGGCAGGACATTGGAAAAAATCATTGATATGCGGAACAAGAAATGAAGTTCGATATTTGCTTTCACCACGTTATCAAGCACGAAGGCGGTTACGTTGACCACCCATCTGACCCAGGTGGAATTACTAACTTGGGAGTCACTAAAGCAGCGTGGGAAGAGTACCTAGGCAAAGAAGTATCAGCGGATGATATGCGAGCACTTACACCGGAGGGTGTCAAGGGTTTCTACAAAACGAAATATTGGGATGTTATAAAAGGTGATGAACTACCTCCTGGTGTTGATTATGCTGTTTTTGATTACGCCGTAAACAGTGGGCCAGCCAGAGCTGCTAGAACGCTCCAGGAATGCGTTGGAGCGACGAAAGACGGTTCCATTGGTCCCAAGACTATTGCGCTGGTAAAGGAGCGTGATGCGGCTAAATTGGTTCAGGATGTGTGTGATGCAAGGCTAGTATTTTTGCAACAACTGAGACACTTTGAGACGTTTGGACGAGGCTGGGCGCGTAGGGTTGCTGAGGTGTCTCGCAACGCGGTCGAAATGACAAAGTGATTCCATTCAAAACTGCTCGAATAAACGGTCGAAACTGGTCAATTACTGTCCTAGATAAGATCGATCACTCGGAAGAGTGCATCGGTCTGTGTGACCATGAAACCAGAAAAATAATGCTAGAGAGCGGGAGCAAAGGAAAGCTCCAAGACTCTTTGTTTCATGAGATGGTCCATGCGGCCTGCCCGTCACTGACGGAGGAACAGGTCATGGAAGTTGAGAGAGGAGTCTTCGCTGTCCTCGCGGACAATCCCAAAATACGAAGGTGGTTATTTTCAAATGAAGCTAGTTGAAGACGATCAATTCTGGGCAGCTTATGCTATAGATCCCAGACCTACAGCAATGGCTAAAAGACTCGGCGTAACGGTCAGATCAGTACAGGGTAGGTTGAGGCGAAAGGGTGTTGAGGGTCTACCGCACCACTCAGAAAACCTGGATCTTGCGATTGCAAAGATGGGAGTCAGTGGAAGGGTCGAGATTGAGTGTCAGAACAGCAAAATCCTTGTTTTTTCTGACGCGCACTTTTGGCCTGGATACGTCTCTACTGCGTTCAAAGCGTTGCTGAAGGTCATTAAGATTGAGAAACCATCGTTCATCGTCTGCAATGGCGATGCGTTTGATGGTGCCCAGATCAGTAGATTTGGAAGGCAGATGTGGGGCAAAGCCCCGACTGTCATGGAAGAACTGAAAGCAGTCAAGGAGCGTCTTGAAGATATAGAAAAGATTGCCAAGGGCGCAAAGCTGCTGTGGCCTTTGGGCAATCACGACGCACGGTTTGAGACTGCTCTGTCCAACAAAGTCTCTGAATTTGAAGGCGTAGACGGATTCCACCTCAAAGATCATTTCCCTCTGTGGACTCCATGCTGGTCTGTGTTTGTCAACCAAGACGTTGTAATCAAGCATAGGATTCGTGGTGGTATACACGCAACCCGAAACAATACGCTGAATGCTGGTCGGTCAACCGTGACCGGACACCTGCACCAGTTAAAGGTGACTCCGTTTTCAGACTACAACGGTGTCAGATACGGGGTTGACACTGGAACGCTTGCAGACCCGTATGGGCCACAGTTTGCCTATATGGAGGATTCACCGGTGGACTGGCGCTCTGGGTTTGTCAGTCTGTCGTTTAAGGACGGGAAGATGTTGTACCCCCAGATCGCACAAGTACGATCCGAGGGTGAGGTCGAGTACAAGGGTGAAATCATCACGGTTTAACGTTATCCGTGATAAGCCTGTCGATGTACCACTGAGCCTTTTTTAGATCCTCCACTCCGTTCTTCTGCTTCCAGCGCCACAGGTACTTGATAGCGTTTGCGGTGCAAACAGCGTCTAATCCCTGTAAGTCATGCGTGGCAGCAGCCAAGGCGTCTATACACTCGACAGAGCCTTGTTTGTAGTGGGATGGATTGACCGGATCAGAATGGGAGGTCATCGTCTTCACCAGGGTTGCGAGCCTTTTTCGGCTCATCCTGTCGTGGCTCCATCAGGCTAGCCCAGCCGTCCCATCCAAGCGGAATCGTCTCCAGCTTTAGGCTCATTTTTCCTGACTTGGTTTGGATGACAGATCCGATTCTGATCCATTTGGTTTTTTCTGTTCCGTCTTTGGTGGTGTATTTTTCACCTGCTGCGGTGACTTCATATAAGACTGGCATTCTTCAAGCTCCTTTTCAACGTCTTTTACAAATTCGATAACTCTTCTGTTGACAAAATTAACATCAGTCCAAGATGGCTCGTACTCCTTTACAAAAAGCTGTAAACCCTCTGGAAGCCTGTCATCAAAACTAACAAAATGTGCCCACTTTCTACCTGTGCATGATATTTGCGCGGTCATTTGCAGCATATATTGCATAGGTATTTTGTCTGTCCTTATGTATTCCAAATGAGTTGCAGTATTTGGGCACTTAATCTCAAGTACACCGTCTTCTCCAATTAAACCGTCTGGAGACGCTCCAAACCACTTAATTTTTTTGTGCTTATGAAATCCTGTTTTTTCAACAAATCCATATATTGATTCATAAGCCATTCTTGCCTTGTCTTCAACTTCAATCCCCCTTTTCATTGCAGCAGAAACAAAAGTTTCCTCTCTTTGTCCAGTAAGCCGCTCAGAAACAAGCTGCATCAAATAATTGCCTCTTGTTGCAGTTCCTTTTTTGGCAAGAACATCTTTGATTTTTGACGCGGTCACATGTCCAAGTCTTTCTTTGAACCACTCATCGGTTCGCTGTTCCATCACGCAATCTCCAGCAACTCACCTTTTCGCTTGTCTTTGGCTGCGTCGATAGCCTTCAGCGCCTCAGCATCGCCCTGGAACGACTTGAACGCCTTGGCATAGATAACTTTCAGGTCTTCCATCGATCCAGCCTCTGAGAGCGTTTTACAGGCTCCTGCGGCATCCAGCGGTTTCATGGGCTTCTTGCTTGCAGCGTTACCGTCGTCATCCTCTGGAGCGATGCCCGTAGCTGCCATCAGGCTGTAGCGGCGAGCGTAGGTCAAGGCTGATCCGTAGCCTTGTGCGTCTTGTTTGGTAGCTGGAACGTGCAGCTTGCCTCCGCTGAGTGTCTCGCCTGACTCATGTACGAACATTGTTTCAACGATCACGCCGTTATCGCACTCATGGGTCAGTTGCAGCATGGCGATACCGTTCTTGTTTAGTCCATCGATCACAGCCTCGACAACTGCGGATAGATCAGCGTACTTGCTGCGAAAGTGCGGATTGCTGCTCGATTTCAATGCTGGCCCGAATGCTTGCTGCGCTTTGACGAGCGCGGATGCGATGTGCTTCATTATCTGTTCTCTCCGAAATAGGTTTCCACCCGAATTTGCGCCATGTTTGCGTTACGTCTGTGGCGGCGCTTGGTACCCAGACAAAGCTGGGGTCACAGATCATAGTGCCATCGCTGCGACCAGGATGACGAAGAACATCGTTGCGGCAATGCTGAACAGCGTTCCCTCAATGATCTTCTCTTTCATCTCCTGCTCTTCTTTGTAGCGTTGCACCTCAGCTTCCCAGCGGTTCTCGTCGTTCTCTCTCATTTGTCGCTCCTCAAGAAAAATTGAATGTTGGACTGGATGGTAAGGATATCTTTGAAGTAATCGATGCCAGCTTCTTTTAAGTAATCTCTACTTAGATGGCAATGTTCTATGTCGTACCTTGCCATCTTCTCAAGCATCTCGTACATCTGTTCTAAGGTCTGAATCAGCATTTGCTTCCCCGTGTTGTGTTGCAATGGTTGTCATTATGCCTACGTTTTTGTGTTGTGTGTAGAAATATTTTTTTATAGGTTTTGTTGTTGTATTAGCGAAAAACTATAGGCTCTGTTTGCAACGTATCAACCGTCAGTGTACCATCCGGGCAGGAGGTGTCAACATGGACAGTCAAACAGCAGAGAAGTTAGCAGCAGCGTACATCGACAGTCAAACAGCATTGAAGGTGGCAGCAGCGTATCTCGGTGGGACTAGCAGACTAGCGGCTCATTTAGAGTTGAGTCGGCAGGCGATCTACAAGTGGCGTGACTTTGGAATCCCTCTCAAGCGAGCACTGGAGATTGAGCGTCTGACAGACGGTCGAGTGAAGGCATCTGATCTGTGTCCTGGAGTGTTCAATGGTCAGTCTGACGGCAAAAAGCAAAGCGCACCTGAGTGATCTTGGGTATCTGGTTGCGACGGTAGAGCACTACAACGCTTTCACCAAGCGCAAGCACGACCTGTTTGGCTGTATCGATCTACTGGCAATTGGGAACAATGAAACGGTTGCTGTGCAGGTCACCAGCAAGTCCAACCTGTCAGCCAGGAAACACAAGATCGAGGATGCGGAAGCGTATCCAGAAATGTTGAAGTCTGGCTGGAGGGTTGTCCTTCATGGCTGGTACAAGGAGGGCAACCGCTGGAAACTCAAAGAGGAGGAATTGTGAATGAGTTGGCTCTTTTCGCAGGCGCTGGTGGAGGAATACTTGGAGGACACCTGCTTGGATGGCGAACAGTCTGCGCCGTCGAGTGGGAACCATATCCAGCAAGCGTACTGTGCGCCCGACAAAATGACGGTTTTCTCACGCCTTTCCCGGTTTGGGATGACATACAAACCTTTGACGGAAAGCCGTGGCGAGGAATTGTTGATGTTGTATCTGGCGGGTTTCCATGCCAAGACATCAGCGCCGCAGGAAAAGGCGCCGGACTTGACGGTGAGCGATCAGGAATGTGGACGCACATGGCGCGCGTGGTTGGCGAAGTTCGACCTCGATTCGTGTTCGTGGAAAACTCCCCAATGCTTACTACTCGGGGAGGAACCAGAGTCATTGCAGACCTTACCGCGCTGGGGTATGACACGCAATGGACTGTTATGGGAGCAGCAGACGTTGGAGCCAATCACCAGAGGGACAGAATCTGGATTGTGGGCAAGTCCAAACGCTCGGGATTGGAAGGACAGCGGGACAACTCAGGGCAATCGGAAGTCTCCCAATCTGGGGACACAGGTTCACTGGCCCACACCGACAGTATGCGTGAATTACAACCGCAAAGGAGCCAGCAAAAACAGCGGGGATGGACTGGCAACAGCAGTGAAGAACTGTCCCACACCGAGAACGGCTGGGATGTGTGGCGGCACTGGTTCATGGGAACTGTTAAACAAGAACACAAGCACCGAGGAAGCCAGGCTGATGGGAGCCGGGAATGGTGGCAAGTTGAACCCAACGTGGGTCGAGTGGCTGATGGGGTGGCCGCTAGGGTGGACAGACTTAAAGCCATTGGCAACGGACAAGTCCCTCTCTGTGCAGCAGAAGCATGGAGATTGCTAAATGATTATTCCGCTGATTAACGACAATGCCAGGAAACAGGCTTTAGAGGCTGTTAGAGACGCTAAACCCGGGTGGGTGGTGTCCATCTCCAAACCCAACAGAACAACGGCTCAAAACTCGCTTTATTGGGCTGTCCTGCATGAGATCGCAAATCAGATCAAGCCTGGGTCGGAATACTCCGCCGAGACTTGGCATTGCTACTTCAAAACCCTGTTCTTGAATGGCAGGGTGATTGAGCTACCCAATGGCAAGGTTGTTGAGCAGGAGCCGACTACGACAGGGATGACAACTGCTGCCTTCTCGGACTACGTGGAAAGGGTGATTGCATGGGCGACGGAGAAGGGCTTGACCTGGACGGACGACTTGCGTGCTATGCGTGCGGAAAGAGACACGATTCAGCGATTGCCAAGTATCTACCAGACGGAACCATAGTCGGACTGCAAAGTAATGCGTTTGCATTGTATTGCGAAGCGCAGTACGTCCTGTCCAAAAGAAGCAAAGAAAAGCGGCGTGAGTATTTAGAGCGGGTAGAAAAATCACGCGGGATCTCAGGGAAAGAGGAACTCCAACGCGAAATCATGAGGTGGCACAATGTACAGAAACAAGGCACTGCTTCGGGCGGTCGCTAGCCTACCGTGTCAACTGTGCGGGAAGGAAGGCGAGACACAAGCAGCTCATGCTAACTGGACGGAGTACGGAAAAGGCATGGGGATGAAAGCGCACGATGTTTACTCAGCGGCATTGTGTGTACATTGTCATGCCAACATCGACCAGGGTTCCAAATTGTCTTACGAAGAACGTAAAAGTCTTTGGGAAGCTGCATGGCGCAAGACTATGCTAGTGCTGTTCGAGGACGGACTGGTGGTGACTAAATGAGAGCACGTATCCAATGGGCTACACCAGAGATTGACCAGCAGATCCTATACATCGCTCGGGTGAGCAATCCCAAGGATCAAGCTTCTGGCAAGACTGGCCTTTTGCGTTATCTGATGCAACACGGTCATGTATCGCCGTTTGAAATGGCTAACGTCTGCATGCAGATCGATACCACTCGTGACATCGGCAGGCAAATTCTTCGGCACAGATCGTTTTCGTTCCAGGAATTCAGCCAGCGATATGCCAGTGTCCACTACCTGCAGAGCGGAAGTGTCACTAGAGAAGCACGATTGCAGGATGTTAAAAACCGCCAAAACAGTCTTCCAACTGCTGATCAGGAGCTGGAGCGCTGGTGGTCTGCTATACAGGCTGGGATTGCTCGCCAGTGCGATCAGGCGTACTCCGAGGCATTGTCCAGGGGTATTGCAAAGGAACAGGCCAGAGCGATCCTTCCAGAGGGTCTGACAACGTCTCGTTTATATATGAATGGGACTATGCGCTCTTGGATTCACTATCTGCAGCAGAGGCTAGATCCAACCACACAGAAGGAACACCGGGAACTGGCAGGTGAGGTCTTGGCGCAGTTGCGTACTGTTGCACCGATCACTATGGATGCGTTTTTTCCAGACAACAGCTTGAGTTGCGCTTAATTTTGTAAACCTATAGAATGCTTTTGTTGGCGTCGAAACCGACAGAGTAAGGCCGCTTAATGCTATCTCCGCCCTGTCCCAAAAGATGGGGTTTCGACCGGGGGTAGCACTAAGCGGCTTTTTTCATTTCTACGCCAGCCGTTCCGCTCACGAAGTAGTGCACCTGCATGGGTGCCAGCGGTAAACACCGGCCAATCCTCACCCTGATTGCGAGCCGACCAGCCTGTCTGCGAGGGACTGGTGTAGATGTTGGAGACAGCGGTGGTAGACCACTCCAGCATCGAAACAATCGCAGCCTCCGGGTACTCTGGCCCTATCACAGGATGGTAGAGGCGGGAGAGGTGGAAGCCAGTCCTGTGCTCCACCCTGGGGAAGTTATGTCTCAAGAGATCAGGGATAAAAGAAAACTATAGAAACAGACAAACCTATTAAAAAATATTTCCACACAAGACACAAAAACAGGTTTAGAGTTCGCAAACGCTAAAGGAGAACGCATGAAACCTGTCGATGTACCTCAAGATTGCTGGGACGACTTCCTGGCACACAGAAAAGCAAAACGGGCGATAGTAACGCAGCGCGTTATCAACTCAATCAGGGAGGAAGCACAGATTGTAGGGTGGACTTTGGAGCAGGCACTAGACCATATGGTGCTAATGGGATGGCGAGGATTCAAGGCTGATTGGGTGGAGAAGAAACAGGTCAAACAAGACCTCTGGAGCCACCTTACAGGCAAGAACGTGATTGACATGGAAGAAGCCAAATGCAGAGCTATTGCGAACGTCTAATCGACCGCTTTGGGCTTCTGTGGGGCAAGCAGAAAGTGCTGTCCAACTTTGGCAAAACTCCAGAGGAGATAGATCAGGCAAAAGCAGCATGGGAAGCACAGCTTAGGTCTACACCTGTTGATACGATTCAGAAGGTTCTGAACCATCTGCAAACAGATCCTCCTGATTGGCCCCCAAGCCTTGCCCAGTGGATTCAGTTGTGCAAGCAGTTCCGTGTTGCGGAACACCAAGTTGCAGCGTTGCCGCCTCCGAAGGAGATCACACCGGAAGGAAAGGCAATCATTCAGGGTGCGGTAGAGCAGATCAGGACTCCTGGGTTTGATTTCTTGCACTGGGCAAAGTTTCCAAAATCAGCGCAAGCAGTCTTGGAGATTGCTAGAGGTGCCAGGACAGAGAGCAGACTGGCAGACATACTTGCCGAGCACATTGCAAACGGAGGTGTCAATTGTCAACCGGAAGCAAAGAAGCAGTTGCTTGTGATCGCGGAGAGGAAGAGTCTGGAGTCATCATCGGCCTGATCTACTTGTGTGGATTTTGCGATGACTACCACATAAAAAAACTGGAGGAACAGTATGAGTCTGTGTTCGGAATGCGGGAGTTGGAAGTCAAAAACCTTGGAGACGAGGAAAGACACTAGATACGGTTGGAAGTGGCGCAGACGATTGTGCGAATGCGGTCACGAGTGGGCAACATACGAAATGCCAGCCGATACCGTTCAGGTGGATGGCGAGGCTAACCAAGACGGGAGATTGGAGCGATGAACATACATTCTTGCAACTACACCTGCCAGAGGCCAGAGTGCGTCATTAGGCAGCGGGATGAGCTTGTGGAAACCGTTGAGCTAATGCGGCAGCAGAAGGCAGAAAAAACGTGGTTTGAACTTACAGATTTTGATTTGCGTGGACTAACGCATTCGTGGGATCGGCACAATGTCGATCTCAAGATGTTTGCTAGGTTTGTTGAATCTGTAGTTCGGAGGAAGAACACATGAGTATTCAAGCGTTAAAACATGCGCTGGAAAATATAAAAAATTTCAGACCGATTGGGAATGATGCAACAGAGTACAGTCTAACGGTTGAACATATTGCTCGAATTGCACTTGAACGGGCTGAGCAGGCAGAGAAAACTGTGGAGTGTATGTGCGGCATCTGCAAGCTCGGCAATCGAGAGTGGGTTGGCTTAACTCCTTACGAAATACAAGAACTACACTTGGCAAATACGCACTGGGGAAATTTTGCGTGTTCCATCGAAGCAAAGTTAAAGGAGAAGAACACATGACCATTGACGCAACACTGGATGACATTTCAACCCATAAGATCCCAGAGCAGGCGTTGATCGCTGCTGTCATTGCTCTGGCTGTCAGGGATTCAGTCAAGCCACCTCTGACGGATGGTAAAAATCTCAGGATGATGTGGGATGCTACAACGGCTCACGACTTCCTGTGGACAGAATCGCTAGACTCTTACCTGCATTGGCTGGACATTGACCCGTTTTTTTTTCGGACGAATCTCATAAAAATCATGGAGGACGACACAGCAAACACTATCGGAGAGTTAACCTCAACACAACGGAGAGCATTTCGTGTCAACAGAAAACTCTGGAATGAACAATATCAACGACTGGGTAGAAGGGTGGCTGACCCTGAATCGGATGAATGGGGACTTGTGGAAGGCTTTTCTGGAGAAAGATGCGACGAAATCATCGGAAATAATTTTAAGTATATTGACGGAAGGAAAATTGCTGTTAAATCGGATCAAGCTAATCCAGGAAAGTGATCATGCAAAAAATGTCTTTCGATGAACTGCACATTCTGGTAATCCAATGGAGTAGAGATCGGCAGATCATCCCAAACTCAACAGCAACCGCTCAATTCCTAAAAGCTGTATCGGAAATGGGTGAACTGGCTGATGCGCTGGCAAAGAAAGATGTAGCGCTGACTGCTGATGCAGTTGGGGATGTCATGGTCTGTCTGATCAACTTCTGCGCTCTGGCAGGGTTGGACCCTGTTGAGTGTCTGGAAGGTGCGTATCACCAGATCAAGGATCGTAAGGGGTTTCTCATGCCTAACGGCGTTTTTGTGAAGGATGTAGCGTGAAAACAATGCAGAAAGTCTGGACTTATCGGGGAATCATGTACGTGCCACACTTTTCACGACCTGGAGTCTGGGTCAGCCCAGGGTATCCACGGAAGCAGCAGGTTGAGTTTGATGCTGCTCGGTTGAGGAAACTTGGTGCAGTAGAGTCGAACTATTACCTGTTTGCAAAACCGAACTGATCAGGGATAATTGGGGGGTTCTCCTCCCCCCCGTTATCCCCCTATCGCTGGGGGATTTTTTTATGGTTCCAAAGCTGATCCATATTGTCTGGGTGGGCGACAAGCCCCAACCACAGGAGATCGAATCATGGTCACGCATGAATCCGGACTACGAAATTCAGGTATGGGGCAACGACAGTCTCAAGCGCGGATGGCGACTGGCAGAACATATGGCGCACTTCTGGGAACGGGAACTCTGCGGAGTTGCGGATTGTATGAGGTGGGAGATTCTGTACGAGTTCGGCGGGATTGCAATGGATGCGGATTCCGAGTGCGTTCGGCCTCTGGAGGACTGGTTATTGGAGCCGGATGCCTTTGCTTGTTGGGAAAATGAGATCGCTAGACCGGGACTCATCGCCAACGGAATCGTGGGAACAATACCACAGCATCCACTCATAGGTCAGATCATCCAAGACTTAGTAAATGACGCTCCGCACAATAGAATGGCATGGCAGTTCTCGGGCCCGGCACGGTTAACAGAAACCATACACAAGCACAAGTATCATGATCTTACGGTTTATCCGTCGCACTATTTCCTTCCAGATCACTTTAGTGGCGCAAGCTATCAGGGCAAGGGTCAGATCTTTGCGCGACAAGGGTGGAGTAGCACAAGGGGAAGCAAGTGAATTTTTTGGTCACGTCGGCAGTAAACCAGGACGAAAGGAGGCTGCGGGAGCTGCTAAACACGTTTGAAAGCGTTTGGAAGCAGTATCCGCTGGCAACCATTCACTTGTCGGAAACGTCGCGCATACGGCCTTCTGATGCGTTTCTGAGCCATATCCCAAAAAGAGTCGAGGTGGTTGGATTTTGGGGAGCAGAATGGATTGATCGGGCGCACGAGACAAACTTGCCGATTGGGTTTGTCCAGAATGCGATAGAGATCGAGTGCTTACAGCGGATGATGGATCAGCAGTATTGGTACGACCGAACGTACAAGCTATCAGGAAGATATCAACTGAAAGACTTCAGCCCAGAGTCTCACGACCCAGAAAAGTTTACGTTCAGGTATCCGCTGAGAACTGGGTTTTCGATGGATCAGGTCGGGACCGAGGGTATGTTGATGACTCGTTTGTTTGGGTTTCCAACAGGAAAAGCGCAGTATCTAAAGTCTGTGTTAGAGAAAATTGGAAACGAGCATTGGCAGCGATGGTTATCTGGTAAAGTCTTCGATATAGAACACGGATTGTTTAAGCATTTGGACCGTGAAAATTGCCAATTTGTTGAAAGAATTGGTGTAATTGGTAGAATTGGACACTCGGAACACATTGTTGAGGACTGATATGCCTATCACCAGCAAGCAGCAACAGCGTCTCATGTATGCAGTGGCCGGTAGTAAAAAGGTCGCAAAAGAGACGGGTGTTCCGCAGAAGGTAGCCAAAGAGATGATCGAGGCTACGCCCAAGCAGGCATACAGCCGGATGCCAGCCAAGAAAAAGGCGAAGATGTGAAATCTAAACCTATCTGGGACAAGGCGCGACCGAAGTCTCTGGGCAAACCGGACAAGTTGAGTCCGGCAGAGAAGAAGTCTGCAAAAGCGATGGCTAAGGCCAGCGGTAGGCCATATCCTAATTTGGTTGACAATATGAGAGCGGCAAGGAAGAAATGATGGAATGTCCTATCGCTACGCAAGACTCAAAGGTCAACGACCGGAACAAGGCTGAGGCTGAGAGCAAAGCTCAGTACGCAGAGGCGGGTGACGAAGAGTATTCCTGCGGAAACTGCTCTAGGTTCATTCAGACGCCGGAGATGATCGATTGCATGATTTCTGGTATGCCAGAAGATATGCAGGAGATTGTGGACGACGATGACATTGGCTATTGCGCGCGCTGGGACTTTCGTTGCTCCGAGGACTATGTTTGTGACCGCTGGTTGGCTGGTGGTCCGGTCAAAGGCATGACTGAGGGTCACAAGATTATGCTGAAGATGGCTAAACTTTTGGAAGAGGATGATTGAGATGGGTACGACCAATCAACCGAACTACAAAAAGAAGCCCAAACCGGCTAAGAACAACGCTCCTAAGTTGCCGAAGAAATGACCGCGGCCTGGACTCGCAAGGCAGGGAAAAACCCAAAAGGTGGGCTGAATGAGGCTGGCCGCAAGTCTTATGAGCGGCAAAACCCTGGCTCAGACTTGAAGCCTCCTGTTAAGTCAGGTGACAATCCGCGCAGGGCATCGTTTCTGGCGAGGATGGGCAATATGCCTGGGCCAGAGTACAAGGACGGTAAGCCCACTCGTCTGCTGCTGTCGCTTCGTGCTTGGGGCGCATCTAGCAAGGCAGACGCAAAGTCCAAAGCAAAGGCTATCAGCGAACGAAACAAGAAGTGATAGCAGACTACAGTCCCTTTTGGCACTGCGTAATAGATGACTTCTTCGCACTGCCATACGAAATCGCAGCAGAGTTCCCAGATCCAAGTGATCCGTGTTGGATCAGGTATAACAATCCGCTAGAGATCAAGCAGACGTGCAACGACTGGCACAAGTTTGGTCCCAACCTCTACAAGACATTTAATCATCTACTTAGCCCAGAGTTCACGGCATTCCTGGAGCGGTTAGTAGATTTCGAACTAACACCGGACATCGGTTTACATGGTGGTGGGCTACATCAGCATGGCCCAGGAGGGAAGTTGAATGTTCACCTCGATTACAACATCCATCCGAAGCTACATCTACAACGCCGTCTTAACCTTATCGTTTACCTTACTCCAGATTGGGAACCGAGGTGGGGTGGTGGGTTGGGTCTGTACAAAGACAGCAGAACTCTTGTTAAAACCATTGAGCCGGTCTTCAACAGAGCGGTGATATTCGATACCCGTGGAAGTTGGCATGGGCTACCTAATCCGATAAAATGTCCACCTGGGGTAACACGAAATAGTATTGCTGTTTACTATTTGTGCGAACCAGGACTAACTGACAACAGGACGAGAGCACTGTTCGCTCCGACTGAGAGTCAGGAGAAAGATAAAAGCGTTATAGAGCTTATAAACAAAAGATGTAAGTGATTACTGACCAACCGAAAGGAGTCAGAATGGAATCTAAAATAGAACAAAAGAAGTTGACTCGCGCTGGGATGGGTAGGCCGAAAGGCAGTCCAAACAAAGTTACCTCAAGCATGAAGCAGGCTATTGCTGAGGCGTTCGAGCAATTGGGTGGTACTAACAGAATGGTGCAATGGGCGCAGGAAGATCCAAAGCATCTAACAGAGTTCTACAAGCTGGCTGCTAGGCTTATTCCTGTTGAGACTCAGGTCACAGGACAGAACGGTGGTCCAATCCAAACAGTGCTAGAGGTCGTTGGAATTGCGAACGAGAGTCGAGATTCCGAGTAAGCTCTTACCTGTCTTCCAGCCAAAGCGGTACAAGATACTTCACGGCGGCAGGGGGTCAGGTAAAAGTTGGTCCATTGCCAGAGCTCTTGTGGCGTTAGGCGCTACAAAGCCCATCAGGGTACTGTGTGCCAGAGAGACGCAGAAAAGCATTCAGGAGTCCGTACATAGGCTGCTGAAGGATCAGATCGAGTTGCTGAGCCTTGGTGAGTTTTACGAGGTTCAAGAGACAAAGATCCTCGGCAGGAACGGCACAGAGTTCACCTTTGCAGGTATCCGTCAACAAGGTGTTGCAAATCTGAAGTCTTACGAGGGAACGGACATCTGCTGGGTGGAAGAGGCCCAGGTCGTGAGTAAAAGGTCTTGGGATATTCTCATTCCGACCATCCGCAAGCCAGGATCAGAGATATGGGTCAGCTTCAATCCAGAACTGGATACGGATGAGACCTTCACAAGGTTCGTGACTAGTCCACCTGCTGAGAGTTGGGTCTGTGAGATCAACTGGTCAGACAATCCTTGGTTCCCGGAAGAGCTAGACAAAGAGCGCAGAGACTGGCTAGACAGAGATCCGACTGGATATCTGACAACATGGGAAGGTCGGTGTCGTCCTGCGGTTGAGGGTGCGATATACGCTAACGAAATGGAAGCGGTACAAAGAGAGGGCAGGATTCGGGCTGTACCTGTTGATCCGCTGCTGAAGGTTCATACCGTCTGGGACTTGGGCTGGAACGACTCTATGTCAATCATCTGTGTGCAGAAGGTTGCATCAGAGATCAGGGTGGTTGATTACATCGAGGACAGCCACCGGACAATAGATTCTTATGTAATGGAATTGGGCAATAGAAAGTGGAATTGGGGTAATGATTACATTCCGCACGATGGAGCGCACAAGGACTTTAAGTCTGGAAAATCTACTCAGGAGATGATGCAAAGCCTAGGCAGGAATGTCGAGGTTCTCGCCAGAGGTAATCCAGAGGAAGGGATTAGGCTGGCAAGACAAGTCTTCCCGAGGGCTTATTTCGACGCTGATAAATGTATGGAATTGGTTAACCACTTAAAGCGATACAGGCGCGCGGTTAACCAGATTACGAATGAGCCAGGAGCGCCATTGCACGACGAGCATAGTCACGCAGCGGATGCGTGGAGATATTTGGCCCAGAGTCTTGACTTAATGTCGAACGATGACTGGGGCAAGCCATTGAAAAATAACACGAGGTGGGTGGTATGATTATTCCTCAAGGTTACATTGTGGATCGCAGAATGTTCGATCAGGTTGTCAAGGAGTTAACTGATCGGATTGAGCGACTGGAAAATCAGGTCAGAGAATTGCAGCCTGATAAACGACCGTATACAAAGAGGTCAGACAAATGGACGAAGGCCGACTGAAGGCAATAGTATCCTCGGAGATCGATGACGCTATCGGTTATCTGGATACGGAGACGACAGAAGAACGCGCTCTGTCAATGGATTACTACCTGCGAAATCCCTACGGGAACGAGGTAGAGGGGCGCAGCCAGATTGTCACTGGTGAGGTCGCAGAAGCAATTGACGGTGCGCTGCCTCAGTTGATCCGGGTATTCACTGCCTCAGACGATATTGTCCGGTTTGAGCCAACCGGTCCCGGAGATGAAGACGGGGCTAAACAGGCAACGGAATACGCAAACTGGGTTTTCTACAAGCAAAACCCTGGATTCCAGATTCTCCATCACTGGTTCAAGGACGCACTGCTCCAGAAGACTGGAACGGTGAAATGTTATTGGGACGAGAAGATTGACGTTATCGAGGAGGTTTATCAAAACCTCTCTGAGACTGAGCTTGTCCTGCTGATGTCGGATGGATCTCGCCAGATCGTCGCTCAAGAAGTTGTAGAGCAGGAGATGCAGGGTCCAGACGGTCAGGTAATGGCGACTCAGTTCTTCAATGTTGTCGTGCGGAAACAAAACAAGCACGGCAAGATCGTCATTGAGAACGTACCTCCCGAAGAGTTGATCGTCAGCAAACGGGCTAAAACGGTTCAAGACGCTCCGTTTATGGCGCACCGGACTCTGGTGCCCAGGACTGAACTGTTGCAGATGGGGTTCGATCCTCAGATCGTAGACAATCTCCCGGTCTACAACAGTCTGGACTTTACTGATGAAAAAGTTGCGCGATACAGCCCTGGTGAGGAACCTTTTGAGCAGAACAGCCTTGATCCTGCCATGCAAGAGATCGAGGTGTTTGAGTGCTATATCTATGTGGATTTCGATGAGGACGGGATTGCTGAGTTCCGCAGGATCGTCTACAGCAATAACGAGATCCTGAGCAACGAGCAGACGGACTATTGTCCGTTCCATGTTATCTGCCCGATCCCGATCCCGCACAAGTTCTTTGGTCAGTCTTTGGCCGATAGGACGATGGACATTCAGCTTATCAAGTCCACGCTCGTCCGTCAGATGCTGGATAACCTGTATCTCACGAACAATGCTCGGGTCGGTGCTGTAGAAGGTCAGGTCAATCTGGACGACCTGCTTAACGTCACTCCGGGTGGCGTGGTTAGGCTGAAGAATCCTGCTGCTGTTGTTCCGCTACAAGTTACCCCCGTCGCTGGTCAAGCATTCCCGATGCTGGAGTATTTCGACGGTGTTCAGCAGAAGCGAACTGGGGTGTCGGATTCGCAACAGGGGCTAGATCCTAACGTCTTAGCTAACGTCACCGCTGCGGCTGTTGCTGCGGTCACTAGCGCACAGCAGGGCAAGCTGGAACTCATTGCCAGGATCTTCGCTGAGACGGGCCTTAGAAGCCTGTTTAAGGGCATTCTGCAACTGGTCTGCAAGTATCAGGATAAGCCGACCATTATTCGGATGCGCGGTAAGTTCGTCGAGATGGACCCAAGAGAATGGTCAAATCAGTACGACCTATCGATCTCCGTCGGTCTTGGGACTGGTACGAAGCAAGAACAGATGGCGATGCTCCAGATGGTTCTGGCAAAGCAGGAGCAGATTCTTCAGACGCTCGGGCCTGCTAATCCGCTAGTAAGTCTCGGTCAGTATCGGTTGACCCTGGGACGGTTTATTGAGGCGGCAGGGTTCAAAGACTCTACCGAGTTCTTCAAGGAAATCACACCAGAACAGGATCAAGCGCTTTCTAATCCTCCTCCAGAGCAACCACAGCCTAATCCGGCTTTGGATGCGATGATGGCCCAAGCTCAGGCGCAGATTCAAATCGAGCAGCAGAAAGCAATGGCTGCGATTGAAACTCAAAGACTAAAGGCTCAGGCTGATATTCAACTTGCCAGGGAAAAGGCTGCTGCTGAGTTGCAATTGAAACAGCAGGAGTTTGAGGTTGAAGCGCAATTGAAAGCTGCCAAAATTGGCGCTGGCATTACTCGTAATGTTGAGATTCCCGGATGAGAATGACGCCAGAGAGGGCAAGGAATCTATTGCTGGATGATTCATTTCGGAATGAATTAAATTACGTCCGGCAGATACATTTAGATGTAATTACGTCATCCAACGATGACGAAATTGACAAACGCGAAGCAGCCTATAAAATGATCCGCGCAATAGATCAAATCTATAGTCATTTCCAAGCGATAGCCGAAACGACTGAGATTAGGTCTAAACGATGGAAGATTTTATAGGGGTTTGAATGGACACCAATCCGAATGGAAGTGTTCCGCTGGATGTAAATACTGGCGCTGCGGCAATCATGGGACTAATGGGTGGTGAGGAAGGCGAACAGCCGACTCCTGAAGCCCAGGAAGAACAGATTGAGCAGACTGAAGCTGTAGAGCAGGAAGTCGAGGAAACTCCACGCTACCGTGTAAAAGCGGCTGGTGAGGAAGTTGAGGTTACTCTCGATGACCTGATTAAAGGCTATCAGCAAGGCAAAGATTACACTCAGAAAACTCAGGCTTTGGCAGAGCAGCGTAAGGCGATTGAAGCTGAAAAAGCTGCTGTTGACCAAGCCAAAACCCTGCGTGACCAGTATGCCCAGCGCTTAGAGATGATTGAGCAGGTGCTGAAACAACAGGAACCGCAGGAAGATTTGAATGCGCTGAAGGAATCTGATCCGATTGGTTATGCGGTGAAGGTCGCTGAGCAGCAGCAGCGTCAGCAACAGTTGTATGCGATTCAAGCTGAGAAGCAACGTCTTGCGTTACAGCAACAAACCGAGCATCAGCAGAGGTTGCAGCAATTGGTGGCTGAAGAGCAGCAGAAACTAGCTCAAGCGATTCCAGAATTCGCAGATCCACAGAAAGGCAATGTTGTTCGCACAGAGATCCGGGACTATGCGAAACAAGTTGGTTTCACGGATGATGATCTAGCGCAGGTATACGACAGCAGGGCTGTGTTGACGCTTTGGAAGGCTTCCCAATACGACAAACTTGTCAAAGGGAAGCCTGAAGTAACCAAAAAGGTTACAGAGGCACCGAAAATGTTGAGGCCGGGTGCTGCTAATAGTGCGCCACCTGAGCAGAAACAATATCAAACACAGCGAAAGGTGCTGCGGCAGTCAGGCAAAGCCAAAGACGCTGCGGCTATTTTTGAACGATTCTTGTAGGATTAACTCAAATGTCAACTTTTACCGCACATAGCGCGATTGGTCAGCGCGAGGATCTTATCGATGTCATCTATGACATCAGCCCGACCGAAACCCCGATTCTTTCGACCCTTGCTCGCACCAAGGCGACTGCTGTTTATCACGAGTGGCAGACTGACTCGCTGGCTGCTGCGACGAGTGCTAACGCTGCGGTTGAAGGTGCCGATGCTACGGCTACCACGATCAGCCCGACGACCCGTCTTGGTAACTACTGCCAGATCGTTCAAAAGACGATCCAGATTTCTAACACCCTTGAGGCTGTTAACAAGGCTGGCCGGAAGTCTGAGAAGGCGTATCAGTTGAGCAAAGCGTCGCAAGAACTCAAGCGCGACATGGAAACCATCCTGACTGCTAACCAGGGTCAGACTGCTGGTAACTCCACGACCGCTCGGAAACTCGGCGCGATCCTGTCGTACCTGAAAACGAACTCTTCCGCTGGCACGTCTGGCACTGATCCCACGACGATTGGTGTTTCGACCCGTTCGGATGGTGCTACCCGTACCTTTACCGAGCAGTTGCTGAAGGATGTAGTTGCTGAGGTGTTTGTTTCGGGTGGAAATCCGAAGCTGCTGGTTGTTAACAGCGGTCTGAAGCAGAAGGTTTCCAGCTTTGCTGGTATCGCGGCTCAGCGTTACATGGCTCCCGGCGATCAGCCGACGACCATTATCGGCGCTGCGGATGTGTATATGAGCGATTTCGGCACTCTGTCTGTAACTCCGGATCGGTTCATGCGTACCCGTGACGCACTGCTGCTTGATCCTGAGTATGCAGCGGTTGCATATCTGCGTCCGTTTGCGACGAATGATCTGGCTCGTACCGGTGACAGCGAGAAGACCCAGCTTATTGCTGAGTTCACGCTGGAAATGCGGAATGAGGCGGCTCATGGAATCGTGGCTGACCTGAACCCGGCTCTGTAAGTAAAGAGGGAGGTGGGGAAACCTGCCTCCCTCCCCTAATATGTCAGAACTATTTTCGGTTGGTGAGGGGCGCTACACGATAGCGCATAAGCTGGATGATGTTGTCGTCCTGGAAACTAAGCAGGACGTTTCTCACATTATCGAAGCGAACAAAATCCAAGTTGACAACGCAACCCGAAAGATCGATAACGTCATGACTCATGTCGCTCGATTACCTTTTACGGTGATTGACGATCTGAATAAGAAAAAAATCATGCGTGGGTTTGCGGTACAGGATGAAAGAGCGTTCAAACAGTGGCTGAATGATCCTGACAACAGGGTGTGGAGAACGTACCCTGGTAGCGTCTAAGGGGGTAGGATGAAGATTGCGATCTGTGTGCCCTGCCGGGACAATGTGCTGGCGGGGTTTGCTTTTGATCTGGCTCGACTCTGTGCGTATGAGGCAAAGCGTGGAAGGAATGAGATCCAGCTTTTGCAGATGCCAGGAACACTAATTTTCACTCAGAGAGAAAAACTTGCTGACGAGGCTATGGAATGGGGTGCAGACGCTGTCTTATGGATTGACAGCGATATGCGGTTTCCGGCAGACACTGTTGAGATACTGCTTGCAAGGGATGTCCCGCTAATCGGCGTAAACGCCACTACAAGGCGCGAACCGATTATGCCAACGGCAATGAACCTAAAGATCGACAAAAGCGATCCTGGGGCCGTTAAACAGGTCTGGACGAAGATTGAGAGCCGGGGCAAGTCTGGGATCGAACAAGTGACCGCTGTGGGGTTCGGTGTTACACTTGTGAGGTCGGAAGTATTCAAAAAGATACCGAAACCTTGGCATGACATTATCTGGACGGATCATGGAAATGTCATTGGCGAGGATGTGACGTTCTGCGTCAGGTGTCTTGAGAATGATGTTCCTGTGTTTGTTGACCACGATTTGTCTATGCACATTGGGCATATCGGGGTTAAAACTTATGGCTGGGATGACATAAATGGCCCTAGCAACGTACAGCGATCTCAAAAGCACGATCGCAAGCTATCTCGCAAGAAGCGATCTCACTAGCCAGATTCCTGACTTTATCCGGCTGGCAGAGGTTAGGCTTCGTCGCAATCTGCGTATTCGGCAGATGTTGAAACTAGCCTATACGTCTGCAACCGGTGGTGATAGCACTGTTGGGTTGCCGACTGACTTCATCGAGATGCGTAATCTCTACCTGGATACCAATCCAGAGCAGCCGCTGAACTATCTGTCCCCGTCTACGTTTACCAGAAACGCCAGGACTCAGGAATCAGGCAAGCCAAATAACTACACGATTTTGTCGGACGAGATCCAGTTGGCTCCGGTCCCAGATACGAATTACACGGTTTATATGCTGTACTATGCTGCGCCAACATTTTTGAGTGACAGCACCAGTACGAATGCATTCATGACAACCTGCCCTGATCTGCTGTTGTATGGATCTCTGTCGGAAGCCGAGCCTTACCTGATGAATGACGCAAGGCTTGCGGTATGGGCTGGGTTGTATTCTCGGGCGCTGGATGATCTTACCAAGTCGGATGACGGTGGAGAGTACAGCGGTAATCCTATGGTAATGACTCTCGCAAAGAGGTAAGAAATGCCTATCACCCAAGCAATGTGCACCAGCTTCAAAACTGAACTTCTTGGTGGCACTCACGATCTGGATACAGACACTCTCAAGATCGCTCTGTACACTTCATCGGCTACGCTGGATGCCACTACGACGACCTACAGCAGCACGAACGAGGTCGCCAGTGGGTCTGGATACACCACGGGTGGAAACACGCTCGCGGGGGCCACGATTAGCTCTAGTGGTACGACTGCGTTTGTAGACTTTTCAGACTCTACGTGGTCGAGTGCATCTATTACTGCGCGTGGCGCGTTAATTTACAACAGCAGCAAGTCTAATCGAGCCATCGCTGTATTGGACTTTGGGTCTGACAAGACCTCGACCAGTGGTGACTTTGTTGTCCAGTTCCCGACTGCGGATGCGTCTAACGCCATCATTCGTATTGCATAAGGTGATTTGCCATGAAGATTGACTTTGAATTTGAAACTCCTCATGGCAAATTTGCTGACGCTCTGCACCTTCCGGACGATCACACGTTTACGGAAGCAGAGATTCAAACCATGAAAGAGCAGCGCCGCGACAACTGGATTGCTGTTGTGACTGCGCCTCCTGTTCCTGAGCCTGAGCCAGAGTTTATTGAGATCGACGGCGTTAAGTATGTAAAGGCTTAGCCATGGCCGCACGTTTTTGGGTTGGCGGCTCTGGCACTTGGAGCACAACAAACACAACTAACTGGTCTGCCACGTCTGGCGGGGCCGGTGGCGCAAGTGTTCCGGGTGCGTCTGATGATGTAACGATTGACGGAAACTCCGGCTCTCCGACTATTACAACCAATTACAACGCATCGGTAATTTCGGTAACGATCAATGCTGCTGCTGCGACATTGAGTCTTGGTGGTACGTTAACCTGTTCTGGGGCGATTACTTTAACGGCTGGCACATTCACTACCAACAATAATGCCGTCACCGCAACTCAACTATCCTCCAGCAACAGCAACACCCGCACGATAAATCTTGGATCGTCTACGGTGACGTTGAGTAGTACCGCCCCTATATCTTTTGGGACAAATACAAACCTAACTTTTAATGCTGGAACATCTACAATAGTATGTTCATCGACTGGCGCAACATTTACAGGCGGTCCCGCAACTTCACAAGGCGTGACATTTTATAATGTTTCTTTTACAGCAACACCTGTTGGGACTCATTCGTTTGAAGCAATTAATACATTTAATAATTTAAGCATTACCGCTCCAAACACTGCTGGTATTCGTCAGGTTACGTTTCAAGCCCGTCAAACCATCAACGGCACCTTGTCAACCACCGGCACAGCAGGAAACCGCCGTGTTTGGTTCCGTGGGGTCACATACGGCATTGCCCAAACCCTCACCATCAACAGCGCACCAAGCCTGACCGACGCTGACTTCCGAGACATCTACGTTATTGGCACTGCTGCTCCGATCTCTGGCACTCGCATTGGTGACTTGCGCGGCATCAGAGGGATCACTGCATCTACACCAAAGACGGTGTATTGGAACCTTGCCGTAGGTGGAAACTGGTCTGCAAATGCTTGGGCGGCATCATCTGGCGGCGCTGTCAGCACGGACAACTTCCCGCTCGCTCAGGACACTGCCGTTATTGAGAACACGGGGCTAAATACGTCTGCTACGGTGTCGCTGGATAACGCTGTGCCGTATACAGGTACGATCACAATGTCTACGCGAACAAATGCGATGACTTTGAATGTGTCTGCTGGCGCTTTTATTGTGTACGGTAATTGGATAAACGGAAGCGGCCCAACTGTAAGTGGGAGCGCTCCTATATTTTCTGGAAGAAATACACAAACTATTACAAGCGCCGGGAAAACAATGTCAATAGGCATTGTTGTAGATACCTACGGCGGCACAGTTGAGCTTGCTGATGCGCTAAGTGTTGGCTCAAACACCCTCACCGTCACCAACGGCACGTTTGACACTAAAAACTACAACGTCACTGCTGGCTCTTTTTCTGCTGCAACGACAAACGTATCAGAAATAACTTTAGGAAGTAGCACAGTTACGTTAAGTGGCACAAGCCCCATAACATTTAGCTTAAATAATACATTTACTTTTAATGCCGGAACATCACAAATAAACCTGACTTCAATTTCAAATAGCAGTTTTGCTGGAGGTCAAAAAGTTTTTTACAATGTTTCATACACAGGAACATCAGCCGTAACTCACACAATAACTGTCAGTAATACATACAACAACTTGACTTTTACAGCCCCGGCATCGGCTGGACTAACTCAGGTTTCTTCTCAAAGCAACCAAACCATCACCGGCACACTCACCGTCGCCGGAGCCTCTCCAGTCCGCCGCATCTTTGTCCAGTCTAACACCCTCGGCACTACCCGCACCCTGACCGTTGGCACCCTATCCGCTACTGACTGCGACTTCAGGGACATCACGATAGCCGGTACTGCTGCCGGATCATCTCCGACTCGCGCAGGAGACTGTGGTGGGAACTCAGGGATCACGTTCCCTGCTCCGAAGACTGTGTACTGGAACCTTGCTGGTGCTCAGAACTGGAGTGCTGACGGATGGGCCACATCTTCTGGCGGCTCTCCTGCAACCAACAACTTCCCGCTTGCACAAGATACGGCGGTGTTTGATAACACTGGTAGCGTGACGGGGACGATCACAATCAATGCAGCGTGGAATATCGGGACGTTTGATGCATCTGCACGAACAAGTGCGATGACGTTGACGACAAGCACCAATTTGCCATTTGTGTATGGTGACTGGAAGTTTGGAACAGGGGTTACTTCTTCAAGCACGACAGGCACGATTACATTTGCCAAGCGTGGAACGCAGACTATTACTAGCAACGGTGTACAGTTTGGTTGCCCGGTGAGGATTGATTGCGTGACGGGAACGGCTCAATTGGCAGATGCTTTTTCGACAATTTCTGATAGACGTTTAGAAATATGGAGTGGAACATTTGATGCTGTTACATATAATGTAACAACAGGTCAAGTAGGGCTGACGTTTATATCTGGTTTCACCGGGGCAAGAACATTAAAAATGGGGTCAGGAACGTGGACAGTATCTGGTACAGGTAATATTTGGGGAGACGGCGGCTTTAATACCGCATTTTTTACTTTTTACAAAGGCACCGCAAACATTGTTCTGTCTGACACCAGCACTTCTGCCCGTACATTTAACGGTGGAATTCTCTCCTATAACAAACTCACCATCGGCGGTGCGACTGGCACATCTACCCTGACCATAACTGACAATAACCAATTTACCGAGCTTGCCAGCACTAAGACTGTCGCGCACACCATTGCGCTTGGTACAACCACCCAGACTTTCGGTGCGTGGACCGTGACAGGAACGGCGGGTAATGTCGTCACCCTGACCGGCACAGGGACTGCCCATCTCCTCGCCGGAGCTTGTACTTCTGGCATTGACTACCTTGCAATGGGTAGCATTGGGTTTGCTGCTACAAGCCCCGGAGAGTTCTATGCTGGAGCAAACAGCACTGGAACAGCCGCTGCACCGGTCTATCGCACTGCAAAACCCGCAGACTCTACCCGCTACTGGGTTGGTGGAACCGGCAACTGGTCAGACACTGCAAGATGGTCTACGTCTTCTGGGGGTGCATCGGGTGCAGCTGTTCCAAGAAGCCATGACGATGTGGTGTTTGATTCGGCTTCTAACGCAACCGCATACACCGCTACGGTGAACGCCGTGACCGGCGGGATTCGGATGAAGGCTTTGACTATCGCTGGCCCAGCATCAGGAAACGTGACGCTGGCCGGATCGACTACAATTGATGGCATTCATGGCAACGTGACGCTGCCTGCAACGGGTTTGACGAGAACTTATAACGGTCAAATCACGTTGACTGGATCAACGTCAGGCAAAACGCTGACGACTAATGGCGTGGCGCTTGCTTCTGCGATTACGGTTAACGGCGTCGGGTGCGAATGGGCGCTGGGTAGCGCATTGAATACTGGGTCCAATACCTTGTCCATAACAAATGGGTTGTTTGACTGCGATATTTATAATTTATCAGTAAGTTTTCTTATATCAGCATTTAACAATTCTAGAACTATTGATTTAGGCTCTTCTACAGTTACAGTAAGCGGCACTGGCACAACATCTGGATTTGGTTCTACAGAAACCCAGAGAGCAAATCTAACATTTATAGCGGGCACATCTCAAATTAATTACACGAGTAGTACCACTGAAATTACAGGCAACAACCAAACCTTCTACAACGTTGCCTTCACCAGCACCTCCGCAGGCACCGTTACCATCAACGGCGCGAACAGTTTCAATAACCTGTCATTTACCGGCATCACCTCTGCTGGCCTGAAGATCATCTCCATCACCGCCAACCAAACCATTACCGGCACTCTAACCCTTTCCGCTGGCACTAACGCCACGATGCGGCACTTTGTCCGTTCCGACACCCTCGGAACGACCCGCACCCTGACCTGCCCCGCCGTCAGCATGACCGACGTAGACTTCCGTGACATCACAATTGCAGGTGCTGCGGCTCCTGCTTCGGGTACGAGGATCGGGGACTGCAAGGGGAACAGCGGGATTACGTTTACAGCAGCAGCGAACAAGTATTGGAACCTCGCCGGAAACAACAACTGGTCTGCTACGGCTTGGGCCACATCGAGCGGGGGTTCTCCGTCTGTCAACAACTTCCCTCTGGCCCAAGATACCTGCATCTTTGAATCGACCAGCCCCGGTACAGGTGCTACGACGACAATCAACGCAGCCTACAACATCGGCACGATAGATATGTCGGCGCGTACCGGCAACACGATGACCTTGGCGTCTAGTGCAACAGTCAACGTATATGGAAATTGGATAAATGGCACCGGAACGACAATGAGCGGGGGTGGTGGGTTCATTTTTTCTGGAAGAGGAAGTCAAACCATTACCAGCGCCGGAAAATCGTTTGCACAAACAATAACTACAAATAGTCCTTCTGGATCTGTAACATTACAAGACGCAATCGGTAGTTCTCAGTCGTTAATAATAACAACTGGAACTTTTGATGCAGGTTCTTACAATGTCACAACACCAGATGTAACTTCAAGTGGATCTAATACAAGAACTGTTGCTATAGGATCTGGAACATGGACTCTCTCCGGGTCAGCTGACGTTTGGAACGTAACCTCAACTGGGCTTACCGTTACAGGCACAGGCACGATCAGCCTAACCTCTGGTTCTGCTAAAAATTTTCGTGGCGGCGGCATCGCCTACACCAACATCACCCTCAACCAAGGCGGTGCTGGCACTCTGACGATCGTCGGCAACAACACCTTCAAGGACATTACTAATACTTATAAAGCAACCGGCGCGACCAACATCACCCTAGGCACGACCACCCAGCGCGTATCTCAGTGGACGGCGGCAGGCGAGGCAGGGCGGGTGCTGACGGTTCAGGGGACTTCAGCCAGTTCTCCAGCAACTCTGGTTCATACCGGAGGTGGTGATATATCGGTAGACTATCTCACCATTACAGGTGTGAGAGCATATCCGCTATGACTTGGTACGCTGGTTCAAACTCAACCAATAACGGAAGCCTCGGATGGAGGTTTGAGGCTCCGGGTGGTGGTGGCGTTACTGTTAACGTCACCGGAGTTTCTGCAACTGGTAATCTTGGGACGGTTACGGTTGCGCTAGTTACACCAGTTCCAGTTACCGGAGTCTTTGCCACAGGTCAAATTGGTAACGTAAATGTTACTGGAAAAGCCAATGTTGTTTTGACCGGAGTATTTGCGACCGGACAACTTGGTAGCGTTACCGTACAAATTGCAAAGATAGTTCCGGTCACGGGCGTATCGGCTTCTGGGCAACTTGGTTCCGTATCTGTATCAGGCAAAGCAGTAGTTGCTGCCACAGGAGTTAGTGCAACTGGTGCACTAGGATCGGTTACTGTCTCTGCTGGTCAGGGTGTAAACGTATCTCTTACTGGAGTCTCCGCAACCGGATCAATTGGTTCTGTCACTGTAATCCAGAATCAAGGGGTAAACGTATCTCTGACTGGTGTGTCAGCGACAGGAACGCTCGGAAACGAGACTGTTGTCGCAAAGGCAAACACTGCGCTAACAGGTGTTTCTGCTGTTGGGCAAGTTGGATCTGTCACCGTCACTGCTGATGCTGTTGTCGTTACGACCGGAGTACAAGCTACAGGGCAAACGGGTACAGTCAGAATTCTGGTTGTCATTCCTGTCACTGGGGTACAGGGGACGACTGCGCTTGGCACGATTACCCTAGAAACGAACAACTACATCGATGTGTCTGGGTTGCAGGGCACAACGCAGTTGGGGTCTGTTTCGTTGTTGGGCGTATGGTCAATCCCGGATGAGGGAGCTAACACTTGGGCCGACTCTGTTCCGGGTGGAAACGCATGGACTGAAAACGCTTCTGGAAGTAATATCTGGTCTGAAACATCAATTGATTCAAATGTTTGGACCGACAAGTCAACGCAATCGAATAACTGGACCGTCCAATGAGAATCGCATTTGGCAAGTGGACACCTGATAGACCCGGAGTCGCCGGAGGATTGACCGAGGCGCTTAACTGTCTTCCGGTCGCTATGGGCTATGGTCCTCTGCCATCCAATGCCAACTTGTCCTCAACTGCATCAGAAAGCCTTCTGACGAGTTTTGTCGGGAGATTGGGTACAACCACCACCCTGTTCGGTGCAGGCTCTACAAAGCTGTTTAAGTTCGATCCTACTGACTCGTCTATGGATGACGTAAGTCGGACCGCTTCTGCTTACTCTACGACGACACTCTGGACTACTGCACAGTTTGGGTCTGTTGTACTGGCCGCGAATGGGATTGACAAGATCCAAGCCTGGGACATGGGGTCAAGTACCAAGTTCGCGGATGTTGCTGCTGCTGCTCCAACTGCTCAGTTTGTGACGGTTGTCCGTGATTTCGTAGTTGCTGCCAAGACTGCAAGCGAGATTTCGACGATATATTGGTCTGACATTAACGACGAGACAGACTGGACTCCTGGTGCTGGTAGTCAATCTGACTCCCAGGTGATACCTGATGGCGGTGAGATCCGTGGTCTGACGGGTGGTGAGTTTGGTGTCGTCCTGTTGGAACGAGCGATTGCGCGGATGACTTACATCGGATCTCCGCTCTTCTTTCAGTTTGATGTTATCGTTAGGAATTTAGGCTGTTATGAGTCTCGTTCTGTGGTGCAGAGTGGTCCTCTGACCTACTTCTTGAGCGATGATGGGTTCTTTGTGACGGATGGGCAGACGGTCAAGCCAATCGGGAATGAGGTGGTTGATCGGTGGTTTTATGCTAACGCCGATCCTGCACAGTTCGACAAGATGTCTGCTGCTGTTGATCCGGTGAACAAGGTAGTGGTCTGGTGCTTCCGGGATATTTTCAACGTCCAGAAGGTGTTGATTTACAACTACGCTGTGGACAAATGGAGTCATGGACAAACGACCGCTGATTATGTTTCAACACTTGCCACTGCCAGTTATACGCTGGAGCAGCTTGCAAATGTCTCAGCAAGCCTGGATGCTCTGCCAGAATCCCTTGATTCCCGGCTATGGGCTGGCGGCAAGTTGGTGCTCGGTGGTGTTACGGCAAGCCGTCTGGTGACATTTGGTGGTGCCAATCAAACCGCTGTTCTGACTTCTGGTGATATAGAAGCCGAAAACACAGAGACGATCCTGACGCTTGCTAGACCCATCGTGGACAATGGGTCTGCCACAGTTCAAGTTGCGTCTCGATACCGTCTGGACGGCAATTTAAGCTATTCCACTGCTGTTGCTGCTGATAGCGAGAATCGCATCCCATTGAGGTCGAGAGGAAAGTATCATCGGGTGTCACTGACTCCCACTGGAACTTGGAACACTGCTGTCGGTGTCGATGTTGACATCAAGACTGTCGGTGGTCGCTGATGTTTCGTAGACTTCCACAGCAGGGTGGGACGCCTCGGGATGTGTCCGAAATCGTCAACCGCATCCTTGACGGGAAGATCAACTCTGTCGGTCTGATCACCCTTGCTACGGGTAACGCAACCAGCACGACGTTATTCGATGAGCGGATCAGCGAAGACAGCATCATCCTGTTCGCGCCATACTCTGCTGCTGCTGCTGCGGATGACATCCCCTACGGAGCGTTTCAGGACTCCACAGACCAGTCTGCGACGACGACGGTAGATGCCTATGCAATGAAGTTTGGCACGACGGACTTCAGCAATGGAGTGACCGTCAGCAATAACTCTCGCATCAATGTCAAAAGCCCTGGAATTTACGATCTCCAGTTCAGCGCACAATTCGCAAACGCTGACTCTCAGATTCAAGACGTAGATATTTGGTTCAGAAAAAACGGCACAGACATTGCCAACAGTAATAGCAGATATTCCGTTCCTAATAAACACGGGTCTATCAACGGTCACTTGATTGCTGCGTTGAATTTTTATATTGATCTTGTTGCGAACGATTACGTTGAAATAATGTGGGCGACAACTAACATATCTGTCACGTTAGAGCAGTTGCCAACACAGACCAGCCCAACAAGACCAGCAACTCCATCCGTAATTGCTACTATCAACATGGTGTCTGAATCTTCAACGTCTGATGTGTACACATCGAACCAGACGCAAGGTCAGGCAACCGTCAATCATTTTGCAAACAGTACGGCAGACAAAACATATAGGTATGTGATTCTTGGATAGAGTGTTTGTCGAGTCAAACAGTCTCAGATCGGTCTGGGATTATGTGCGGCAAGGTTTATTGGAAGTAAAAGAGGCGAGTTCTGAGCCTTGGATACCCGAGGATATATACGTTGACTGCTATACGTGTAAGTCAATGTTGTGGTTGATGGTAGAGGATGGTGTTCCGGTAGGGTTTGGTGTTTTGCAGCCGGTTGGCGATTCTGTGCATATTTGGGCAGGATATGGAAAGTTTCTGATGCAAGAAGGTTTCCGTCATGCAGAGGAAATTGCTAAATCGGGTGGTGCGCGTAGAATCACGTTTGAGTCAAATCGGCCGGGATGGTCAAAAATGGCTGAAAAATATGGATTTAAGCCCGTAAAATGGGTGAAAGAGGTGTCTAATGGGTAGCAGATCGGGTACAACCCAGACCGAAAACCGCATTGATCCTAGGCTTGTTCCGTTTGTCGAGCAGGGTTTGTCCGGCGCTCAGAGCCTGTTTCAGACCGGACAGTTGCAATATCGAGATCCTGCTACGGGTGAAATGAAGGCAGGATATGTGCCGCAGTATTACGGCGGTCAAACTTTTGTAGGACCGTCTCAGTATACCCAGCAGGCTATGGAAATGGCCGCACAAAGGGCGCAGGCTGGATCTCCGCTGGTGTCAGGCGCACAGGGTGCTGTGGGGGCTGCTACGGGTTTCCAAGCTCCTGCTGGAAGTATGTTCGGCAACATCTACGGACAAGCCGGACAGGGTGCCGCTCCTGGGATGTATCAGGACATCTACGGGAGAGCCGGTCAGGTTCAAGCAGATCAAACTGCTGGTGGCGCGTTTCTTGGAATGAACCCATTTCTACAAGCAACTTTTGAGGCTGCTTCCCGCCCGATCACTAGCCAGTTCCAACAACAGATTCAGAACATTCAATCTCAAGCATCTCGTGCTGGTCGGTTTGGATCTGCTGCACAGGGACAACTCCAGGCAGGCGCTGCTGAATCTCTCGCTGCGAATCTGTCCGGTCTAGGTGAGCGTCTTGGGTTTGCTGGGTATCAGCAGGAGCGCCAACTCCAAGAAGCTGCGCTCAATCGACAGCAACAGGCTCAACAGCAAGCACTTATTAACCAACTTGCAGCCGCTGGTGGATTGGGACAGACACAGGCACAGCAATTCAATACTCAGTTGCAAGCAGCACAGGGGTTGACTGGTGCTGAACAAGGTGCGGCAAATGTTCGTCTGGCTGCTGCTCAGTTGGCACCGTCTCTTGCATCTCAGGATTATGCCGACATTCAGCGTCTGTTGCAGGTTGGACAGATGGGTGAACAGTACCAGCAGCAGGAAGTTCAGGACCAGATCAACAGGTTCAATTATCAACAGCAAGCTCCGTTCAGGGCGCTTCAGCAATATCTGTCGTTCATCGGGGGCGTACCTGCTGGATCGCAACAGGTTGCCCCGGAATACACGAATCCTGCTGCTACTGCCCTGGGTGGTGCTGCGCTGATTAGCGCGTTCAACAGGCCACAAGCGAATCTTGGAATGACTGCACAAGGGACTTAACATGGCTGATCCAGTAACCCTTGCAATGGTTGGCGCTGCTGCTGGCGCTGTCACAAACAAAAAAGACCCGCTGAAGGGCGCTCTTTTGGGAGCTACTTTAGGTGGTGTTGGGGGTGCTGTAGCCCCTGGATTGTTGGGTGGTGGCGCAGCATCAACCGCTGGTGGATTCATCCCGGCGGCGGCTGCTGAGACTCAATTGGCTGCTGCTCCTGCGTCTGCAATGTCTGGGTTATTGGGTAAAGCCACATCTACACCTGTGTTGATGGCTGGGGCGCAATTGGCTGGGGCAATGACTCCACAGCAAGCTCAAACAGCACCAATACAACCGTCTCAGGCCAAACCTGTAAACATTGCCTTCCAACCTGTACCCATCTCTCAACGTGTTGTAGGTCCGTTGGAGTTCATGCGACAGGACGAGGAGCAACAACTGGGTGCATTCGATGTACCTGGGTTGCTGTTTGAACGGATGATGCCTGGATACAGTGTAGGCGAGTATCGTCCCGCTAGGAGAATGTAATGGATGGATTGCTTGATCGGCTGTTTCCCGCCAATCCCGTTCTTGGGCTGTTGGGAGACGAAAACTTACAGCAGCAGGCTAGGCAGCAGGGACTCTTAGGTCTTGCTGCGGGTCTGTTGCAAGCGGGTGGTCCTAGCAGGACTCGCACGAATATCGGTCAGGCATTGGGTTCTGGGTTGATGGCTGGTCAGCAGATGTATCAGAACGCTGTCAACCAGCAGATCAGCCAAGCAGGTGCTATGCAGAAGATGCAAGAAGCACAAAGGCTGCGCCAGCAGCAGGAACTTGTGCGACAGGTCATGCCTCAATTGGTAACAACTGAGCGTCAGCAAGCACTCACTACTGGTGCACAGGCGGCTGATCCGTTGGCCGCTCTAATCCAATCGGCAGAAGGCGGCACTCTCAACCAGCCTGCAATCAATCAACAAGCACTGTCTCAACTGTCTTCATATCTCCCTCCTGCTGATTTTGAGAAGGTTGTAAATGCTCTTGAGAAACGCATCAAGATCATGCAGCCGCAGGATGTTTTTGAGTATAAATCTTCTGGTAGCGACATTGTTCAGATCGATAAACGAACAGGCGCCACTCGTGCGGTGTATAACAGAGAGGATATTCCGAAGCTGTCTGAACTTGGTTCTTTGTATGCCTCGGTTCAATTCCCTGGTGTCAAGACACAAAACCTAAGCCCTCAACAGCTTGGTCAGGTTCTTGAGTTCCAACAGCGTCCGTCTCCTGCTGCATTGGCTGATTTGCAAATTAAAGCCGAAACGTTGAAAGCAGAAACTGGTATTGATCTGACCAGAAACATTGTTGCGCTTGCTGGTGGTCAACCATTGCAAGCCGCTGCTGCTGCTCCTGCTGCTCAACCTCAAGCACCGGTTGCCGCTCAACCAGAAGTTGCTCAACCTGTTACCGGAGCACAACCGCAGCAGGAAGGTTTTGTGCCGACTGTTAGAAATCAAAGTGTTCCGCTTAAGTTCCGCACTGAGTTGGAAGTTGCACAACCAAAAGTCGTATCTGCCGCTCGCTCTGCGATCAAAGATCTGCGCGACTTAAAAGATGCTGTCGAGCAAGTTCGTAGCCATCCCGGTCTTGCGTCTGCGACTGGATTCGGTGGTACTGCTCTAAGTGCTATCCCTGGGACTCAGGCGGCAAATGCTAGGGCGCTGCTTGATAACCTAAAGAATCGCAACTTTATTGCTGGTATCGTCAATCTTCGTCAGCAATCCCCGACTGGTTCAGGCGTTGGTTCTTTGACTGAGCGAGAGGGCGCAAGGTTTGAAAACCTAAAAGCCGCGCTGGATCAAGCGCAAACGGTCGATCAACTTCGGGAGCAATTGGATATTCTGAGCCGTGCTACCAATGAGGCCATCTCTGGTTTGTATGAGGGCTATCAGTTGGATTACGGTAAAAACAAGACGATTGAAGAAGACCTTAAAAAGTCTGTAATTAGTCCTGCTGGAGCAAAGCGTAAGTCTTTGACCGACATTTTTGGGAAGTGACATGGCAAAGAGTCTGTCAGATCGCATTATCGAGGCGCGAGGCCAAGGTTACAAAGACGACGAAATCGTCAAGTTCCTAGTGCAAAGCGGAATCCGCGCTGACGACATTACGACAGCCATGAAAGAGGGCTATTCCTCTACGCAGGCGCTTGATTATCTGACAGCAGGAAGACCAATAGAGGAACGCGCTGCGCGAATTCCAGGGCTTGTTGCTCGTGGCGCTGCTCCGGTTGCTGTAGGCGCTGCGATGGGCGCTCCGTTTGGTCCTCCTGGTATGGCCGCTGGAGCCTTGGCGGTTCCTGCTGCTGAGGCTGCTACGCAGCTTTATAACCTTGCTGCACCTCAATCCATGCAAATTCCAACGCCAATGCAAGCCATTGGTGGATTGGCGACTCGGATGGGTCTGCCTCAGCCTGAGACTGTGCCTGAGCAGATGATGACTGCTGCTGGTGGCGGTGCTGCTGGTGCTATTGGAACGATCCCCGGGATGGCTAGGATGGCACAGACGGCTGTTACCCCGACTGGAAGGGCTGTGGCTGGACAGATGGCTGCTCGTCCTGGTCAGCAGATTGTTGCTGGTGCTGTCGGTCCTGCTACGGGTGAGGCAGTGGCAGACGTAACTGATAGCGATGTTGCTGGACAAATTGCTTCCATTGTCGCATCTGGTGCTGTTGGCGCAGGCAGGGGTCAACGAGAGATCGTGCCGACTCCTGAAGCAATGAAACAGGCGGCAGCAGCATCCTATCAACGGTCCGAGCAGGCTGGTGCAATCATTGCCCCACAAAGCCTCCAGAAAGCCGCGCAAGACATTTTTAAGTCTGTTGATAGCCTTGGGTACTTGCCTCGATCTCAACCCGCTGTAGCCGCATTTTTGGATGAGTTCGGACAGCAAGCACAAACTCCGTTGACGCTTGAAAGACTGGAGAGATTGCGCCGTGCGGCTGGGAATGTTGCGGCATCTCGTGATCGTTCAGAAAGCAAAATGGGCATGGCTATTCTGAACAAGATGGATGATTTTGTTGAGAACTTGCAAGACGCTGATCTTGTGGCTGGTGCTGGCCCCTCTCGGCAAATGGCAATTGATGCTCTGAAAGAAGCTCGTGGGCTTTACAGCAGGGCAGCCAAGGGTCAAGAAATTGAGACTTTGCTTGAGCGCGCACAAAATAGTGCGGCGCAATATAGCCAGTCTGGAATGGAGAACTCCATTCGAGTGCAATTTAGACAGCTTGCTAACAATCAAACCAAACTCAGAAGGTTTACTAAAGAAGAGCAGGAATTGATCAAAGACGTTGCACGTGGTGGTCCTGTTGACAATGTCTTGCGTTACTTCGGCAAATTGTCACCGACTGGCGTAATTTCTGGTGGTATTGCTACGGGCGCAGGGTATGCGCTTGGTGGTACTACTGGCGCTGTTGCTGTGCCTGCAATGGGTGCTGCTGCTAGAGAGATGGCTGGCGCTAGAATGCAGAGCAAGGTTGATGAATTGATCTCGCAGATTCTGATGGGTAGGCCAGTTGGCAGAGAGCCTGCGACATACTTTAACGTGCCTGCCGCAATGCGTGGGCTTCTGACTCCTCAAGTTGAGGTGGAATAATGGCAAAGACAAAGATCTCAGAGTTCGACACTAATCCAGACCTCAACACAGACATCAATTCGATCAACATCGCAGAAGGTTGCTCCCCTGCGAATATCAACAATGCCATCCGGCAGTTGATGGCTGATCTGAAAGAGTGGCAGAACGGCTCCCAGGACAAGTACATTGCCCCGGCTGGAACTGCTGCTGCGCCTAGCTGGACGTTCAACGGTGATACCGATACAGGTTTTTATTCTGCTGCTGGCAACCAGATCGGAGTTGCTGCCAACGGGTCATCTGTCGGTACATTTACCTCTGCTGGATTTGTTGGGAACGTCACCGGTAATGTCACTGGGAATGTCACCGGTAATGTGACCGGAAATGTCAGCGGAAATGCTGGAACTGTGACTAACGGGGTGTACACGACCGGAAATCAGACGATTGCTGGCGTTAAGACGTTCTCTAGCAGTCCTGTTCTGCCAACTCCATCAACCAGTGACAACAGCACAAACGCTGCCACCACTGCTTACACTATCTTGCGTATTGCTAACGATGCTCCCACCAAAACCGGAACTGGTGCGTCCGGTACATGGGGGATTAACATTACCGGAAATGCTGCAACAGCAACCAATGGTGTTACCACCTCTAACATTGGATCGTATGCCCCAGGATTGACTGGTAGCGGTGCAAGTGGGACTTGGGGTATCAGTATCACTGGTAATGCTGCTACTGTCACCAATGGGGTTTACACTACAAACTTCACCGGAAGTAATCAATCACTTGGTTCGAATGGTTATCAAAAACTTCCTGGTGGGTTAATTTTGCAATGGGGATCAGTGACGGTTGACCCAGGGTATGACGGAACCGCTTCTATTACATTTCCAACGGCGTTTAGTTCATCCGTTTATTCTGTAACGGCAACACCTCAAGCATTGACTACAGCAGCAGGAAATAAACGAGACTCGTTTTCTGTGCAGTCTGTTAGTACGACAGGATTTGAAATTAAATCAGCTTTTGAAGATATTGCAACGGTTACTTATTACTGGTTTGCTGTTGGGGTTTGAATATGAGCGAAGTCGAGCAACTCCGATCTCATGTTGAGAAGCTGGAAAACAAGGTAGATGCCTTGAATGACAGCATCAAAGACCTTGCAGAAGCGTGGAAAACTGCCCAGACGCTTGTTGCTTTCATGAAGTGGCTGGCAGGTATCGGAGCAGCTTTGCTTGTGCTAAAGGCTGCTTGGGACGGTTGGATTAAGTAATGCTTGATCCAGTTACCCTACTTGCTACAGCTACGGCTGTATTCAATGGCCTTAAAAAGGCTGTTGAGATTGGCAGGGAAGCTGAAGACGTTTTCGGTCAACTGGGCAAGTGGGCTGGCGCTGTATCTGATCTCCAGGAATGGATTAAGACTGAGGAAGAGCTAGCAGACAAGCCACCTCCTATCTTTAAGAAACTGGTATTCAACAAGTCAGCAACTGCTGAAGCGTTTGACACCTACGCTGCCAAGATCAAGATCGCGCAGATGGAGGAAGAGATCCGGCATATGTTTACGCTGGGCGAGCTTTGGTGGCTTGGAAAAGATGGGTATAACGAATTCCTGATGATGCGTCGGTCGATCAAGGAAAAGCGCGAGAAGATGGTTTATGAGCAGATCCGTAGACGCAAAAAGCTGCTACGGATGGTTTCTGATTACGCATTTCTGGTGTTTATCCTGTTCTTTGGCGGTCTTATTCTTTACCACATCATAATGTTTGTGATTGAGCAGTCATGAGTACAGAAGAGATTGAGGTACGTGTTTGGGCTGTTATTGCCCTCAGTCTCGTGGGTATTCTGGTTTTGTCAGTTATCTCAATCATCGGTGGCGTTCTATTTGTCGAACACGACATGGAGCGCATCAGCCCGATTGACACTCAGTTGATCGCTATCCTGAAGGACATCATGCTACTGGCGATTGGCGCTGTAGGCGGGA
>Ga0209972_10000559_pt1 | contig 36654 bp, 52 predicted proteins | sample NOAtaG_7_FD_187302 | JGI IMG/M metagenome (GOLD analysis project Ga0209972, IMG submission 187302) | Freshwater lake microbial communities from Lake Erie, under a cyanobacterial bloom - NOAA_Erie_Diel1S_2200h metaG (SPAdes) (version 2) | ecosystem: Environmental > Aquatic > Freshwater > Lake ...
CTCGTTCGCCACGACCAGCTCTTCGCCGAGTGCGATGACCGCGAGTTCGCAGCACGCGTCGCGCAGACGCTTCACCGGCCACTCCTCATAGCCGGAATCGCGCGGGAACTCCAGAGCCTGCAAGTCCCCGCGCACGCGCGCACCGCGAAACGAGTACGCCGTGTCGATGTACTGCGTCGCCTTGCGAAGAGCGATCTCCTTCGCAGCGGTGGTCGCAGCCGCCCACGAGGTGCGTCCCATGTTCGCGAGGTACACGTCGGCATCCGCGACCGAGATGTACGACTCGGCGTTCGCGAGACCCGTATTGTCTTCGACGATGAGAGGCATGGGACGCTCCTAGTTCAGGCGACGCGGGTCCAGCCGCAGGCTTCCCAGTTCGCGACCTCGTCCGGGAGCGCTTCGATCACCTCGTTGTCGCCGGCGTACGCCGGGTTCTTGCGACGCATCGGCACCGTCGCTTCGCTCTCGAGGCGCTTGGCACGCTCCTCGTTCGCGGCGGCAGCGGCGGCAGCGGCTTCGGCTTCCTCGGCTTCGATTCGCTCGCGCTCGGCGAGTTCCTCGGCGGCCTTCGCATCGGCGGCAGCCTGTTCGGCGTTCGCACGCGCGGCCTCGGCCTGCTCGCGCTCGGCACGAGCCTTGTCGGCAGCGGCAGCGGCTTCGCTCGCCGCCTTCGTGGTCTTCTTGGTCATGATCGTTCTCCTAGGTGAACGGTGAGTGAATCGGGCTCGGCCGCGCTAGCAGCCGAGCCCGTAGAACAGCGACCAGGATCAGGGCTCAGCCGAGCAGGATCGCGGAGTGCTCCGACTTCACGTTCTGCACGCCCCACGCGATGCCGATCTCGTAGCGGACACGCCGGTACTGCGCGTAGACCGCGACTTCGAAGGCGAGGCCGGAGCGCGGGTCCTGCACGACCATGCGGTCGTCGGCCGCGTCGCCTTCTTCCGGCAGCGCCGGAGCGCGGGTGAGCAGCACGAGCGCCGAGCGATGGAACGCCACGTTCGACGTCGCGGTGTTCCCGACGGTGACGGCGGTCGCCGAGGTCGGGATCGCCTGACGCAGACCCGGTGCGGCGAGCACGATGGTACCCGGCGCGGCGATGCCGGTCTCGACGACGTACTTGTTCGTGTCGCCCGCGAACGTGACGGTGTCGCCGGCGAGGATCGTACCGGTGCCGGTGATCAGCGTGATGCTGCGAGTGCCGACCGCATATCCCGCCGTGTTCGTCGTGTACGATGCGCCGGTACCCTTCGTCACGGCGCGGATCTGGCCGGACTCGCGGATGTCGAACCCGTGGAGCTGACCGAGGATGCCCTGACGCAGCAGACCCTGATCGCCGGCTTCGTTGACGCGGTACAGGCTCGGCAGCGAGCGGAGGTTCGCACCGGCGCTCGTGTCGACGACGAGCTGGAGATCACCGTCCGGACAGCCGTTGTCCTTCAGGATCTTCAGGATCTGCGCCGAATCGCCGATGTTCGGCGTCGAACCGAACGGAGTCGTGCCGGCGGTGCCGTACGCACGCGACGCGAGCTTGAAGAGGCCGGCGAGGTCGGCCTCGATCTCGTTCACCAGCGTCCGCATCGCCTGCGCCATCTGCTGCTGACGGAGCGTGAGGTAGCCGGGACCGTTGTTGTTCAGGCCGAGCTGTTCCTCGCCCGTCCAGCGGAACGGGACGGCGCGCGACTTGGTGATCTGCAGCGTCTTGTTCGTGAACGTCTGGTCGCCGGTGTCCGGCGGGTTCGTGCTCGGCGTGATGTCCTCGGCGGGCGCGGCGGGCGCGACCGGCGAACGGACGACCTGGCCGACGGCCGCGCGCGAGGCCTGCGCATCGAGCGTGACCGCCGGAATGAAGCCGACGAGTTCGCGACTGACGACGTCGAGCGCGCGATACAGGTCGGGGATGAGATTGGTGAGCGTGTTCGGCATTTCAGCATCTCCTCAGTGGAGGTTGTGGGTCAGTCCTTGATGACGCCGCCGTTCTTCGTGAAGTCCATTCGCTCGGCAGCGTTCATCGTTTCGAAACGAGCGCGGTTGACGGTCTTGGGACCGCCACCACCGGAGCCGCCACCAGACGGAGCACCGGAACCACCTTTCTGATCCGCCTTCAGGATCGCCTCCTTCCTCGGGTATCCGTCCACGATGATGCTGAGCGCCTCGTCGAAGTCGGCATCGTCGCCCGGCTTGACGCGGCTGCGCACGCGCTCGCCACGCTCGTCGAACGCCACGAGCTTGTCGCCGTCCATCTTGAACCGTGCGCCGAAGACGGACTGCACGATGTCAGGAGGGATGGCCATCTTCTCGGTGACGAACTTCGAGCCCGCGAACGTGTTCGTGAGCTTCTCGTTGAAGATCTTGGCGTTCAGCTCGGTGAGCTGCGCCTCGCGTTCCGCGAGCTTCTTCTCGTACTCGCCGCGAATGGACTCCTTGATCTTGTCCACCTCGCCGGCGTCGACGAGCTTCTTGTCGTCCAGGTTCTTGACCGTGGTCAGCGCCTTCCGCGCCGCCTCGACGTCGAGGTCGCCGAACTTCTCGAGCTTCGCGAGTGCCTCTTCCTTCGCAACGCGGTGATCCCGCGACTCGGCGTTGAGTCGCTTGATGGACGCCATGGCGTTCGCCGCGTCGAAGGGAACTTCCTTCCCGTCGTCGTGGATGTACACCGGCATCCCGTCCTGCAGGACCGCGTTCCCGTTGGAATCGATCTTCAGTTTCATCGTAGAGCTCCTGAGCTTCCGCTCGTTGGGATTTGGGCTTCGCGCCCGAGGAAGCAGGACGACCATCCGGTCTTGAACTGCGGAACCGGCCATCCGGCCATGAAGCGACGGTCATCCGACCGAGAGAATTGGGACCATCCGGTCCTGAGAACACGGAGAAGACGCGCGTTCTGCGCGCGCAGCATAGCAGAGGCCGAAGTACTCGTGGCCACTGAGCACGCGCGCCCGTGCGGCCTCACTTGCGGCGCTCATACGTCACTCCGTTGTCGCCAGGAAACGGTTCGCGGTGGTCGTTCGCGCCGCTGCGAATCTCGCTGGGAATGCCAGCGGGGAACGCGCGGCAGCGCGCAGGGTCCGCGAAGCGATGCGCGCACGTGACGCAGGGAGTGCGCGCGACGAGCGTGTCTTCGTCGGTGAAGCGACTGGGAATCTTCTTATCCACCGGGGATGTGCTCCAGAATGATGAATCGGCGGTAGCGGCCATCGACGAGCTGTCGCGGTCCTTCGGCGATGAAGCGGAACGCGCTGCGGTGGTCGAGGATCAGCTCGCGCTCACCGACCGAGCCCGAGATCGCACGCGTTCCGGGAGGCATACGCACCTCCATGAACGTGTCGATTCGCCGATCGTCGGAGTTTCGCATGATGAAGTAACTCGCGGTGTACGGCTCCGCAGAGACGCTCGTCAGGCCAGCAGCCTCGAACGTGTCGCCGACGCGAATGGACTCCAGCATACGACCGAGCTCGCTGTCAGGACGATACGACACGCCACGGAACCCGCGCATCGCTTCCTCAGACGGCGGAGCGTTCGCGATCTGTTCGCGAAGGAGCTCGGCCTGCGTACGCGCCTCGTCGCTGCCGCGCCCGGTGCGCAGGTACTCGTTCAGCTCGCGTGCGCCAGCGTCCTTCACATAATGGTCGTGAGCAGCAGACAGCTCGTCCTCCCACCGCATCGCCTCGACGTGGCGTTCCTCGATGTAGTCCAGCGCGTGACCGATGTCTACGATCGGCGCACCGGTCTCTTCGTCGGTACCGGCCTCGGTACTGTACGGTTCGTCCCATGCTGGCGGGTAGTCGTGCAGCGTCTCGATCGGCGAGGGCGCAGCGGGCTCTTCCGCCAACATCTCTTCGATAGCGCTCTGCTCCTCCGTCGTCGGAGTGGCGTCGGGCTCCGTCTGCTGCTCCTCGACGTCACCGACCTGCGCAGCCTCGCTCTCCTCGGCCTCGGTCGGGTAGCCGAGCACCTCTTCGCGCAGTTCGCTGAGCGTGACGACCTGACCGTTCTGGTTGATGAGGTCGGCCGTCGTGATGACTTCGCTGCGCCAGAGCTCGGCGCGGCCTTCGCCGAGGATGTCGTTCTGCTGCTCGGGAGTCAGCGTCTCGAGCCAGTCGTCGAACTTGTCGATGTCCTTGCCGCCGTCTTCGGGCGGTCCGTCTTTGAACTTCTGCGGCAGCAGGATGCAGCGACACCACGGGTGGAGCGCCGGCGACGCGTAGGGAATGTCATGTCCGATCGGCTCACCATCCATGTCCCAGAGTTTGCCGGCGCGCTCAGCGCACTCGATGCAGACCTTGGGATCCAGGATGGCGTGCCATTTCAGCGCATTGACTCCGTTCGCTGCCATGGTGGCGCGCCTGCCCGCATCCGCAGCGGAGTGGACAGTCGCGTCGCCGACGCCCCGAACCTTTCGGATGGCGTCATCTATGACACCGTTCCGCAAGTCTTTGCCAGTGCCGAGTACGCGCTCGACGACTTCCTTGCCCGACTGCCCGGCCTCGGCAGCGAGACGAATCTCTGCGGTCATGCGATCCATGAGCCGCTGCGCCTGTACCGCGAACGTTTCGTCGAGCGTCCTACCCATCAGCGTGAAGTTCGATGCGGTGCGCGCGACGAGTGCTTCGCCGGCCACCGTGGGGAACGCGCTCGCGCGTGCGGCGAACTTCGCCTCGATCGGCATGAGCTGTCGCACTGCGCCGACCTTGCGCGCCGCGATGCCTGCGTACGCGCTGGTCACGATGGTGTCGATCTGCTTCAGCAGCGCGTTCAGCTCCTTCTTCGAGTACCCGCCGAAGTCGGCCGTCCCCATGGCGCTCTTGATCTTGCGCGCCATGGTGCGCAGGTCTACGGTCGAAGACGCGTTGAGCCCGTTCGCCACGCGAATGAGGCGCAGCGCGTGCTCGACGTACTTCTGCGTGACGGTCTTGGCCACGGCTCACCTCACTGCTGCGGCGGAACGACAGGCTTCGCGCCCGGTGCCGGAGTCTTCGGCTTGCCAGTGAGCGGATCGATGTCGTCGACGACCGGCTTCGCGCCGGGTTGCGGTGCGACGGGCTCGTCGTTCGCGACACGCTCCTGCTCGTCCTCCCACTCCAGCTCCTCGCTGAGGATGCCTCGGCGCTGCGCCTCGCCGAACGTGCTCTGGGACGATACGATGCCGCGATTGTTCAGGTCCATGACGATCTTCATCGACTCCAGCGGCGCAGCGTCCGGCTCGAGATTCGCGACGAGCTCGACGGTGCCGCCGGAGGTCTCGTTGCGGTACTTCGCCACCGTGTCCAGCAGCGAGCCGATCGTGGTCTCGAGGTCGTTGACGAACGCGCCGAGCGGCGAGTTCTCACGCGCGGCCTCCTCGCTGCTCTGCGTGGCGGTCTTCGTGCCAGCCGGGTTGACGAGGAGCTTGGCACCGGCCTCGCGCATCTCGTCCTTCAGGCTCTCGAGCGAATCGCGTCCGGACTTGATCGCCGCGCCAGTGTGTTCCACGAACTGGAGCTTGCCGTCATGCGGGAGCTTGATCGCGCTCTTCGCACCGATGGTGATCTGCGCATCGTCATCCATTCCCATGGCCACCAGGATGGGGACGCTCGCGATCTCGAGCAGCGAGTCGTTCGACGACTGCTGGCACCAGTGCTTCACGTTGAGGTATGCGAGCTCGCGCAGCAGCGGCTCGGCGGTCATGAACCCGGTTCGCTTCGCATAGAGCGTGACCAGCGCGATCTCGCCGAGCTCGTTGGGAATGCGCTCGGCCTCCTGCCACCGGAACTTCCCTTGCGCGTCCTTGATCTTCTCGTACGTGGCGATGTCGGCGCGCGTGTAGACGCGAATCTGCTCGACGTCTGTGACACCGAACTCGCCGTCCTCGACTCGCTTCGTGAAGCGAACGCGGAGCTGAGTGAGTACGCCGCGCTCCTCGCGCCAGCCGACGATTCGCTTCGCGCTCACGTGGACGAGGTACGGGCGGAGCTTCGCCTTTCGCTGCTCCTCCAGCGTACGCACGTCGCCGCGCGGCGGAGCCTCGACGAGCGCGTGCGAGAGCCCGTACGCCATGGCGTCGCGCGCCCATGTCTTGCAGAAGTCATTGAGCGATCTCTTCTGCATGTCCACGTCGTCGAGCACTTCCTCGACGATCCACGATGGCACGTCCTCCTTCGGCTTGATCGGCTCGAAGAACGCGCGGCCGATGAGCGCCTTCAGCGTCTCCTCGAACGCGGGGAACAGAGTGGACGTGGACAGCCGCGCCTCGTAGTCCTTGGGGTCTTCGAGCGTGCGTCGCGGCAGGAACAACTCACCAGCGGCGCGCATGGCCGGCGTGCCGCCGAGCAGTGCGTCGATGATCGGCCATTCTTTGGCCATCGCGTCGACTTCGGCGATGGGCGTCTCGATCGGGTGGCGGGATTGCGCGGTGCTCATGGCTCAACCTCTCAGGCTGGAAACGGACGTGGTTCGCTTGCGTGCGAGCACGCGGTAGCGCGTGTCGTCGTAGACGTGGTCCTCGGAATCGCTGTCGATGTCGTCGGGGTCGTCTTCGTCGCGTGGCAACGTGGGAAGGAGCGAAGTAGCGGCGCGACAATGGTCCATGAAGTAGAGACCAGGTCCTTCGCCGTCCTTCGCTGCTTCGAGCATGTCGCGCATCAACTGGAACCCTTGTTTCCGCGAACCGGGTCGCTTGTCACTGTCGTTCCACTTGACTCCCTCGCGCTCCATCTTCGTCTTGATGCTCGGGACGCTCGACTCCCTACGCTCGCCGATCTGGTTGTCGGCGGGGCCGGGATGCACGGTGCCGGTGATCCACTGGCCGGCGCGTAGTTCGGCCTCGCGCTTCTTGATGCCTCGCGCGATGCTCTTCGCGCTGAGCTTGAGGCCCGTGTTCGTGCCGATGTCGGCGCTGCCGTACCATTCATGGATGCGAATGAGCGTGCCGCGCGGTGGCGCGAACTTCTTACCGTTCGGCAGGATCGCTTCGGTGCCGTCGGCCTCCGCCCACCATCCCACGCTGAACGGGTGTGTGGATCCCCAGTCAAACGAGCGATCCACGCGCCACGACGACGGGACCTTGAAGCGAGGCACGATGTGGACGGTATCGTCCCAGACGTCGTCGAACGCGCCACCGGCCACGATGTTCCAATCGCCCCAGAGCCACGCGCGACGCTTGTTGTTCTCGGTGATGTTCTCGAGCTCGGCGATGTACTCGGGCGCGAGGTACCTGTTCTCCTTGTACGAGCCGAAGAGTCGAACCTGTGTCTTGGTCACCGACTCCCTGCGTTGCGTTCGCGGGTTGAATACGTTCGTGGTCTTGCGCACGACGCGGCCCGGCGGAGCAACGTCGATGAACCTACGCTTGATCCAATTGTGGCCGGGACCGTAAGGGTTAGTCGTCGCGAACACTTCGAGCGGAATATCCGGCAGCAGTGAGCCGTCTTCGCGCGGGTGGTCGCGCGGTATGAACGACGTACGATTGCACGACATCATCAGGTCGAACAGTTCGCTCGTCGGGTACTTCGACAGTTCGTTCCAGCCGATGAACGGAAACTCGTGGCCGTGATAGATCCAGTAATCCTGCTGTCGCTTGATGTGTCGGAAGACCAGCGTCTCACCTCCCGGCCATCGCCATTGGAACGAACCACTGCCACCGGTGAACCGAGCTCCGTCGCCCAGACCGCTGAACCAGCGAATCGACTTCGCGACGATGTCAGCGAGGTTCTTGTACTCGCGGTCGAAGATGACACCATTCCAGAACGCGCCGTATCCCATGCCGACACGCGTGCGAAACCGCATGAGCTGAGCATCTGTCTTACCCGGTCCACGTGTACCTTCGTAGAGCACGACGTTCGCAGGACACGACAACGCAAGCGTCTGTGAGCCGGGCAGCGGCTTCCAAACGGTGTGTTCCTCGGCGACGACGGTGTTCATTCGCGCACTAGAGCCTTGAGTCGCGTCTGCTGGTCGCTCGCGAGTCGCTCCCATTCGTCGACGTCGAGCATGGCGGGGACGCGAATGACACCACCGACACCGTTCTTCCCGTTCGGGTTCTTGACTTTACCGTTCTCCGGCTTGAGCTTGAAGATGGCGGCGAGCTCGCGCAGCGCGGCGACGCGCCCGCTGTCGTACGCACTGTTCGCAACGGCAGCGAGATTCGCGACGATGCGGTTCGGTGTGATCAGGTCCTCGAGCTTCGCTTCGTCGATGCGACGGTTGATCTCGAGGTTGACGCGTTGCTCGCCGAGCGCTCGCTTCGCCCATGCGCGGGAGTTCAACCGCGCGACGCCGGCGCGAATGGCCGCTGCGCGTGCGTTGAAGTCGCGCAGGTACTCGTTGACGAAGCGCTCCTCCTGCGCGGTCAACGCAGGCTCAGGCGCAGCGACGTCTATTGAGCGCGAAGGCTTCTTCGCACTCGCGGGCGATTGCTTGGCAGTGCGTCGGGACACGGGTTGGCTCCTGGATGCAGCGCGGCGCGCGACGCAGGTCGCCAGCCAGGAACTGACGCGGAGGGAGGTCGCGCGCCGCGCTGCGGTCCGCACTGTAAGTCGCGTCACCGAGCACCGCAAGTCGCGCACGTCGCGCGGCGACTGTTACATCACCGATCGCAGCGCGGGGAGCGTGATCGCTTCGCCGACGTTGTCCCTTTGTGGAGGGATCTGCACGATTGCGCGTGCAGCGGAGCGCGACTCGGCGCGACACGTTTTGAGCCTCGGCGGGCGCAGATGTAACAGCAGATGTAACAGTCTCAAACCGCACAACGGCGGGAGCTAGAGGGTCGTCTGTTACATCTGTTACACCTGTTACACCTATTTAGATTAAGTAGAGGGAACAGTAAATGCACTCCTTAACTAATAGATTTGTCAAAGGTGTAACGTGTAACAGGTGTAACATCACTTTCCAAATTTCCCTTGTTTTAGGGATCAACGAGCGACTTTGCGACGGTTACACCTGTTACATCACATCGCTCGTTTTCAGCGCTCAGAGCCCGCGCACCGAGACCCGAGCTTCTCCGCAGTGAACGCCAAGTGCCTGTTCCAGCGGCAAAAACTTGCATTGGTCTGTGCGCGGCCTCCACTGCTAGGCTAGGCGGCCCCGAGTGTAACAACTGCCGACGCGACCGAGTCGGTCAGGAGCGAGCGCGTGCCAACGAAGAAGCCTGTCGCACTGAACCTGCGACGTATGCTGGAAGAGAAACTGCTGAGCAGCGGCATCAGCGCGAAGGACGGAGCCGCAATGAAGTGCGACGTTCGCAGCGCGGACAACGCACCGAGCGACATTCCCATCAAGGAGGCCGGGTTCATAATCCCGTACTTCGACATCCACGGGAAGCCGCTCAAGTTCTGGCGCTACCGCTACCTCATCGAGCCGAAGCCGAAAGGGTTCGCGGCGCTCACGAAGCGAAAGCCGCTGAAGTACGTGCAACCTCCGAAGAGCGAGGTTCGCATGTACCTGCCTCCGATCTTGGACTGGGCTGCTCTCGCGAAGGACTCGTCGGAGACCATCATCATCACCGAGGGCGAACTGAAAGCGTTCAGCGCCTGCGCGAACACGCCATACGCGTGCATCGGGCTCGGTGGCGTATGGAGCTTCAAGTCGAACTCGCGACACGAGCCAGTCATCCCCGACTTCGACGCGTTCAAGTGGGAGGGTCGCCCGGTCTACATCGTGTACGACAGCGACGCGGTCACGAACCCGAACGTCATGATGGCGGAGAACGCGCTCGCGCGCGTGCTGCTGTCACGTGGCGCAGAGCCGCACATCGTGCGACTGCCGGCACTGGCCGACGGTGCGAAGTGCGGCCTCGACGACTACCTCGTGGCGCACGGTGCCGAGCGACTGGAGGACCTGCTCGAGAAGTGCGAGACGTGGCGCAGTGCGAAGGAACTGCACAAGCTCAACGAGGAGGTCGTGTACGTGCGCGATCCCGGCCTCATCCTGCGCCTCGACAACCTGCAGAAGCTCAGCCCGCGCGCGTTCGTTGACCACGCGTTCGCGACCCGCATCTACTACGAAGAGGTCGTGGTCAAGAAGGACGTCAAGCTCATTCCCAAGAGCGCGCCCAAGGAGTGGATCACGTGGCCATCGCGCGCCGAAGTGCCGAAGATGTCCTACGAACCAGGACAGGAGCGAATCGACACCGAAGGCAACCTCAACCTCTGGCCGGGATGGGGATGCGAGCCCGTTCCCGGCGACGTGAGTCTGTGGACCGAGCTGCTGGACCACCTGTTCTCCGACAGTGGCGACGCGGGCGCGCGCGAATGGTTCGAACGATGGTGCGCGTACCCGATCCAGCATCCCGGCACGAAGATGTTCTCGTCGGCGGTTCTGTGGGGTCTCGCGCACGGTACAGGTAAGTCGTTCGTCGGCTACTCGCTGTTCAAGATCTACGGCGACAACGCAGTCGAGATCGCCGACGAAGACCTGCGAGGCTCGTTCAACGACTGGGCTGAGAACAGACAGTTCGTCATGGGAGAGGAGATCACCGGCGGCGACAAGCGCGGACAAGGCGACCGCATGAAAGGCATGATCACGCGGCAGAAGGTTCGCATCAACGCGAAGTTCGTGCCGGCGTACTCAGTGCGTGACTGCCTCAACTACCTGTTCACTTCGAACCATCCGGACAGTTTCTTCCTTGAGGACGAGGACCGCCGCTACTTCATCCACGAGGTGCGTGCGAAGCCGAAGCCGGCAGCGTTCTACAAGAGGTACGAGGACTGGATCGGGCGTGCTGGCACCGTGGGGCCGGGCGCGTCTGCGTTGTTTCACCACCTGTTGACGCTGCCGCTCGGCGACTTCAACCCGAGCGGCCCCGCGTTCCTGACTGCTGCGAAGGAGAACATGCTGAGCCTCGGACGCAGCGACCTCGCGACGTGGGTCTACACGCTCAAGCACGATCCCGACAGCGTGCTGAAGCTCGACAAGATGCCGCTGAAATGGTCGCTGCTGCGCGTGGAGGAGCTGCTGTCGCTGTACGATCCAGAGAACAAGGGTCGCGTGACCGGGAACGGTATGGCGCGCGAGCTGTCGCGACAAGGGTTCCGCAAGGTGGCCGGCGGCATCGGCGTGCGTACGCTCGCGGGACTGGTGAGGCTATGGGCTGTCCGTGACGTGGACGCGTTGACACGTGCCACGCCGGGCGAAATCGCAGACACGTACAACCGCGAACGCGGGTTGGTCAAGAAGAGGAGTAGTAGCAGTGAGCAAGAAAAAGCCAAGCAAGGAACAAAGCCCGTACGTGATCCTGGACGTGCATCGCAAAAGCACCGAGGTTGAGATTCGCGACGCGTACTACCGACTCGCGCGACGCTGGCATCCAGATCGCAAGCGCGGCGACACGGACATGTTCGTCATTATTTCGCAAGCCGACGACGCGATCAGGGCCGAGATGGACCGCTACAAACGCGCCGAGCGTATGAAGCTCAAGTGCGACCCGTGCTCGTGGTGCAGCGGGTCTGGAGTCGTGTGGGTCGGTAAGGGGTTCACGAACAAGAAGCCTTCTCGCTGCGAGCCGTGCGGCGGCGAAGGATACGTACCGAGGGCAGCACGATGAACACGATGCACTTGATCGGCGCGGACAGCGTGCAGCGAGCAGGACACGAAATAGCCTCAGGAGCGCAGAAGATGCGCGACGCTGCTCACCTCATCGACAGCTCGCTAGCCGCGCAGCGCCAATGGATGGAGGGCTGGTTGGAGCGGTACAGACAGATCACTGAAACAGGAGCAACGCAGAAATGAGCATTCGCAAGCAACACATCGGCACGAGGCGCGTCTACACCGCGTACCCGGACAGCGGCACGTACGCACCGCGTGAGTTCAGCACGCGCGCCGAAGCCGACGACTACCTGACGGTCGTGAGTGTGGCGGAGCGCATCCTGCTGTCGCCGAGCAACCTGTTGTCGCCGGACGCTGCGCTGAGCGTCGCGTACTCACTCATCGAGTGCTTCGTAATCTACGCCAAGAAGGAGCGGTCATGAGCGGCCACGTTCACATCACGTCGCAAGACGTTCGCGCGACATGGCGCTTACTCACGGTCAAGGTCGTCGTGCCGTGGGGCGCGAACCTGCGCGAGCAGTTGATAGTCGCCGCGCACATGTCCTCTAAGGTGTCCGTGGACGCGAGCGTGGCCGGTGTCGCCATGTCGGCGTTCGTTCACCACGAACGCACCGTGGAGACTCCAGAAGGAGTCTTCGCCGAATTCCTACTTACGGAGGCTCAGTCGTGAAGACCGTCGCAGTGTTGCCGTGTCCGTTCTGCTGCACGTCGCCCGTCGCCGAGCGCTACGACGGAGGCCTGTTCATCGGCTGCGAGACCGAGTCGTGCCCGGTGCAGCCGAGCGTCTGGGACTTCAAGGAAGACCAGGTCGTCGTTGACTGGAACACGAGAGCGGCGTACCGCGAGACGCTGACCACGCGCCGCGTCACCATCAAGGAGAAGACCAATGGCTGAGCGCTTCGTTCCCTATCAGCAGTGTGGCAACCCGGCGTGCTCCGAGTGCTGGTCAGTGCGCGACAACGTGCTCGACGGCATCGTGCGCGCGTGCGAGCTGCCGGTGGCGCGCACCATCTGTCGTCTGCTGAACCGCGAGTACGGTGCCCGCATCACGGACATCGGCGACAACGGTCGCCCCATCAACGGGAGTCACTGACGTGGACAAGTTCGAGACGAGGCACGTCATCGGCAAGAAAGTGCTGCTCCAGTGCGATGGCCACGGCAACGTCCGCATTTCGCGCTTGGACGGCGCGACGTTGTGGAACGTACAGGTGTTCGCCGACGGTGCCGAGATCAAGCTCACTTCGGCCAACGGACCCGACGATAGAGACTGGGTCGCTGCGCTGAGTGTCGAGCCTCACGTGTCGAACAGCGTCACGGTTCGCATGCTCACAAGCGCCGAGCACCTGCGCAAGAGCAAGGTGCGAACCACGAAGCTCGCAGTGAGCCCGAAGCCGAAGAGCAAGGAGGCGCGCCGTGTACTTCGATGACTCCGGCCTCAAAGGTTGCTTCACCGTACTGCTCGTGACCGCAATCGTGGGTCTGGTGGCCACCATGTTCGTGCTCGTGAAGCACGTATGGCCATGGCTCAAGACCATCATCCACGCGGCTACTGCGTAGCGATTGCACCGCTGCACGTACTCACGGGCGCGCATGGTAAAATTGGATGCGGTCGCCTTGACCGCACTAGGAGAACACGTCATGTCGCACAAAGAAACTTTCGGTGAGCTGTTCATGGAGTCGACGAGCGACATCAGCGGGCGCACGAAGAAGCCGAAGCAGTCGTGGCGGTGGCGCATCCGTGCGGCGAACAACCGCGTCATCGCGACCAGCGGTGAGTCGTTCGCGAGCAAGTCCAACGCGATGCGCGCGCTGACGAACGTGGTGCAGACCATCGGCGCGGTCGCGCGGCAGCCGACCACGGTCCCGAACGCGGTGCCGTTGTTCACGGTCGTCACGTTGTCCGAAGTCGGCGACGGCGCGACGGACGTGAGGTACGTCCCGTGTACCGCGTGACGATTCAGCGGCGGAAGGACCGCTGGTGCGTGGCGCTCTACCACGAAGGACACAAGATCTGGTCCGCCGTGAACGAGAACCTCGGCACCATCCTCGACGAGCTGAAGCACACGATCAAGGAGTTCGGGAGACTGACGTCATGACCGAAGTACAGACCGAAGCACTGCGCGACGACGAGCGGTTCCACCTCGCGAAGCAGCGCCTCGATGGAAGCATCGAGTACGTGAAGACCGCGATTCCGCTGAAGAACGCGATGTTCATGTTCAAGCAGTACGCCGGCGGCACGCTGACGCTCAGCGAGAAGTTCAACGCAGTCGCGATCTTCGACGAGGAGTACCGCATCGTCGCGGAGTACAGGCGCGGCGTCGGCATCACGTACCCGCCACAACCCAAGGAGAAGGCGTCATGAGTAGCGCGTGGATTGCGATGATCTGCTTCTTCGGCGACGGCTCGCCGCTCAACGACCGCTGCTTCGATGCGCAGTTCGTGGTGGACACGATCGTCGAGTGCCGCACGCTCGGCGAGGAAGTGCCGCTGAACATCAACACCGGCGTCGCCAATCCGGGCAACGGTGTCACGATCCTGTACGAAACCGCGTTCGACGGTAAGAGAACGGTCGTGGCGCATACGTCGTTCGAGTCGCGCGGCTACTCGTCGTTTCGCCCGAACGACGCGACCGTGTACACCATCGGCTCGGGCTCGTTCTACGACGGGTTCGAGGACTGCTCGTGCTTCACCAGACTGATCGGAGGCTGCCAGTGAGCCAGACCAAGCGACTGTCGTGCGCGCAACGCAACCTCGTCGTGGAGCTCGGCGCGCGCCGGGCGACGCGTACCGGGTTGAAGTTCTACAACCGAGCCGTTCTGGAATCGCTCGACCAGCGCGGTCTCGTCAAGACCGAGTTCAACGCGGCTGGTGTGCGCGAGTACTCGCTCACCGACGAAGGTCTCGCGGTCCATCGCGAGCTGACGACGATCAAGCCGGTGGTCTCCATCGGGGAGTACGTGGATGGCCAGATGGCCGCGCTCGCCGAGGAAGAGCGTGAGCGCGAGGAAGAGCAGGCTCAGCGCGCGGCGAGGCGGCAGCGATGAACATCTTCATGCTCGCCCGAGGACCCATCGCGTGCGCCCGCGCGCACTGCGACAAGCATGTCGTGAAGATGCCGCTGGAGTACGCGGAGATGCTCGCACTGGCGCACTGGCACCGCGAGATCGCCAGTGGCAAGGTCCAGCGCGTCGGCTACACCACCGACAGCGCGTGGCCGAAGATCGGCAAGCGACACCTCAACCATCCGTGCTCGTTGTGGGCGCGTGCGTCGCGGCAGAACTACCTCGCGCTCTTCAACCTGTTCGTGGCCACGCTCGACGAGTACGAATTCCGCTACGGGCGCGAGCACTCGTATCGGCGCTTCGTCGACACGTTCTACGACGTACCGACCGATCTCGAAGCATCCGGACTGACGCGCCCGTATCAGGCGATGCCGGAACAATACCGTCGCAGAAGTGCAGTGGAGGCGTATCGTCTGTACTACCTCGCCGAGAAGGCTCGCTTCGCGAAGTGGACGCGCCGCGCGCCGCCCGACTGGTGGATCGCAGACCCCACCGAGCGTTCCGCCTTCGTTTCCAGAGCCACGATAGGAGTATGATCATGAGTAGACCCAAGATGTCACGTGAAGAGTACCTCGCGCGGCTGGCGATCCACCAGAAGTACCGGAGCGCGGCGTACCTGCAATTCGCTGGACGTAACGCGGCCACCATCACCGACGTTATCATGAAGGCTACCGAGCGACTCGACCAGAAGCTCGTCGCGCCGTTCGTCGGCGAGATGCTGGTGTCGATCGCCGGCCTGCTGACGAAGACCAACGACAACGACGCGCGTGTCGTGTGCGAAGCGATCAACGAGCTGATCACTCGCATGGAGAGGAACTACGAGCTCGAGATCACCGACGGTTGGCTGGAGAGGGACCCGCGCTCATGAGCCAGGAACTCGACGCGATTCTGGGAGCGATCATCGGCCTCGTGGCCATCGTGTTCGCTTACCGCGTGCTGTCTCGCGCGAAGGTTGGCAAGCCTCCGTTCGAGTTCAAGCGACGCTCCGACCGCACGATCGTTCGCATCTACGAGATCGGCGACTCGCGCGGGTACTTCCTGCATCACCCCACCACCGGCAAGACGCACGTCTTCAAGTTTCACAGTGCGGCGGTCGAATGGTGTCACGACAACGATTACGAACCTCAGGACGATTGACATGAACGACTTCCAGACTTTCCACGTTCCGATGCAGTACATCACCGCGATGAACGCCGCGATGGCCGGCGGTGCAACGAGGCAGCGCGCGCTGGAGCTCGTCGGCCAGGAACTCGGCTTCGACGCCACGGTCTGCGAAGTGACCGAGAACCTGCCGGCCACCATCAATGACGAGTACTCGCTGACGGTGCGAGCGCGTCCGCTGCCGCGCGCTGGCGAACGCACGCCGAAGAGCGATGAGCTGGAGTCCGCGATTGAGTTCCAGTCGCTGGTCTCCGAAGTCACGTCGACGGTGTCCGAGATCACCGACGAGTTCAACGAGACGCAGGCGAGCATCGCCGAATGGGCGGACGCTACGTTCGGTCCCCAAGACTCGCGCCGCGTGGCACTGCGCGCGTCGAGCGAGATGCACGAGCTCGTGGAGGCCGCGCTCTTCGGCGACGAAGCCGACATGATCGAAGAGGCCGCCGACATCATCATCGTGCTCATGCGCGTGTTCCACAATCGTGGCGTCGACTACCGCGACGTCATCGATCGCAAGATGCGCAAGAACAGGTCGCGCCAGTGGAAGCTCGACGGTACCGGCAGCGGCCAGCACGTAGGCTGAACAATCGCGTTGTCGTGCCCGTGCGCTGGTACAATACGGGTCCACATTGGAGTACGTGTCGTGAACGAACACCGCATCGAGTTGAACAAGCCTCTGCGAGACCAACTCGCAGAAGACGTGCGACGATTCATCGAGAGCGGAGGCAAGGTGCAGCGCCTCCGTGAAGGTGAAATGTCCGAGGCGGGCATGGCGCTGCTGACCGGCAGAACCTATGCTCGCGCGGGCAAGAAAGGAAAGACTGCATCAATGAAGTGAACTCGCCACCAGGAGGCGACATGAGCAACGAACTTGGCAAGAACGAAGTGCTGGTCCAATTCAACGGTGTCGGCGGCGAACTGCTCCAGTTCCACGCGGCCGAAGTCACGGTGTACTCGGACGCTCGGCCGCGCTACCCGCGCACCGACATCATCTGGGTCCGCATCAAGGCGCTGTTCGGCGGAACCTACAAGATCGCCGCGACGTCCATCCAGCCGCTCTTCAACGGATCGCACGATCGTTCGATCGCGAACGTCATCAAGTTCACCGAAGGCTGGAACGTGCCGTTCAAGGTGGCCGATCTTCACGTCTACGGCATCAACCTGCCGGTGTTCCCGCACCCGAAGAAGGAGACGCTGACGGTCGACGTCAAGATGGACGAGAACATGAAGGAGACCGTCGAAGGCCTCAAGGAGCTGCTGCGGCTCATCGACAAGAACCTGCTCGATCACGGCGCGCGCATCAACGAGATGAAGACCGTGCTCGATCACATGGGCGTGCGGCTGCGCGCGATCAGCGACAAGGTCATCGACGCCGAGGTCTCTTCGCAGGAGCAGGCCGGTCTGGACTTCCTCGTCGGCGGCGAGCCCGACCCGTACCTCGTCATGGCGAAGAACGCGGTCGAGCAGCAGCACCGGCAGCGCGCGTCGTTGCTGCGCGACGCTCACATCATCGTCGGCTACGAAGTCAACGGTGGTCTGTCGCCGGCTGCGCAGCGGCTCAACGAGCTGAACAAGCGCCGACACGGCGCGGAGTGGGAATCGGCGCTGCGCTACGTGCGTCAGAACAAGGAAGTCTCGTGAGCGCGCCGAGCATCAGCGAGCGTGGCAAGTTCTTCATCAGGTTCGACGAAGGCCGCAGGAAGTGGGTCATGTCTGCCTTCGACGGCTCGGTGGTGTACATCGACACCTCGCTGAAGTCCATGGCCAGTTTCGCCGACTCGCGGCTCGCCATGTTGGCGCTCGACGGATACGCGTCCGACCTGACGGTGTATCGCCGAGACGGCGAGATCAGCGATCACTACAGTATCGAGTCCAGGAAACTCAGCAGGAGGAAGTGAACGTGAAGAGTCCCAAGACCCGTCGCGCGCCGGTGCAGTCGCGCAGTGAGAAGAAGCAAGTCATGCAGGTCGATGCGCGCCCGGTCGGGCGTGACAAGTACACGGTCGCGCGGTTCTTCAGCGAGTGCGAGGCTGGCACGCGCGACGTGCTCATCAAGGCACTGCGCAGCGGGTTCAAGCTCGCCGCGCGCAAGGTGCCGCGCGATGGGCTGCCGTGCATCGTGATCCTCGCGGCGTACGCGCGAGCCTGCGAAGTGGACCTCGTCGACGACTACGACGTGCTCATCGATCGGTTGGAGAACGCGCTCATGAGCGAAGGCGCTGTCAAGCATCCCGACCTGTTCTTCGCGTCGTCGTGCCGCATCCTGCACACTGCGCCCGGTCGTCCGAGCCTGCCGGCCATCGAAGGGTTCCACTCCATCTGGATCCACGAGATCTACGAAGAACTGACCGCAGGAGCAGGCGCATGAACGACATCAAGACTGAGAGCGACCGTCTGTTCAAGGCAGCGGTGTTCATCGTATCGTTCATGCTCGTGGCCATCGCGATCGGCGTGTCGGTGGTCTTGTTCCAGATCATCGCTCAGCGCGCGACGGAGCCGCAGCCGGTGCCGCAGCGCCAACCGTTCAGCGTGAACTACACGGTTCTCACCGACACGAACGCGACCATCATGTACGTGGAGGTTCCGTCGCTGAGACCTGAGCAGCCGCCTGCGCAGTGCCTCATCATCGTCGCGCCCGATGGCCGCTCCACTTCCACTTCCTGCGTGAGGAACTGACCATGAAGGACTTCAAGCCGATGCTCGCGGCGAAACTGGAGCCGACCGCGCTAGACGGTCTCCGGTTCCCGCTGATGGTGAGTGCGAAGATCGACGGTGTCCGCGCGGTGGTGCGCGATGGTGTCGTACTCAGCCGCAGCCTCAAGCCGATCCCGAACGCCGAAGTGCAGCGGATGTTCGGCAACCGGGCGCACGACGGACTGGACGGCGAGCTCATCGTAGGACCACCGAACGCGCCCGACGTGTTCCGCGTGACGTCATCGTGCGTCATGTCCGACGCGAGCGTCCACGGTGTCATCACGTTCGCGGTGTTCGACGACTTCACGGTGCCGAACATGCCGTTCTGCGAGCGGCACTCGCGCGCAAGGCAGCGCGTTCACATGTCGCCGCTACCGTCGCGCCACTTGACGGTCGTGGACCACGCGTCGGTTCGCACGCCGGAGGAGCTGCTCGATGCCGAGGCACTGTTCATCGAGCGAGGCTTCGAGGGAGCCATGCTGCGCGCGACGCTCGGCCCGTACAAATTCGGCCGCTCCACGCTGAACGAGGGCTCGCTGCTGAAGCTCAAGCGATTCCTTGACGGCGAGGCTGTCGTGCTGCGCGCCGAGGAGCTCATGCGCAATCACAACGACAGGAAGCTCGACGAGCTCGGCCGCATGAAGCGCTCCTCGCACAAGGACGGGAAGGTGCCGGCTGGCGTGCTCGGCGCGCTGCACGTTCAGGACGTCAAGACCGGCGTGCAGTTCGCCATCGGCAGCGGGTTCGACGACGCCGACCGCGAGGTGTACTGGCAGCACCGCAAGAAGCTCGTCGGCCGCGTCGTGAAATACCGCTACTTCCCGTCGGGCTCCAAGGAGAAGCCGCGATTCCCGACGTTCCTTGGCTGGCGTGATCCGAGGGACATGTCATGAGCGACGACATCAAGACTGGCGAAGGCAAGTTCGACTCGCGGAAGTACCGCATCGCGCTGATCTACCCGACGCTCGGCGCTGCGTTGGAGATGGCGAACCACCTGAGCGAGAACATGCTCTGGCTCCTCATCGCGCTGTCATTCATCTACATGCTCGGGAACGTGGGCGCGGCGGCACTCGTCGCGATCCGCGGTGGCCAGCTCAACATCACCGGAGTCAAGTCCAATGCCACGCAAGACAAGTGAGAAGAAGGTCACGCTGCCGAAGACGCTCGGCGCGTGCGCAGACATGCTCTACAAGCTCCGCGATCAGCGATACGCACTGCGCGCGCAGATCGAGGAGCTGGAAGAGCAAGAGTCCGCGATCAAGGACCACCTGATCAAGAACCTGCCGAAGTCGCAGTCGAAAGGCATCTCCGGCAAGGTCGCGAACGTCAAGGTGGAGTCGCGCGACGAGCCCGTCGTGCAGGACTGGGACAAGTTCTACGCGAACCTGAAGAAGAAGGGCGAGTTCGACCTGCTCAATCGCGCGCTCAACAAGAGAGCGGTGAAGGAGCGGTGGGAAGACGGCAAGACGGTGCCGGGAGTGGGAACGTTCAAGGTCACCACCGTCTCGGTGACGAAGCTCTAGAGCACAACGGCTTGATCAGCCATCAACTGAGGAAATGAACATGGCAGCGAAGAAGAGCGTCCCCGCGAAGGCGGGCAAGAAGACCGGGACCGCGATGGTCGCGTGGAAGGAAGAGCTGGCTCGGCAGGCGAAGGTCGCCGCCGAGATCGAGTCGAGCGTCAGCACCGGTGGTTCGTACTTCAGCACGAGCGGTGGCCAGCTCAAGTTCAACGGCGCGGACATCCCCGGCAACCGCATGAACGTCGTGATCCTCGCGCACGTCATCGAGAACGCGCTGTACACCGACCGATACGACCCGAACAACCCGACCTCGCCGGCCTGCTTCGCGCTCGGCACGAACGAGAGCGAGATGGGTCCGCACGAGAAGTCCACCGATCCGCAGCACGACGCGTGCAAGGGATGCCCGATGAACGAGTTCGGCTCCGCCGACACCGGGCGCGGGAAAGCCTGCAAGAACACGCGACGCCTCGCGCTCGTGCCCGAGGACTCGCTCGACGACATCGAGTCGGCCGAGGTGGCGTTCATCAAGGTGCCGCCGACCAGCGTGAAGAACTGGGCGACCTTCGTCAAGAAGGTGGCGGACACGCTGGACATGCCGCCGCTCGGCGTGCTCACCGAGATCAGCCTGTCTCCCGACGCGAAGCATCAGTTCCACATGAACTTCAAGATCGTGAACGAGCTGGATGACGGCGACGTGGTGGCCGCGCTGCTGGAGAAGCAGAAGGAGGTCATGACGCCGCTCATGGCACCGTACGAGCCGCGCGAGGAAGAGGAAGCTCCGCGTCGCACGGGTCCGCAGGCGCGCGGCGTCAAGAAGCCGGCGGCGAAGGCGGCGGCGAAGGCTGGTGGCAAGTACCGCCGCTGATCGTTCATCAACCGAGCGCCCGGTACGTCACCGGGCGCTCCACTCTAGGAGCAGCACATGAAGAAGGTCAAGACGTGGCGTGACATCAACGCCGAGCTGGTCGATGCGAACGAACAGCGGTGCAAGGAGATGCTCGACGAGGAACGCAACGGCGAGAACCGCCAGCTCTTCGTCATCCGCATCTACGGTCGCTACGCGAAGCTCCGCGCCGCGCGCGAACGCAAGGAAATGAGGATCTGACCATGCGCGCGCCGAGCGACGTAGTCACGATCGACTTCGAGACCGACGCCATCGAGCGTCGGCCGAAGTATCCGCCGCGCCCGGTCGGCGTGTCCATCATCTATCCCGGCAAGAAGCCGGTCTATCGCGCATGGGCTCACCCGGAAGGGAACAACACTGACTTCGCCACGGTGAAGCGCGAGCTGCGCGACATCGACCGCAGCGGCGCGCCGGTTCTGTTCCACAACGCGAAGTTCGACGTCGACGTGGCGCAGACGCACTGCGGCATGAAGCTCAGCGACTGGCGGCGCATCCACGACACGATGTACCTGCTCTTCTTGGACGACCCGCACTCCAAGACGCTGTCGTTGAAGCCTTCCGCTGAGCGCCTGCTCGGCATGGTGCCGGCGGAGCGCGACGCTGTCAGCGAGTGGCTCGTGCAGCAACGCATCATTCGCAGGAACCAGAAGGACGCCGGTGCGTACATCTCGCTCGCTCCCGGTGACCTGGTCGGTGAATACGCGAACGGTGACACGCTACGCACGCTCAAGCTCTTCAAGATGCTGTTCCCGCAGATCACGGCGAACGGCATGGGCGCAGCGTACGACCGCGAGCGTGAGCTCATGCCGATCCTGCTCGAGAACGAGCGTCGCGGCGTTCGCATCGACGTGGCTCTTCTCGAGCACGACATCGGCGTGTACCGGAAGGCGATGCAGGTCGTTGAGCAGTGGCTCCGCAAGGAACTCACGCGGCTGGGAGCCAGTGCCAGCGACCTGAACTTCGACAGCGACCGCGACGTCGCCGCCGCGCTGCGCGACTCGGGCGTCGTGACCGACTTCGTGCAGACCGCTACCGGTCAGGACTCAGTATCCAAGAAGAACCTGACTCCCGGCATGTTCAACGACGCTCGCATCGCGTCGGCGCTCGGCTATCGCAATCGCCTGTTCACCTGCCTCGGCACGTTCATGGAGCCGTGGCTCGCGATGGCCAGTGCCAACGGAGGCTTCATCCACACGAACTGGAATCAGGTTCGGCAGATGAGCGACAGCGGCAGCGGTGCCGGCGCGCGTACCGGGCGCATGTCGTGCAGCCCGAACTTCATGAACATTCCGAAGTCGTTCGAGGACAAGGGAGACGGGTACGTGCATCCGCGACACCTGCGCGCGCTGCCGGAGCTGCCTCGCATTCGGAAGTACGTGCTCGCCGACGATCATCGCTCGGTGTTCCTGCACCGCGATTTCAATCAGCAGGAGCTGCGCATCCTCGGTCACTACGAGGACGGTCGCTTGATGGAGGCATACCAGCAGCAGCCGCGCCTCGACGTCCACGACTTCGTTCGCGATCTCATCAAGGACGTGGCGAACGTTACGCTGGAGCGCCGCGCCGTCAAGATCCTGAACTTCGGCATGATCTACGGCATGGGCGCGGGCGCGCTCGCCGCCGGCCTCGGCTGCTCGGTGCAAGAAGCACGCGAGATTCGTGGTCTGCACCAGAAGGCGCTGCCCGACGTGAAGCGTCTCGAGGAGAGCATCAAGCGCGGCGCGAAGGCCGATCAGCCGATCAGGACGTGGGGCGGACGCGTGTACTACACCGAGCCGCCGATCATGCACAATGGTCGTATGCTCCACTTCGAATACAAGCTCCTGAACTACCTGATTCAGGGAAGTGCGGCGGACTGCACGAAGCAGGCTGTCATCAACTACCATCACGCGCGCAAGGAAGGCAGGTTCCTCGTGACGGTCCACGACGAAATCAACATCAGCGCGCCGACGAAGGCGCACAAGTCCGAGATGCGTATTCTGCGCGAAGCGATGTGCGACGTCGACTTCGATGTTCCCATGGCCAGCGACGGCAAGTTCGGGCCGTCGTGGGGCTCCCTGAGCAAGTTCGAGGAGAAGTGAGATGCCTTCCACCTTCACGTCGTGGTCGTTCAGCCGATACAGTGACTGGGCTCGCTGCCCGCTGTTCGCGAAGCTCAAGCATCTGGACAAGATGCCGACCAGCGCGAGCCCCGCCATGGCGCGCGGCGGCGAGATCGCCAAGCTCGGCGAGAACTTCCTCAAGGGAGCGCTGCGTACGCTGCCGGCGGAACTCAAGCCGCTAGGCGAGGACTTCAAGTTCCTGAAGAAGCAGAAGACCAAGTTCGTCGAGGAGCAGTGGGGATTCGACCGCGAATGGCTCCCGGTGGCGTGGAACGACTGGGATCGTTGCTGGCTCCGCGTGAAGGTGGACGTCGGCTACGTGGATGGCCACGTCGTTCACATCCGCGACGCCAAGACCGGCAAGATGCGCGAGGAGAAGAACGAGGAGTACCTGCTCCAGCTCGACCTGTACGTCGCAGCCGGTGCCACGCAGTTCCCCGACGCGAAGCAGTTCACTTCTCAGCTCCTGTACACCGACATGGGAGTTCGCTTCCCGGAGAAGGCACCGGTCACCGTGTCGCGCGCGGCGGCGCTCAAGCGACAGGCCGAGTGGAACAAGCGCGTGAAGCCGATGTTCAACGACCGCAAGTTCGTGGCGCGTCCCGGCTTCTACTGTCGGTGGTGCGACTTCAGCAAGTCCAAGGGTGGACCGTGCAAGTACTGACATGAGCATCAGCGAGAAGCGACACGTAGAGAACCCGTGCGTCAAGGAGGCGAAGAACCTCGGCGTGCGGGTCCTGAAGCTCAACACGATGGGGAACCGCTCGTGGCCTGACCGGTGCTTCTGGATTCCTGGCGGGAAGCCGCTGATCATCGAGTTCAAGAAGCCGGGCGAGAAGCCGACTCCGTTGCAGCGAGACACCATCGACTACCTCATTCGCATCGGATACGACGTCCATGTCATCGACACGAAAGAACAAGGCATCGCGCTCATCCGGGATCGACTGGCTGCCGCGCGCGTACATGAAGCGAGCGGTGAAGTGGCTCGTGGAGCACGCCGCCGCAGGACTGTTCCTTGATCCGGGTCTCGGCAAGACCAGCATCACGCTCGCGGCCATCACCATGTTGAAGGAGGCCGGCGTGCTCGATCGCGTGCTCGTGGTCGCGCCGCTGCGCGTCTGCTATCTGGTATGGCCGGCGGAGATGGAGAAGTGGAACGATTTCTCGCACCTGCGTTGCGCAGTGCTGCACGGCAAGGACAAGACCGAGGCGATGCTGCGCCGTAGAGACGTCGACGTCTTCTTGATCAACCCGGAGGGTCTCGAGTGGCTCTTGACGAAGAGCCGTTGGAAGGCGCTCGGCGTGGACACGCTCGTGCTCGACGAGAGCTCGAAGTTCAAGAACTCGAAGACGCAGCGGTTCAAGAAGCTGAAACCGTACCTGACTCGGTTTCGCCGCCGCTGGATTCTCACGGGTACGCCGGCTTCCAACGGTCTACTGGACTTGTTCGGGCAGGTCTACGTCATGGACACCGGGCGCGCGCTCGGCCGGTTCATCACGCACTATCGCAACAAGTTCTTCGATCGCACCGGGTTCGGTGGATTTTCGTGGCGCGTGCGCGAGGGCGCTGAGGAGGAGATCTACGCCGCGCTGCGACCGTACGTGCTGCGCCTGAGCGCGGAGGAGTACCTGACGCTTCCCGCGCTCACGACGATCAACATCAAGGTGCAGCTCCCCGAGAAGGCTCGCCGCGTGTACGACGAAATGGAGGCGGACTTGTTCAGCATCGTCAGCGGCGACAGAACGCTGCGCGCGCCGAACGTGGCGTCGTCGGTGAACAAGTGCCGACAGATCGCGAACGGGTTCGCGTACTGGACCGACGACACCGACCCAGACGACACTCGCAAGCGAAAGATGGAGTCCGTAGACATCCACGACGCGAAGATCGAGGCAGTGCGCGAACTCGTCGACGAGCGCAACGGCAAGCCGACCATCGTCGTCTACGAGTTCGCCGAAGACCTGCGCAGGCTGCGCAAGGAGTTCGGCAAGGACGTTCCCACGCTGAGCGGCAACATGCGCCAAGTCGCGGAGGTCGAACGAGCGTGGAACGCGGGCGAGCTGCCGCTGCTGTTCTTGCAGCCGCAGAGCGCCGGCCACGGGTTGAACTTGCAGAAGGCCGGCGATACGATGATCTGGCTGTCGCCGATCTGGGACTTCGAACTGTACGACCAGACCATCAAGCGAATCCATCGACAAGGGACCAAGCATCAGGCAATTTTCGTGTACCATGTTGTCGCCACCGACACCGTTGACGAGGCAGTCGTCGTGGCTCTGAAGAGAAAGCGTAACGTCCAGAATCGGCTGTTCGACGCGTTGTCCACCTATCGCAGGAGTAAGGGAAAATGAAGAAGTTGAAAATCATGTTCGCGGTGCCGGAGGGCGAGGACATGGGCGGCATCATCTCCTCAAGCGAGAACCTCATGGCCGGCTTCAAGGAGCTCGGCCATAGCGTGACGTTCGCGCGCGTTCGCAGCATCCCGTCGCTCGCGCACACTGGCCGTCCGGACCGCGAGAACATCCGCGAGGAAGACTGGTCGATCGGCGAGGGTAGCGGCTACGACTTCCATCCGGTGCAGGGATGGGCGGGACCGTACTACTCCATGACGAACAGCGCGAGCGTGGACAAGTTCATCGCCGATGCGCAGCAGCACGACGTCGTCGTGTGGATCGCGATGTACGGGTTCGCGAACAACCGCACCGAGGGGACCACCGACTGGACGCGGATGCTGACCGGCCACGGTGTTCCGCAAGTCGCGTTCAACCACGACGATCATCTGTGGACGCGTCAGGCGTGGAGCTGCGTCTTCGACGACTACGTCGCGGGATGGGCCGGCGTGCAGCACTGCTCGTTCGACTCGCTGAAAGGCATGAAGTCGCCGCGAGCGATGATCTCGCCGGGGCACGACATGTCGCGCCTCGTCAAGAACCCGCTGCCGCTCGGCAAGCGCGATCGCACGATGCTGAGCTTGCAGGTCGCGAAGTCGTGGAAGAAGGTGGACAAGCTCGTCGCCGCCGTTCCGTACATCCGCGACGCGAAGGTCCTGCTCGGCGGCGACGGTATCGAGCTGCGGTACATGCGGAGCAAGGAGAAGTGCAAGCCTCGCTATCTCTGCACGCCGACGGTCGACCCCGACGCGACCGCGAAGATGCGCGGGAAGCGGATCTGGGACAACGCGACCGCGTCCAAGAACTTCGAGTACGTCGGCACCATGTCCGAGGAGCGCCGCGACCAGCTCATGCGCAAGACGACGCTGCTCGTGGACCTCTCCACGCGCGCGAACAGCGGCCAGCTCAACCGCGTGGTCGTCGAGTCGATGATGGCCGGTACCGTCGTGGTCGCCGTCCCCGACTTCCTGTCCGGCGTGCGCCGCGAGACACCGTTCGTGCCGGGTACGCACTACCTGCCGATCGACAGCGGCGGCACTCCGCGTGAGATCGCGGAGACGCTGAACTCCTACATGAGCATGTCGCCGAAGGAGTTCCGCCGCATCCAGAGCAACGCGACCGAGCTGATCCAGCAGTACGACAGGAAGCTCGGCGCGCAGCACCTCATCGATCTGGCGCTGCGCCCGAGCAAGAAGGCGGGTATGGCGTACGCCAAGGGAGCGCCGAACGAAGAGCTGCTCGAGAAGGGTCGCAAGGACTTCGCCACCATGTTCGGAGAAATGCCGTGAGCGCCGTCGCCAAAGACATGATCGTTCCGATCTTCAACCAGATCTGCATCGAGACGAGCGCGCTCTGCAATCGCAAGTGCGTGTTCTGCCCGAACTTCTCCACTGCTCGGCCCGACGAGCAGATGAGCTGGGACCTCATCAAGAAGATGGTGGCCGAGCTGCGCGAGATGAAGTACACGGGCTCGGTGGCGAACTTCATCTACAACGAGCCGTTCCGCGATCCGCGCGCGCTGGACATCATTCGGCACTTCGCGAGCGAGCTGCCGCGCGCCACCATCCACACGAGCACGAACTGCGACTACTTCAAGTCCAAGAAGGACATCGCGGACGCGTTCGACGCTGGTGTTCACACCATGGTCTGCAACATCTACTCGGCGGCCGACGGTGGCAGCGATCCCAAGAAGGTGGCGCGCGGCGTCGAGGCAGCGAGGAAGCGAGCCGATCAGGTGGAGCGCTGGCTCACGGAGCTCGGCGTGGACCAGAAGAGCTCGCCGTACGCACCTCGCGCTCCTCGTGGCGTGCGTATCGCGCGCGTCGAGCGGAAGTACGGCATCGCCGGCGGTACGAAGAAGCTCGGCTCGTTCGAGCTCCAGAACCGCTCGGGGAACATCGAGCACATTCTCGGCGGCACCACCGAGCCGCTCGAGAAGATGTGCGTGCGCCCGTGGCGCGTGCTCAACATCAACTGGACCGGACAGGCGATCATCTGCTGCAACGACTATCACGGAGCCACGAATTTCGGCAACGTGGCGGAGCGTACGCTGTCGGAGATCTGGCAGCATCCTGGCTTCGGCGTGTATCGCCTGATGCTCCAGAACAAGAACAGGAACATCGCGATGTGCGACACGTGCGATTACAAGGGAGGCTCGTATCCGCACATGATCAAGCGCGTGACGCTCGGCAGCGAGGAGCTCGACAACGAGTTCGTGAGGAAGACCGCCGCGCGCCACGCCAAGACCAAGGGGAAGTGACATGAAGCCGCTGCCACTGAAGAACATCGACCGGTTCCACCGATTCATCAAGGAGCGGCACGCCATCTATCAGCGGCGCTCGGCCGGAGCCCCGAAACCGTGGACTCGTGACGAGATCCTTCAGAGCTTTCGTTTCTGCAACGTGTTCCGCGAGCTGGACACGGTCACGGAATGGATTCGCGTGAATTGGCGCGACCCGAACACGAGCGACCCGGATCTGTTCTTCGCGATGTCGGTGGCTCGCGTCTTCAACCGCACCTGCACGCTCGACGTCATCGGGTACCCGGTGCCGTGGAAGCCTGAGCGGGCGTTCTCTCGAATCAGCGCATTCCGTGCAGCGGGACACGCGGTATTCACGGGAGCGTACATGGTGAGTACGAACGGCACGAAGAAGGATAAGGTTGAGTACGTCATCGAGAACGTGCTCAACCCGTTGTGGAAGCAGCGCCATCAAGTGCGCCCATTCGCCGGCGATACGCTGGTCGGGTTCTCGCAGCGGCTCATCGAGCAGAACGGGTTCAAGGGATTCATGGCCGGTCAAGTCACGTGCGACGTGAAGTACGCCGAAGGGAGCCACCTGCGGCACGCCGAAGACTGGTGGAGCTTCGCTGTCAGCGGTCCGGGCAGTCGTCGCGGTCTGAATCGCGTAGTGGGTAGAGGACTTCGTGAGCCGTGGCGCGAGCACGTATGGCACGAGGTTCTGATGCGCCTGCACGAGCGGACACCGGAAGTGCTCGGCGAGCCGCTCCACGCTCAGGACCTGCAGAACTGTCTCTGCGAGTTCGACAAGTACGAACGCGTTCGCCTCGGTGAAGGTCGTCCGCGCTCACGCTATCCCGGTGTCTAATTCATAACGAGGAATTGTCATGATTGTCCAGAAAGTGCGAAATGTGAGCGAAGCTCTGAAACTTGGGCTGTCGCTTGCTCTCGAGATTGGCGTACCGCGCGGGACTCGCAACGGCACCGTCTTGCGAATCCCCGAGCCGGTGACCACGGTCTACCAGCGTCCTGATGAGCGAGTGCTGGTGAACGGTCCGCGCAACGCGAACCCGTTCTTCCACTTCTTCGAATCGTTGTGGATGCTGGCCGGTCGCAATGACGTCGAGTACGTCGCGCGCTACGTGAAGCGTATGCGGCAGTTCTCCGACGACGGCACCACGCTCCACGGAGCCTACGGATGGCGCTGGCGTGGCGGGCTCGGTGCCGATCAGATTCGCGTCGTCGTGGACCTGCTGCGAAAAGACCCGAGCACGCGGCGCGCGGTCATCGCGATGTACGACGCCATGGAGGACGCGAGCGAGCTGTCGAGAAGTCGCGACATTCCCTGCAATACGCACATCTATTTCGACGTGACCGAGTCGATGCACCTGAACATGACGGTCTGCTGCCGCAGCAACGACATCGTCTGGGGAGCGTTCGGCGCGAACGCTGTTCACATGAGCGTGCTCCACGAGTACGTCGCAGCCTGCACCGGCCTGCCGATGGGCGTGTACCGCCAGATGAGCAACGACCTGCACCTGTACACTCACGTCGTGAGCCGCGAGCAGGCTGCGCGCATCGTGGCCGCGTGCGACACCGAAGACGTCTACTCGGCACCGCTGCCGCGCATGGTGCCGCTAAGACCGGCGGGGACGCCGCGCGAACAGTTCATGGATCTGTTCGAACACGAGGTACATCGCGTGATCGGTACGCCGGTGGACCAGGTCATGAAGGACCGCGAGCTTCGACTTCCGTTTTTCAGAGACGTTGCTGCGCCGATGCACGACTCGTGGAGGCAGTACAGGAGCGGCGACATGAAAGAAGCGATGTACGAAGCACTCCGCATTCAGGCTGACGACTGGCGTGCTGCCTGTCTTCAGTGGCTCGGCAACCGTTGCAAGAAGGAGCTCGTGTAATGAAGGCGAACGATACGCAGGTCGGCGGTCTGCACTATCGCACCGGCTATCAGCACTGGGACTTCGTGATTGAGCACCTCGAGAACCGCTATCTCGAGGGGCAGATCACGAAGTACGTGACGCGGTGGCGGCGCAAGAACGGGCTCCAAGACTTGATGAAGGCCTCGCACTTCCTCGTCAAGCTCATCGAGGCTGTCCAGATGCGGCGCGTGCATCCCATCGGCTCGCGGTTCGTCCACGCCGGTCGTGGCGTACGTGCGTTCATCGCCGACAACCGACTGGACCCGAACGAGGCGCAGCTCGTGCGTCTACTGGCGTCGTGGGAATCGCTCGACGAACTGCGCGAGGCGCAGGGAGTGCTCGGCGTACTGTTGGAGGATGCGCAGCGGCACGAGCGTCGGCTGGACGCGATCAAGGCTGGCGCATCGCCCGACGCCGAACCGGGCGCAGGCTACGTGAACCAGGACCGCTGAGGAACTGGCCATGAGCAATCGTGGACGCGTTCTGGTGACTGGCGGCTGCGGCTACGTCGGCAGTCACGTGGTGAAGCAGCTCGTCGAGGCTGGCGAAGACGTGGTCGTAGTCGACGACCTGAGTACTGGCTTCGCCGAGTCGTTGCTCGGCGGCTATCCGGTGTTCGCCGACTGCGGTGACTCGGAGTTCATGCGCGACGTGCTGGTGGACTACCGCGTGGATACCGTCATGCATCTGGCGGCGAAGATCGTCGTGCCCGAGTCGGTGTTCTCGCCGCTGCGGTACTACGGTGCGAACACCTGCACTTCGCGCAGACTGCTGGAGGCCTGCGTCTCTGCTCGCGTGGAGCGCGTGGTGTTCTCCTCTACGGCATCGGTCTACGGCGACGTGCCGAATGGCGTCGCCAGCGAGGACACTCCCACGGCACCGAGCAATCCGTACGGGCGCTCCAAGCTCATGACGGAGTGGATGCTGCGCGATGCTGCCGTGGCGCACGATCTGCGGTACGTGGCGCTCCGATACTTCAACGTCGCCGGTGCCGACCCCGAGGCGCGCATCGGTCAGCGCACGAAGACCGCCACGCACCTCATCAAGCGCGCCTGCGAAGTAGCGGCTGGCAAGAGCGATCAGCTCGGCATCTTCGGCACCGACTACGCCACGCCAGACGGTACCGCTGTCCGCGACTACATACACGTCGAGGACATCGCGAGCGCTCACCTCGCTGCTCTGGTGTACCTGCGCGACGGCGGCAGCAGCGAGGTCTTGAACTGCGGCTACGGGCGCGGCGCGTCGGTGAGGCAGGTCATCGCAGCAGTGGAGCGCGCGCATGGCGCTCCGCTGCGCACGTTCAACGCGGGACGGCGCGCTGGCGACGTACCATGTCTCGTCGCGCGTGCGCAACGCATCGTAGACGTCCTAGGCTGGGAGCCGCAGCACGCGGACCTAGATCACATCTGCAGAACCGCACTCGCGTGGGAGCACAAGGTATGAAGACCATCTGGCAACGACTGACGAACTGGATCTATGCGCAGGCGCTTCTTCGCGTGGCGCTCAATCGGCCACCGGACTACGTCGTGGGCGGCGACGACCCGTACCTGTACCGCTGGTGGATCATCCCGAGGAACAGGTTCTTCAACGTGTACCTGCATCAGTTCATTCGCAGCGACGACGATCGCGCGCTGCACGATCACCCGTGGGTCTGGTGCTCGTGGATGCTGGCCGGCACGTACACCGAGCATCGCATCGCCGCTGGCGGCATCCACGTGCGACGCACCTATACGGCGGGAGCGGTGCGATGCGCGCTGCCGAGCACTGCGCACCGGCTGGAAGTGGAGCGCGGCTGCTGGACCTTGTTCTTCACGGGACCTGTAGTGCGGGACTGGGGATTCCACTGTCCCGGCGGCTGGCGGCACTGGCGCGTCTTCACGGACGAGAAGGACTCGGGCAGGGTAGGTCGCGGATGTGACTGAAAACAGGGACTTTCTGCGATGATTGCCTCTTCAGGGAAAGAGCCTGTATAATGAACGGACCGGCGAATCGTCGCCGGCCAACCCAAGCACTGGAGAACACCATGACCAAGTCCACGAAGTCCACCGCCAAGGCTGCTGCGAAGAAGACCACCGCGAATAGCGCGCCGGCGAAGAAGGCGGAGCCGGTCGTGACGACCGAGCGCGTGGCGAGGCTGACGCCGACCGCTGCCGCGAACGTGAACGCCACCGTGAAGTCCGGCCTGAAGACCGGCCAGAAGCCGGTCGAGGCCGACGAGCCGCGTGGCAAGAAGACCGCGACGAAGAGCGCGTCGCCCAAGAAGGCCGACAGCGGCAGCACGCGCGGCGGTGACCAGAAGTACAGGGTCCTGTCCAAGGAGAACCCGTTCCGCGAAGGCACCGGTCGTCACGGTGCGTGGAAGATCCTGTCCAAGCACACGAGCACCGCTGCGGTCCGCGCCGAGAGCGCGCTCTACGGCACCGCTGTCTTCTTCCGCGAGCTCGAGAAGCGCGGCCTCATCAAGTTCGTGTGACGCGAAACGTTCTGCTCCGCAACGGGTCGCCCGTTGCCTTGAACCCGGCCCCGCGCCGGGTTCTTTTTGCCTGCGATTTGCGCAGGCCTCGGCGCTCGCACTCGGCTGCACCTGTAGCGGCTGCACCTGTATCGGCTGCACCTGTATCGGCTGCACCTGTAGCAGTCTGCACCCGCCTGTAGCGGCTGCACCTGTAGCAACCTGCACCCGCCTGTAGCGGCTGCACCTGTAGCAGCCTGCGCCCGTACCACCGGCACGCGCCGCGCCTGTAGCGTGACAGGCGATCGCTGGGAGCTTGTTTTCAGCACTGCGGCGCTCGGCTGCACCGCTGCTCGCGCGCTTGCAGCGATGTGAAAGATGCTACGATGGCTCTGCCATCGTAACCCGGTGGCAGCGGCACCGACGACCCCAACACTAGGAGCAGACAACATGAACACCACGAAGACTCGCACCACCGTTCGCAACGTGCCGGCCCTGCGCGCCAACATCCGCACCATGCGTCGCGACCTCCACGACGTGACCGCGCTGCGCGAGACACTCAGCCGCGCCATGCTGCTCACGAAGAAGGAGGCCGACGAACTCGCCGCGTCCCTCGGCCCGAGCTTCACCACCGTGAACATTCTCGGCGGCACCATCGTGTGTTCGCACTACCTGCGCCACGAAGTGCTCTGGATGCTGCGCACCGCGTCGCGGTCGTACAGTCGCATCATGGAGCCGATCTGGCGCGAGATCCACGACGCCGAGGAGGCCGACTCGTGCTTCGATCACGGCGAATGGTCCGACGAGTTCCACGACAAGCGTCGCAACCGCGAAGACGAACGTGTCAGCGCCATGATCGCCGCGAAGTTCGGCATCACCGCTGGCGACCTGTACGCGGCCACACTGCGCCGCGCCAACAACGACCTTTGAACAGCACTCACCAGGAGCAGACAACATGAACACCACCGACAACGTGAACACCGACCGTACCAACCCGTTCAGCACGATGGGCGCGTACGTCGCGTCGATCATCAATCGGACAGGCGTCACTGCGAACGACACGAACCGCGACTTGTTCTTCACCGCGCTGGCTCGCGGTCTGGCGCAGTCCTCGCTGAACGCCATCGTCGAGCATCTCGGCACGAGTACGCTGAGCGACGCGATCAGCACCGTGGACTCGCCGCGACTGGAGCGCGTACTGAAGAACTTGGCTCGCGAGTGGGAGCCGGAGGAATGGGCTCGCATGAACTCTGAGTTCAAAGACTGGCTCATCGAGCACGACGAAGCCGAAGTCGACGATGCGCGCGACTCGTCCGCTACCGAAGCGAACGAGCAGACCACGCACGACGTGGAGGCCTGTCTGGACCGCGCGAACGAGTTGACCAGTGGCATCGAGCAGCTCGCACAGGAGCTGGGGGAACTGCGCGACAGGCTGCGCGACGAATGACCTGTACCGCACCGCGCTCCACGTGACACCATCGCGCCGGCCTCAGTGCCGGCGCGATGCGTTTAGGGCTCGCTGCACGCCCGCTGGCGCTGGCCGCTGGCAGGCCGGTACAGGCGCACCGGGCGTACCGGCCGGCAGGCCGGTACAGGCGCACCGGGCGCGTTAGCCGGTGCCAGCGGGCTCCCAGGGTCGTTACCCGGCTCGCAGGGCGATCGCAGGGGCTCGTTTGGCAGGGTACCCGGTACCTGCGCCAAGGGTACCCGGTCGTTATGGCCACCAGCGGTCGCCTAGCGAGCCAGCCGGTACGGGCGCACGGGCGCGCCTGTATAAGTACGCCGGCACCGGCTGGCGCAGGCCTCGGCGGCTGGCCACTGGCGCAGCCGCGTTCTTCACCGCTCACCAGCGAATGCGCCCGACACGTGTCTCGTCGATGAGGCATCGTTCATGCGCGATCGCGCATTCACGACAGCGACGATACGTTCCCGAGCCGACGAGCACTGCATCGCCGACGTCGTCGGGATCGCCTTCGCCTTGATCGTCGACGGGAACAGCGGGCGCGAGCACGTCGGGACACTCACTGTCCGCGCACTTCTCGCACGTCAGTTTCGGTGGCGGCGGCTGCATGACCCAAGGCTTCGTTGATGGCACGCATCCGGCCAGCAGGAACGCGACAACCATTGGCAAGAGTCGAAAGTTCATTGACCGATTTCCTGTAGAGAGTGATGGCAGTGCTGGAGGCTTGCGTGATCTTCTCCAGCGCCTCGTCGAGCTTCTTCTCACGCTCGGCGGCAGCGGCCTCCGCAGCGGCTTCTTTCTGCGCGACGTCGTCGGCGACCTGGTCCTCGGCTTCGGCCTTGGATTCCTCGCACTCCTTCTGCGCCTTCGCGACGCCGGCGTCGAACTGCGCCTGAAGCCGCTCGCGGTCCCAGTCCCAGACGCCGACGCCGAGCAGAATCGCGAACGCCACGATACCGATCCAGAGGTAGACTTTCGCGGTGATCATGACACGCTCCCGCACGCCACGGCACGTCCCCAGCCGGAGCGCGAGTAGAGTGGAGCATGGCGCAGCATGATGCGGCGCGGGTAGTCACGGTTCTCGCGAACGAACTGCGGCGCGCGTCGCTTGTCCGGCGTCGCCTCCACGTGCGAGAACCACCGCAGCGGGTCGCGACCAGCGGCGATCGCCGCGCGCTGGTCTCTGCGGAGCCAGCCTTCGCCGCCGTTGTACGCGCTGAGCGCGAACGCCCACTGATCACACTCGGTCGCGCCCGGATTGCGCCGAAGCAGGAACGCCATGAACTCCATCTGCGCCATGATGGACCATCGCGGGTCCAGCGGGTTGACGGGTGACAGGCGCTTCGGCTTCACCTGCGCGATCCACTCAGCAGTCGCAGGCATGAACTGCGCCAGTCCTTGCGCGCCGACAGCACTGCGCGCGTCGCTGCGCCAGCCGGATTCCTGGTGGAGCTGCGCGGCGAGCGTGGCCACCGGCGCGCTCACGCCGATGGTGCTCTGCGCCTCGCGAACGAGCGTACGTTGCCACGCCACCGCAGCAGCGGGAACGCTCTGCGCCGACGCGATCGTCGTGGCGAGCAGCAGGAACACCGCGATGAGCGCGTTCATACCGCCACCGTCACGGCGAGCATCCCGGCAGCGACGACCAGCGCCTGCGCGAGACCGGCGATGGCGCGTGTTCGCTCGTCGGCGATGCTGCTCAGGTTCAGGCGGCAGACGCGGCGGCTGAACCAGAATCCGAGCAGACCACCGCTCGCAGCCTGCAGAACGGAGCCGATCCAGCGCTCCACGTACCCTTGCGCGTCGATGAGCCAGACGCCGAGCAGCACGCCGAGCACGCAGAGGACGACCCACGGCGAGACGCGGAGCTTGCCGATGAAGTCAGTGATGCGGTTCATGATGTTCTCCTTCAATGACGATTACGACGCCGAACCATCCAGTGATCTTGCCGTTGGCGTCGCGTACCGGCGTCGCTCTGGTATTCACCCAGAACACGTGATCACCATTGATCTTGCGATACGTCATGTCGAACGAGCGCTCACCCGCGACGCTGGCGTTCCACTCCTCCAGTACGCGCTCGCGGTCCTCGGGGTGAACGCTGTGGATCCAGCTCGTTCCGAGGCTCTCGGACGCCGGCTGACCAACGAGCCGACTGTAGCCGATACTGACGTACGTGCGGCGTCCTTGTGAATCGGTCTCGAAGCAGCCGCGCCGATTCTCGCTGGCGTCGGCGATCATGGCGAGCTTCTGGTCGGTGGCCAGCAGAGCGTTCTGCTGATCGTGGACAGCCTGTTCGATGCGAACCACCGCGTCGCGCAGCGTTCTACCGCCGTTGACCTGAAGCTCGCTGTAGATGCAGCGCAGGTCTTCCGGCATCTTCAGGAGCGCGGTCGTCACGCGCGCGGCGCGGCGGTACGCGCGCGGCACACCGACCCATCGTGCGAACGCCACGAGTGCGCCGAGGATGCCGATGCACGCCAGCGCGAACTGGACGTGATCCTTATAGTCTACGAATTGCGAAAACGCTACCATCTCTAGAGTACCCCTAGGCTGCTCGATCGTGTGAGACGACGTTGGAACCTGCGTCGTAGACCACGTTGCCGTTAGCGTCGTAGACCACGTACGGAGTGAACACCGGCGCGGGTTCCAGAAAGACCACCATTACCGCGTTGTTTCTATTCAGTCCAGCGTTTCCGAAGTTCGCGGTCTGCGCCCCGACGTTCGATATCGCGCGGTACTGCCAGCGAGCGACGGACACCGTAGACCACACGATTCCGCCGTTCGTGTACCCGGATCCGACGGCAGGAGTACCTCCTTGAACGTCGTTACATAGCGCCAGCGCGATGGCGGGCTGAAACGTATTCGTGACGGTCATCGTGGGCGTCGGGTCGGACCCGGTGTCGGTGACCGCCGCAGAACCGTCGAACACGCTCGCTCCGATGCGAAGACCTGCCACCTCCACCGCAAGAATTCCGCGGTTCGCCTGCGCGCTGGCGTAGGTTGCGGTGATCGTACAAGACCCTCCCGACGTTACCGGCGCCGTGAAGTGCCGAAGATGCTGTCCGGTACCGACTTCGGTGACGCTATTTCGCTCCGTGTAAACGTTCCCAAGATTGTCGTCGACGGTGATGACCACGCTGGCAGGCGCTCGGACACAGACCCACAGAGCGTTTCCGACTACGACCGCCGAAGCGAGCGTGGCCGCTATCGTCGTGGCGC
>Ga0209972_10000564_pt1 | contig 36511 bp, 34 predicted proteins | sample NOAtaG_7_FD_187302 | JGI IMG/M metagenome (GOLD analysis project Ga0209972, IMG submission 187302) | Freshwater lake microbial communities from Lake Erie, under a cyanobacterial bloom - NOAA_Erie_Diel1S_2200h metaG (SPAdes) (version 2) | ecosystem: Environmental > Aquatic > Freshwater > Lake ...
CGCTCCGGGCCCATCGCACCGCCGCGGTCCATGCCGCGCATCGGGCGCTCCGGGGGTGACTGCGGCGCCTGCGGCTGCGACGGCGCAGCCTGGGTGTGGGAGTGCGACTGGGCGAGGGCGCTGCCGATCAGCGTGGTAGCCAGGGCGGCTGCGATCAGCGGTCTGCGGATGTTCATCTGCGGTCTCCGGTGGTCAGAGGACATTACAGCCATCTGACCACCGGAGCGCATCCGGATTCCACGCATACGCCGTCGCAGACGGCAAAGTTAGGACAAGAATTGCCAAGCCCGGCGGTGGGCCCGGGCGGTGTCATGTCGGATATCGTGTTCAGCGCTTGTCGCGTCGGTCGTCCCGGCGGTCATCGCGGCGATCTTCGCGACGGTCATCGCGGCGGTCGTTGCCGACGCCGCGGTCGCCGCGGTTGGCGCGCTTCTCCCCGACGGTACGCCGTTGGTCCGGGGTGAGCACCCCGTCGCGGCGATCACGGTGACGGTCGTTCTCCCGCTGCGCGTTGCGGCGCGCCTCTTCCACGCGGCCGCGCGCGGCCTCGTAGCCGGCATCGCCCGGCCGCAGCGCGTCGAGCGCGCGCTGTTCGATGCGGACGCGCTCCTCGAGGCGGTCCATGACGATGCGGTGCTCGTCGTCCATCGCACGCAGGCGTCCACGCTGCCCGTCGCTCAGGCCGATGCCGTCGTAGTCGCGGTCGTCCAAGACGCGGCGCTCGCGTTCCCGGTCGGCACCGGGGCGCGAGGCGGGTTGGGCATGGGCGACGGTCACGCCGAGCAGCGTACCGGCGAGGACGGCGGCGAGCAGGATCTTGCGGGTCATGGCGGGCTCCAGAGAAAGGATTCGATGGGGCGATGAGACCATCCCGACGGGCGCGGTGCTATCCGTTTCAGGTCGACTTGTCGCTGCCGGGGACGGGTGCGATGCTGCGCAGGAAATGACCGCCGGACTCCACACCTTCGACGCCGTGCTGCCGCACGGCATCACGCTCGCCTGCCGGAGCAATGTGCCGGGCGACGCTCCGGGTGCGGTGACAGGCGTGACGCCGCCGATCCCGCGCGTGCTGCTGCTGCACGGCTTCCCGGAAGGCGCGTTCGCCTGGGACGAGATCCTGGGACGGCTCGCCGGCAAGGCCGCCGCCGTCGCACCAGACCTGCGCGGCTTCGGCCGTTCGTCATCGCCCGCGGCGGTGGAGGCCTATCAGGCGCGTGCGCTCGTGCAGGACATCGTCGCGCTCATCGAGCGGCTGACCGGAAAGCCCGACGCGCCCATCGATCTGCTCGTCGCGCACGACTGGGGCGGCGCGGTGGCGTGGAACTTCGCGATGATGCGTCCCGACCTCTGCAAGCGGCTGATGATCCTCAACTCGCCGCACCCCGCCACTTTCCTTCGAGAGCTGCGCCGGAATCCGGTACAGCAGGACGCCAGCGCGTACATGAACTTCCTGTGCCGCCCCGACGCCGCCGCGCTGCTCGCGGCCGACGACTACGCGCGGCTCTGGCCGTTCTTCGAGAAGATGGGCGGCGGCGCAGGCTGGCTCACACCCGCGCTGCGCGATAAGTACCGCGCGCACTGGGCGCTGGGGCTCGAGGGCGGGCTCAACTATTACCGCGCCTCACCGATGCGGCCGGGCGTCGGTGAGATGGACATCCCCGACGAGCGCGTCACGGTGCGCGTGCCGACGACGGTGCTGTGGGGGGAGCGGGACCATGCGTTGCTGCCGGGCCTGCTCGACGGCCTCGAACGCTGGGTGCCGGACCTGCGCGTGGTGCGCGTGCCCGAGGCGAGCCACTGGATCGTGCACGAGCAGCCGGCGCTCGTCACCGACGAGATCCTGCGCGCGATCGCGCGTTAGCGCGCGTCGCGCCCGTCGCCGTTCTGTCTCAGCGCTCGATGCTGGCCATGCCGCGCTCGGTGTAGCGCGGGCCGCTCGCCGGCCCGATGGCGTCGAGCTCGGCGAGGTCGGTGGGCGTCAGCGTCAGGTGGACGGCGCCGGCGTTCACTTCGAGGTAGCTGCGGCGCTTGGTGCCCGGGATGGGCACCACGTCCGGGCCGCGCGCGAGCAGCCACGCGAGTGCGACCTGCGCGGGCTTGGCCTCGTGGCGCTCGGCGACGGCGTTGACGGCGTCGAGCAGCCGCTTGTTGTGGACGTAGTTTTCGCCCTGGAAACGCGGATCGTTGCGGCGGTAGTCGTCGGCCGGCAGCGTCGCGGGGTCGGGCAACTGGCCGCCCAGGAATCCGCGGCCGAGCGGCGAGTAGGGCACGATGCCGATGCCGAGCTCACGGCAGGTCTCGATGATGCTCGGTCCGCCGTCCGGCGCGCGCTGCTCCAGGTTGCGCTCCCAGATGGACCACTCGCTCTGCACCGCGCTGATGGGATGCACGGCGTGGGCGCGGCGGATCGTTTCGGCCGACATCTCGGAGAGGCCGAGGAACCGCACCTTGCCCGCCTTCACCTGCTCGGCCATCGCGCCGACGGTGTCTTCGATGGGTACCTCGCGATCGCGGCGGTGTTGGTACCAGAGGTCGATGTGGTCGGTATCGAGGCGCTGCAGGCAGCCGTCGAGCGCACGGCGCACATTCTCGGGCCGGCCGTCGACGCCTGCGATGCCGCCCTCCGGCGAGATCTTGAAGCCGAACTTGGTGGCGATCAGCGCGCGGTCACGACGACCTTCGAGCGCCTTGGCGAGCAGCGTCTCGTTGGCGTAGGGGCCGTAGATCTCGGCGGTGTCGAAGAGATCGATGCCGAGGTCGAGCGCGCGATGGATGGTCGCGATGCTCTCGGCCTCGTCCGTCGGGCCGTAGACCCCGGGCATGCCCATGAAGCCGGTCATCGCCATGGTGCCGAGGCCGATGGCCGGGACTTCGAGGCCTTGGCTGCCGAGCTTGCGCCGCTTCATGGTCAGACGCCTCCGAGGAAGTCCTGCTTGCCGAGCTCGACACCCGCCTGGCGCAACAGCGCGTACACGGTGGTGAGATGGAAGAAGAAGTTAGGCAGCGTCCAACGCTGGATGTAGGGCAGGCCGTCGATCTCGAGGGTGCGCGTGCGCAGCGGCACGGTGATGTGGCGCTGCTCCGTACCCGCGAGCTTCTCCGGCGTGACCGCTTCGAGCAGCGCGAGGGTGCGCGCGACGCGGCCGCGCAGGTCGGCGAGCGTCTTCTCATCGTCGGGGACCTTCGGGGGGTCGATGCCGGCGAGGCGATAGGCGCCGTTCTTGGCGAAGTCGCAGGTCAGCTGCACCTGGCGCGACAGCGCGAACATGTCGGGCGCGAGGCGCAGGCCCTCGATGACGCCGGCGTCGATCTTCTTGGCGGCGGCGAAGGCCTCGGCCTTCTCGAGCATCTTGTCGAGCTGCTGCAGCATGGGCACGAAGACGCCGACGGTCGCGGCGTGGACGGTCAATCCGCTCATCTCTTGGGCTCCTTGGGGTTCTCCTTGGCGCGTTGGTCGTCGATCCACTTCTTGGTGATGGTCCAGGTGGTGGCGTTCGGACGCGCATCGCCGAGCGGCGGCGGCGTCAGGTACTCGGGATAGCGCGTCTGCAGGATCTGCATGAGCTTCGGGGAGATCTGTGCACGGTCGAAGGTGGAGAAGCCCGTGGCGTTGAAGATCATCACACCTGGACGGTCGCCCATGCGCATCCAGGGCAAGAGCCCCGAGATGCGCTGCCATGAGATGCGCGAGGGGCCGATGCGCGGTCCCTTCGGGGCGATGAAGTCCGCAGCGGTGTAGAAGGTGTTGAAGATCTCCATCGCGTGGTACTTGCCGCCGATGTAGTCCTGGTAGGCGCCCGCGAGCGGGTTCTCGTAGAAGAGCGGCACTTCGCGCGAGGACACGAGCAGGTCGCCGTACTGGCGCAGCGTGACGCGGGCGGGCTTGCCGTCGGCGTCGCGTGCGAACGAGGGCGCGCGCATGTTCACCGGATCGTTGGCGACGTGGATGACCTCCACCGTCTCGCCGGTCCAAGGGTTCTTCCACCTGTCGATGATTTCGCCCGTCGTCGGGTCGAGGTAGACCATGATCTCGCGCGAGACGCTGCGGTAGCCCTCGCCGCGCACCGGGTCCTTGTGGCGCTCGCACTGGCGGGTGTTGATGCCGACGACATCGAAGATGTGGCGGTCCTTCTCGCCGGGGATGCGGCTGTACATGCGGCCTTCCCACATGCCGTAGCGGGTGACGCCCTGTTCCGTGGTGCCGCAGGTGAGTTTGGTGTTCCAGACGACGGCCGCATCGCCCTCGCGGGTGGCGGCCGGGCCGAGCAGGTCGTCGTCGGCGAGGGCGGGGGCGACCGTGAACGAGACCGTCAGTGCGAGGAGCGCGGACAGAGGAGGAGGTTTGCGCATGGCGGTGCTCCGCGGAAGGATGTGCGGCGATTCTACCCCTGCGACGCGACCTCCCTGCGGTCGGCCCGACGGTCCGTGCGCGACCGGGGCGTGATCAGTCCGCGACGAGCAGCTGCTTGGCGATCCGGGCGTGGATGCGGCCGACGAGACGCGCGAGGTGCAGCATCGCGGTGAGCAGCAGCGCGCCGATCACGAGGCTGGCGAGCCCGACGCCCAGAGCTTCGAGGCCGGTCAGCGGCGTGCCGTCCACGCTCGTATGCCAACCGTCCACCACCTCGAAGCCCAGCGCCTGCAGCAGGCCGACGATGCTGCCGCCGAGCAGACCGAGGCCGAGCGCCGCGAGCGTGATGGCGACGGTGAAGTACACCGTGCCGAGCGGCAGCATCAGCAGCTGATAGACGAGGGTGGTCCAGGTGCGCGTCGCGCGCAGCATCGCGCCGATGCGCGCGAGCAAGCCACCGGGTGCCGTGGGTGTCGCGCGACGCGGCATGCGTTCGCCGGTGAGGCCCTCGATGAGCCGCCCTTCGACGAGCGCGAGCACACGCGTGAAGCCGATGAAGGCGACGAAGAACGGGACGCCGATGATGAGGATGGCGAGGCCGAGCGACAGCGATACACCCGTCACCACCACCGTGAAGTAGAAGATGCCGGTGACGAGCGACAACAGCATGAAGACGAGCGAGGTCCAGCTGCGCGCGTCGCCCCAGATGCTGAAGAACCGGCGCAGCGCGCCGGGCGGTGACGCGGCTGCAGCGGCCGACGCGCCAGCCACCGCCGGGCGGGTCGGCGCGAAAGCGGCCTGGACGGTGCGCTCGGTCTCGCGGTAAGCGGCGGCGACATCTTCGGGCGAGCCGTAGCTGCCGGCGATCGCGCGCAGCACCGCTTCCTCGCTCTCGCCGGGACGCGCGGCGCACTCGGCGCGCAGATGCTCCTCGGCATCGCTCAAAGCGTCCTGGATCATCGCGCGGTCGGCACCCTCGAGCGCGCGACGCAACTGCGCGAGATAGTCGTCGATGCTACGAGGCGTGGTGTCGGCGGTCATGGCGTGGGATCCGTGGCTGAGGTTTCTGGAGAGGTGGGGCCGGTGAACTGATCGACGAAGTCGCGGGTGTCGCGCCACACGCTGCGCCAGCGTGCGAGCACGGCGCGGCCTTCGTCGGTGATGCGGTAGTAGCGGCGCGGCGGTCCGGAGTAGGACGGCACGATGCGGCTCGACAGCCAGCCCGAGGCGGCGAGCGAGCGCAGCACCGGGTAGATGGTGCCTTCCTTGAAGAGCGCCTCACCGTCACGGACGCGCTGCAGGCGCTTGGCGATGTCGTAGCCGTAGAGGTCTTCGTCGGTTTCGGCGAGCACGCCGAGCAGCACCAACGCCACGAGCCCGGCGTTCAGGTCGCGCTGGAACTTGCGGGAGATGTCGTCGGTACCGGGAGCGTCCATGGTTGGTACTGTAAGTCATGCAATACTGTAAGTCAAGTAGTAAAGAGGAGGTCCCATAAAGCCGGGGGATTTTTATCTAATCGACTGTTTTTGGTGGTATTTAAGTATGGTGACTGCCTCATTCCCCGGGAGCCCGCTCTATTTCCTCGGTTGGGCCGCTCTGGTGCTCATCACGCTCGCTTTGCTGCCGCTCGGCCATATGCAGCGCAAGATGCTGCGCGAGGGCCGGCTCTCATCGCTCTCGATGCCGCGGGCCGGCGCCTATCGCAGCGCCGTCCTGCAGTGGTCGGTGCTGGGCGCGCTCGCGCTGTGGCTCGTGCAGCAGAACCCGTCGCCGTTCGGGGCATCGGCTTACGCCTGGCCGGACGGCGCCGCCGGACTGCTGGCGTTCGTGGTGGTCGCTGCGGTGATGCTCGGTCTGTCGCGGTGGCAGCGGCGACTGCACCAGAGCGCCCGTGAGCGAGCGTGGCTGCGGTCGGTCTACCGCTACGGCGCGAGCCTGATCGCCCCGCGCGACGCCCGCGAACTTGCGCAGTTCCGGATGATGGCGGTGCTGACCTCCTCGGCCGAGGAGATCACCTACCGCCTCGCGGTGCCGGGCGGTTTCGCGCTGCTGCTCGGCGGCGGTGAAGCGGCGGCATGGCCGGCTGCGGTGCTGTCGGCGCTGTTGTTCGGCATCGCCCACGCCTGGCAAGGCGGCTGGATGATGTTCTGGACCACGGTGTTCGGTCTTGTCGCCGCCGCGCTGATGCTCGGCACAGGCAGCATCTGGCCTGCGGTCGCGCTGCACATCGGCTGGAACCTCATCGTCGGCGGCATGATGCACACGGTGTATGGTCGCCACATGCTCCGTGCACGAGGGGAACGGTCATGACGGCGATCGGCATCAGGCGGGTGCTCGTACGATCCACGCGATCCGCGGCGCTAGCGCTGCTCGCCGTCGGTGCGCTGTGCGCCGCACCGCTGCCCGCGCAGGAGAGCCGCGACTGGAAGAAAGAGCCTTGGTACGACCCGGCGCTCTATCCGGACGCGCCGCCCATCCGCGAAGGGACCTGGAGCCAGAAGCCGCTGCAGGGCCGCTTGCTGCGCGTGAAACGGCCGCTGCTCATCGTGCGCGACCTCGAGCGGTCGGTGCGCTTCTATGCGGATGTGATCGGCTTGGAGCTCTACTCGGTGGAACCCTACTACAACCGCGACCCGAAATCTTTGGGCTACGAGATGTTCGGCATCCCGGCGGGTGCGCGCAAGCGCATGGCGATGTTCAACACCTCGGACGAGGTGCGCGGCCTGACGCTGCAGGAGGTCAAGGACATGGAGGTCGCCTTCACGCAGCGTCCGCGCGCGTTCACGGTGCTGTTCGAGACCGACGATCTGCTCGGCATCCGCCGCCGCGCGAAGGACGCGGGGTTCCGCGTGGTCGAGCCCTCGCTCGACGAGATCCCGGCCACCGACACCACGCCGCGGCTGCGCTTCATGGAGCTCGCGGTGATCGACCCCGATGACCATGCGGTGGCGTTCTTCCAGTACTTCGACGGCGACGCCGAGTGGCAGGAAGCGCAGCGTGTCTTCCGCGAGCTGAAGGCCACGAAGTGAGCGCGGTCGACGCAGGCGCGTCGGTCTCGGGCGACGCCACCGTCACCAGTTGACGTTCTTCGGGTCGTTGAGCCAGCGGCCGGCTTCGCGCAGGTCGGCGGGCAGCTTGCCCGCGAACTTGTTGGGCGGGTACTTGCGCACATGCTGCGCGTAGACGGGCGCATAGAGCTCCCAGGCGAAATCAGGCGGCTTGTGGGTCGCGCGGAACGCCTTGATGGGGATGTTGGTCGCCACCAGCTGCTCGAACTCGTTGCGCGCCATCGCGATCGGGTTGCCGGTGGGGTCGTAGACGGCGCTGCCCCCAGAACCGCCCGGCTCCTCGAAGAACTGGTTGCCGGGCGACACCGCGTTGTTGCACACGGCGGTGTAGACGCGGTTGGTCACGGCGGTGGCCTGGATATCGGCGGGGATGAAGCTGCCGGTCGCGGTGCGCAGCAGGATCTCGGCGCCCTTCAGCGCCATCGCACGGAAGAGCTCCGGCTCGCGCTGCATCGCGCCGGTGCTGATGTTGCCGACGGGCGTACGCGTCACCGGGATCACGGCGTCGGCGCCGTACATCTCGATGTAGCGGTCGAGGTTGTTGTAGATGGTGCTGGTCATGAGCTCGATCGGCGCCTGACCGATGCGGAACACGCCCATGATGTTGCGCACCTTCCAGTGCTTGTCGAGGATGCGGCCGTCCGGCCCGATGATCGTCGTGATCGACAGCACATGGTCGGGCCAATCCTTGTCGCGGACATACGAGCCGAACACGATGTAGCAGCCGTACTTGCGCGCGGCGACGCCGAGCGCCTCGGTCTCAGGCCCCGGCAGTTCGATCGACAGCCGCAGGATGTCCTTGCGGTCCCAGTCGTAGCTGAAGCCGGTGATCGGGAATTCATGGAAGAAGAGGATGTCCGACGGCGGGTTCCACTCCTGCGCGTTGGCGATCAGCTTCAGCATGTGGTCGAGGTTCTCGCGGCGGCCCTTCTCGGGGCTCGCGGCGTCGACCGGCCGCACGCGCGTCTGCATCACGCCGAGGCGGATCATGTCCTTGGCGAGCGGCACGGTGGCGTAGCTGCCGTTGCGGCTGACGGCGAGCGCATCCGGGCCCTTGCCCATCGCCGCTTCGGCGGTGGGCGTGGTGACCGCGGTCGTCGCTGCACCGAGGGCGAGCCCGGCGCCTGTGAGGAATCCGCGGCGCGAGAGCTCCTCGCTCAGCGTCGTTCGGCCGTCGGGGGTGGTGATGCGGGGCTTACGTGGCATGGGCGTCTCCTCCTGGTCGGAATCCCGACCCGACCCGAGCAGTGTAGGCCAGGTGGTCGAGCCGGGTGACCGCCGGGCGGAACCTCGGCGCGGCGCGGTGGGGTAGCGCCACGGCTTGGCTTTTTTGCCTCGCCGGTGCAACAATAACCGCTCTATTCAGATCCGAGGGCTCACCGGTGTCTCAAATGTGGACTGCAGCCCGCATGGCCATCTTCGCCAAGGTGGTCGACCTCAACGGCTTCACAGCCGCCGCTCGGGCGCTCAAGGTGCCCAAGGCCGGTATCAGCCGGGCGGTCTCGGAACTGGAGGCGGAACTCGGTCTGTCGCTCATGACCCGCACCACGCGGCGGCTGACGCTGACGCCGGTGGGGGAGCAACTGCTGCCGTTGTGCCGTTCGATCCTCGAGGCCACCGAGCAGGTACGGCAACGAGCCGTCGAGCTTGGCGTGACCCGCGAGGGGCCGCTGCGGGTGCTCGCCGACGCCACCTACGGTCGTGTGCTGCTCGCGCCCTTGGTGCCGCGGTTCCTGGAGCGCCATCCGCACATCCCGTTGGAGGTCGAACTCGGCGAGGTCGGCCCGGAAGCGCTCGCGACCTGTGATGTGGTGCTGCGCGCCGCGGAACCGCCGCCGCCCGCCGCCGAGGGCGCGCTGCCCGACACGGTCTGCCGCGTGCTCGGCACGCCGCCCGCCATCCTCTGTGCGACACCCGCATATCTGCAGAAGGCCGGCATCCCCGGGGCGCCGGAGGACCTGGACCGCTTCGAGCTGCTGACGCCGGAGTCGGCGGCAGGTCCCTTGGTCGTGCTGCGGCTCGCCCACGGCAACCGGCGGGCCGAGATCACCGTTCGACCGAAGCTGGCGGTCAACGACCCTGCATTGCTGCACGCCTCGGTGGCGGCGGGACTGGGTATCGGTCTGCTGCCCGAATTTCTGTGCCGCGCCGGGCTGATGGCGCAGAAGCTCAAACGCGTGCTGCCCGACTGGGAGCTGCCCCCTCAGGCGCCGCTCTGTGCGATGTTCCCGGCGACCCTTGCGGAAGACGTCCGGCTCAAGGCCTTCGTCGAATTCGTCGCCGCGAACCTGGTGCCGGCGCTCGCCGGGCAGCCGGTGCCGGCGCAGAGCGCGCCTGCGCCGACCGCGTAGACCCGACCGCACGGGTCCGACCGTCAGGCTAAAATCGGGCCATGTACCGCGCACCGCTCAAGGACCTCGACTTCGACCTCCGCGAACTCATCGGCGAGACCGCCCTGCAGGGCTGTCCCGCGTACGCGGATTATTCTTTGGACACCGCCGGCGCCGTGCTCGGCGAGGCGGCCAGGTTCGCCGAGACCGTGCTCGACCCGCTCTACAAGTCCTTCGATCGCGACGGCGCGCGTTGGACGCCGGAAGGCGTGCGCGCGCCGAAGGGCTTCAAGGCGGCCTACGACCAATATGTCGCGGGCGGCTGGCCCGCGCTGCGCGCCGCGCCCGAGCACGGCGGTCAGGGCATGCCCTGCGTGCTCGGCGTCGCCGTCGAGGAGTTCTGGGCGGCCTCGAACCTCTCCTTCAAGCTCTGCCCGATGCTGACGCAGGGCGCGGTCGAGGCGTTCGAGCGCTTCGGCACGCCGCAGCAGAATGCGCTGTTCCTCGAGAAGATGGTGAGCGGCGAGTGGACCGGTACCATGAACCTCACAGAGCCGCAGGCCGGCTCCGACCTCGCCGCCGTCCGCACCCGTGCGGCCCCGGACGGCGACCGTTACCGGATCTTCGGTCAGAAGATCTTCATCACCTGGGGCGAGCACGATCTCACGCCCAACACCGTCCACATGGTGCTGGCGCGCATCGACGGCGCGCCGCCGGGTGTGCGCGGCATCTCGATGTTCATCGTGCCGAAGGTGCTGGTGGGCGATGACGGTGCGCTCGGCGCGCGCAACGATGTGCACGCCATCTCCATCGAGCACAAGCTCGGCATCCACGGCAGTCCGACCTGCGTCATGGCCTACGGCCAGAAGGAAGGCGCGATCGGCTATCTGGTGGGCGAGGCGAACCGCGGCCTCGAGTACATGTTCGTCATGATGAACGCGGCGCGGCTGTCCGTCGGTCTCGAGGGCTATGCGGTCGCCGAGCGCGCGTTCCAGCAGGCTTCGCAATGGGCGCGCACGCGCGTGCAGGGCAAGCCGGTCGGAGCCTCCGTCGGCGCCTCGGCGGCCGCGCCTGCGACGATCATCCACCACCCCGACGTCAAGCGCATGCTGCTGACCATGAAGTCGCAGATCGAGGCGCTGCGCGCGACGGCGCTGTATGCGGCGTTGCAGCTCGACCTCGGCGCGCGCCATGCGGATGAGGCGACACGCGCGGCCGCGCAGGTCCGCGGCGACCTGCTGATCCCGGTGGTCAAGGCCTGCAGCACCGAGTCCGGCATCGAGCTCGCCTCGCTCGGCCTGCAGGTGCACGGCGGCATGGGCTTCATCGAGGAGACGGGAGCCGCGCAGCCCTACCGCGATGTGCGCATCACCACCATCTACGAAGGCACCACCGCCATCCAGGCCAATGATTTCATCGGTCGCAAGATCGCGCGCGACGGCGGCGCCGCGCTGGCGGCGCTGCTCGCCGACGCCGATCGCGAGCTCGCGGCGCTCGACGCCGCGGGCACGCCGCACGCCGCGGCGGTGGCCGCTGCGCGTGACGCCGCACGCGAGGCCGTGGCGGCGCTCGCCGGCGCGGGTCGGAGCGTGCTGACCGCGTGGGTGCAGGGGCCGGAGCGCGCGTTCGCGGTCTCCGTGCCGCTGCTGCGGATGACAGGCCATGTGCTCGGCGGTTGGCTGCTCGCGAAGTCCGCCGCGATCGCCGCGAAGCGGCTCGCGGCGGGCGATACCGACGCGGACTTCCTGCGCGGCAAGATCGCCTCGGCGCAGTTCTATGCGGCGCATGTGCTGCCGCAGGCGCATGCGCTCGCGCGCGTGGTGGAAGGCGGTGCGTCGAGCGTGCTCGATGTCGACGCCGCGGTCATCTGAGATGGGTGTCGGCGGCCGTCCCGCCTCGGCCGTGGCCGCGGTGTTCCCGCTCGCGATGGTCCTTTACGCGGTGCTGGCGTCTGCGGTGCCGGCGCCGGTCGCCCGTGCCGATGTCATCCCACCCGGCGTGCGCGAGGCCGAGCAACGGCTGCGCGACAACCCCAAGACCTTCGACCGAGCCGACCAGTTCTGCGCCAAGCGCAGCGTCGGCGCCGCCTGCACCCTGCCGGGCGATGCGCTCGCGGGCGGCGGCGCCGGGATCTGCCGCAACGGACTCGACGCCTCACGCACGCAGATCGACCTGCGCTGCGAGCGCACTGCGAAGGTGACCATAGATCGTGGACTGCCCGCGGGCGGATTCTCGCTGCCGGCGTACTTCTGCGAGGTGCCGGAGGGCGCCGCGGTGGCACGCGAGCGCGGCTACGGCTGCAAGCCGCCGACGGAGCTGCCGCACGACCGGTTCTGCGCGGGTCGTGGTGCCGGTGCCGCTTGCGAGGCCGCGTTGACGGTCGACGGGAAGCCGGTGCGCAACGCGGGTGTCTGCGCGCGCGTCACCGAGTCCGCACCGCGGTTCTACTTCCGTGGTTGGCAGGTTGCGACGCGAGATGTGCTGCAGTGCATCTCGGCGAAGCCTGTGGTGCGCGACCTCAAGCCGGTCTCCTGGTGGCAGAAAGTCCGGCAGTGACGCGGCGTCCCTGAGGCCGCGGGACCGATGGGTCAGGGCGCTGCACTCGTCTTGACGCTCGTCGTCGAGTGTCTCGTCGTCGTGGTGCTGCTGCGGCCTTCCGTCATCGGGATGTCGCGGATCATCGCCGCTGCAGCCGCCGCATCGCTGCTTACACATCCGTTCGCTTGGCGCGCCGCCGCCGCGCTGTCGCCCGATGGATATGCCCAAGGCGTCGCGATCATCGAGGTGGCGGTCGTGCTGGTCGAAGCCGCGGTGCTGCGTCTGCTGCTGCCCGTCGATGCGCGGCGCGCGTACGTCATCGCGACGATCGCCAACCTCGTCTCGTTCACCGCAGGTCTCGCGCTGATGGCGCCGGTGCCGCTCTACATCGTCGCGCTCGCGCTGTTCGGGCTGCCGCATGTGGTCTGGGAGATGGCCTTCGTGAAGAGCCGCTATGGCGCGCGTTGGCCGCTGCGGTGGTGGCATGCGCTGTGGGCGGTGCTGGCGCTGCAGGCGCTGATGCGCGCCGCGGCTGCGGTCGGGTGGGTGTCGCCGCTGTGGGTCGCCGCCTCCGACATCGCGACGCTGGCGCTGATCGGCGCGATCGTCGTCTGCGCACCGCGTGGCACGGGCATCGCAGCGCGTGTCGTCGGCGCGGCAGGTTCGCTGGCGCTGGCGGGGCTGCTCGCAGCGGGTGAACCGGTCGTCGCGCTGCTCTGGCTTTCGCTGCTCCACAACTTCACGCCGTTGCTATTGGCTTGGGACCTCGCCCGTGAGGATGCCACGCAGCGCGCGGTCGCGTGGGGCGTCACGGCTCTGATGGCGCTGCCGGTGCTGGTGGTCGTCGGCGCGATCGGCTCACCCGGTCTCGCGGCCTGGATAGCGACCGCGCAGGGCGGCGCGTCCGGGACAGCGCCGCTCGCTTCGCAACTGCCGTTCGGGGCGACGCCTGCGCTGCTGCCGGCGTTGCTCACCGCACTGGTGCTGGCGCAGTGCGCGCACTATCTCAGCGTGATCCACCTCTTGCCGCAGGCCGAGGCGCGCCGCAGCGGCCGGCCGCCGTTGCCGCAGAGAGCACGATCGCTCGCTCTGCTCGCCAGCGCGGTGATGGCGGCGTTCTTCTTGATCGACCACGCCGAGGCGCGCGAGTGGTACGCGGTCGCCGCAGGCGCGCACGCATGGCTCGAGTGGCCGGTGTTGCTGATGGCCTGGCTCGGCGGCGGTGCGCTACTTGCGCAGGCTGGCGAAGGCCTCGAGCGCGGCCACGCGTGATGCTTTGAGATCGACGATCGGCGCGGGGTAGCGGTCGCGTGCCCCACCGGGCGCCGCGATGGTCGCAGGGCCGACCGTCGACGGCGGCATCGCCTCCGGCACCCAGCGTCGACGATATCCGCCTTCCGGATCGAACTTCTCCGCCTGGCTCTCCGGGTTGAACACGCGGAAGTAGGGCGCGGCATCGGCGCCGCAGCCCGCGCACCACTGCCAGCCGAGCGTGTTGCTCGCGAGGTCGGCGTCGACCAGCGTGTCCCAGAACCAGCGGGCGCCCTCGAGCCAGTGCAGGCGCAGGTTCTTGACCAGGAACGAGCCGACCACCATGCGCACGCGGTTGTGCATCCAGCCGGTGTGCCACAGCTCCCGCATCCCGGCATCGACCATCGGCACGCCGGTGAGGCCGCGCTGCCAGGCGTGCAGATGCGCGGCGTCGGTGCGCCAAGGGAAGCGCAGGAAGTCGCTGCGCAGCGGCGCATCGGTGGTCTGCGGGAAGTGCCACAGCAGATGGTGCGCGAACTCGCGCCAACCGATCTCGGCCATGAACTGACTGGTGCGCCACTTCGGCGCTGCGTGCCACACCTGCCGCGGCGAGATCTCGCCGAAGTGCAGATGCGGCGACAGGCGCGAGGTGCCACGCTCGGCCGGGAAGTTGCGGCGGTCGCCGTAGCCTTTCACCGGTCCTTCGAGGAAGCTGTCGAGGTTGGCCGCTGCCCCGGCCTCACCCGGCCGCCAAGCCTCCGCGAAGCCTCCGTCCCAGGCGATCTTCGGCAGCAGGTCGAGCGCGTCGAGCGCGAGCGTCTTCGGCCACTTCGCGGGTGCGGCGATGCTGTGCGGTGCGGGCGTGGGCTTGCCGGGATCGAGGTCCGCGGACGCCCGGCGCCAATACGGGGTGAACACCTGGAAAGGCTTGCCGCTCAGGTTCTGCACATCCCAGGGCTCGACCAGCAGCGCGGCGTTGAAGCTGCGCGCCTCGATGCCTTCTGCACGCAGGGTGTCCTTGATGATGCGGTCGCGTGCGACCACGGCAGGCTCGTAGCGACGGCTCCAATGGACCGCGGTGGCGCCGGTCTCGCGCAGCAGCGCGCGCAACACCTCCAGCGTCGAATCCGCGCCGGCCGTGCCGTCTGCACCGACGGCGCGGATCACCAGGCGCGAACCGCGGGCCTCGAGGTCGCGCTGCAGCGCCGTCAAAGAATGATGCAGCCACCAGCGCGAGGCGGCGCCGGGCGCCCACGGGGCTTCCTCGTCGGGCGCCCAGATGAAGACGGGGATGACCGGCGCGCCGCGCGCGATGGCCGCCTGCAGCGCGGGATGGTCGGCGAGCCGCAGGTCCTGCCGCAGCCAGAGCAGGGTCGCGCTCATGCCGTGTACTCCTTGATGACCTTGGCGACCGCGGCCAACGCCGCGCCGCGCGGGCTGCTCTTGCGCCAGACCGCGCCGATGTGCCGCACCGGCACGGGCTTCGAGAACGGCCGGATGGCGACGCCCTTCGACTGCGCATAGGAACCGCGCGTCGCGAACTCGGGCAGCAGCGTGATGCCGGCGTCCGCCGCGACCATCTGCCGCAGCGTCTCGAGGCTGGTGCCGCGGAAGTCCTGCTTCTCGCTGATGGGGATGCGGCTGCAGACCTCCAGCGCCTGATCGCGCAGGCAATGGCCCTCCTCGAGCAGCAGCAAGGTGGCGCCGCGCAGGTCCTCGGCACGCAGCTGCTTGCGCTCGGCGAGCGGATGCGCGGTGGGCATGGCGACGACGAACGGTTCGTCGTAGAGCGGTTCGGCGTGCAGACCGTCGAGCTCGACGGGCAGGGCGAGCACGCCCATGTCGATGTCGCCGGCGCGCAGCCGTTCCAGCATCGGCTCGGTCTGGTGTTCGTGCAGCATCAGCTCGAGCCGCGGCAGCGCCTTGTGCAGGCGCTGCGCGACGAAGGGAAGCAGGTAGGGGCCGATGGTCGGCAGGAAGGCGATGCGCAGTCTGCCGGCGAGCGGGTCACGGTGGCTGCGCGCGATCTCGACCACCTCGTCGCTTGCTTCGACGATGCGGCGCGCCCTGGCGACCACCTCGACGCCTGCGGGTGTGAGCAGCGCCTGCCGCGGCTGCCGCTCGACCAGGTCGACCCCGAGGTACTCCTCGAGCTTGCGCAGCTGGGCCGAGAGGGTGGGCTGGCTGACGAAGCAGCGCGCCGCCGCCTTGCCGAAGTGGCCGGTGTCCGCCACGGCGACGAGGTAACGCAGGTCCTTGAGCTTGATGTCGGCCACGGAGCCTCCTTGCCGCCGGATCGGGGGCGCGATGCGCCCGGATGCCCATACAGGACATCTATCGAAATCATCGCATCAATCGACCGCAGAGTCGAGGCTGCGGGGCATGCGGCCTGACCTGCAGGTCCTGTGGATTGGTATCCTGACCCTAGTACTTCTCCGTGACCTCCGGGAGCGATCCGAGATGTCTTCCCGTTTCGAAAGAACTGCGTATGTCGTCATCTGCCGCGACGGTCCGAAGGGCGCGCTGGTGCGCGCCGAACACACGGCGGACCACATGGCCTACATCGAGACCGTGCTCGACGAGTTGAACGTTGCCGGGCCGCTCTACGACGACGGCGGCCAGAAGCCCGTGGGCAGCCTCTATTGCCTCGCCACCAGAAGCCTCGCGCGCGCCCGCGAGATCATCGAGAAGGACCCGTATTTCGTGCACGGCGCCTTCGCCTCGGTGGACTACTTCCCGCATCTGCCGGCCGCCGGCAAGTACATCGGCGGCAAGATCTGGTGAACTGACCTGCCGCACCGTTCTGGTGCGCCCGCGTCGTCCCGATGGACCGGCCCGGCTCGGTTATCATCGACCGGGGAGGGATCATGGCGGTGACGCGTATCTTTGACGAGATGCATGCCGACGGCGGGTCGGTCCGCCCGCATTACCGCACCTATGCGTCCTGGCTCGCGGAGGTCCCGTCGGAGCGCATCCGCGAGAAGCGGGCGGAGGCAGACCTGCTGTTCCGCCGCGCCGGCATCACCTTCGCGGTGTACGGCGACGAGACCGGCACCGAGCGTCTGATCCCCTTCGACATCGTGCCGCGCATCATCCCGTCCGCCGAATGGGAGATGCTGCAACGCGGCCTGCGCCAGCGCGTCACCGCGCTCAACGCCTTCCTGCACGACATCTACCACGACCAGGAGATCCTGCGCGCCGGCCGCATCCCCGCCGAGCAGATCCTCTGCAACACCCAGTACCGTCCCGAGATGCAGGGCATCGATCTGCCGATGGATGTCTACGCCCACATCGCCGGCGTCGATCTGGTGCGCGCGGGCGAGGGCGAGTACTTCGTGCTCGAGGACAACCTGCGCGTGCCCTCTGGCGTGTCCTACATGCTCGAGGACCGCAAGGCGATGATGCGGCTCTTCCCCGAGCTCTTCGCGCGCTGTCCCGTGTCGCCGGTCGAGCACTATCCGGACCTGCTGCTCGAGACGCTGCGCAGCGTCGCACCCGCGGGAGTGCGCGACCCCACCGTCGTGCTGCTGACCCCGGGCGCGCACAACAGCGCGTACTTCGAGCACGCCTTCCTCGCGCAGCAGATGGGCATCGAGCTCGTCGAGGGGCAGGACCTGATCGTCGACGACGGCGTCGTCTCGATGCGCACCACGCAGGGTCCGCGGCGGGTGGATGTCATCTACCGCCGCATCGACGACGATTTCCTCGATCCGCTCGCGTTCCGTCCCGACTCCATGCTCGGCGTGCCCGGGCTGCTCGCCGCCTATCGCGAGGGCAGCGTCACGGTCTGCAACGCCGTGGGCACCGGCATCGCCGACGACAAGTCCACCTACCCCTATGTGCCGGAGATGATCCGGTTCTACCTCGGCGAGGAGCCGGTGCTCGCCAACGTGCCCACCTTCGTGCTGCGGCGGGAGGAGGATCTCGCCTACACGCTGGCGCACCTCGACGAACTCGTCGTCAAGGAGGTGCACGGCGCCGGCGGCTACGGGATGCTGATCGGGCCGCGCGCTTCGCGCGCCGAGATCGACGCCTTCCGCGACCGCATCCTCTCCGACCCCTCGCGCTACATCGCGCAACCGACGCTCGCGCTGTCGAGCTGTCCGACCTTCGTCGAGGCGGGTCTCGCTCCGCGCCATGTCGATCTGCGGCCGTTCGTGCTCTCCGGCCGGGATGTGGTGATGGTGCCGGGCGGCCTGACGCGCGTCGCGTTGCGCGAAGGTTCGCTGGTCGTGAACTCCTCGCAGGGCGGCGGCACCAAGGACACCTGGGTGCTCGAGGCGAGGGACGACGGATGTTGAGCCGTGTCGCCGACCACCTGTACTGGATGGCACGCTACACGGAGCGCGCCGAGAACCTCGCGCGCATGCTCGATGTGAACTGCCGCATGACGCTGCTGCGCAGCGACGAGGACGCGGTGCGGCGACGGTGGAGCTCCACGCTCGAGACCGTCGGCCAGCTCGAGCCGTTCCTCGCCGCGCGCGGGGCGGTGACGCAGGCCGCGGCCATCGAGTGGCTGTCCTTCGAGCGCGGCAACCCGGGCAGCATCGGCCTGTGCCTCGGATTGGCGCGGGAGAACGCGCACGCCGTACGCGGCACGCTGACCTCCGAGGCCTGGGAGACGCTGAACGCGACCTGGCTGGAGTTCCGGCGCTTCCGACCGGGCGCGGTCGCGCAGGGCGCCGCCGGGGATTTCTTCGAGTGGGTGAAGTTCCGGTCGCACCTCGCGCGCGGCGTCATCCAGGGGACGATGCTCGCCGACGATGCGCTCGAGTTCACCTGGCTCGGCACCTATCTCGAGCGCGCCGACAACACGGCGCGCATCCTCGATGCACGCTTCCTGCTGCTCGCCGAGGACGCCGCGCGCGCCGACGAGGCGGGCGACTACTACGAATGGAGCGCGCTGCTGCGCTCGGTGTCGGCTTTCGAGATCTACCGCAAGGTGTACCGCGACCTGATCACGCCGCGCCGCGTGGCCGAGCTGCTGGTGCTGCGCGAGGCGATGCCGCGGTCGCTGCGGCACTGCATGGCGCGCGTGCACGGCACGCTGGCACGCGTCGCCAACGACCGTTCCGCCGAGACGCTGCGGCGCGCGGGCGAGCTGCACGCCGGGCTGCAGTACGGCCGCATCGACGACGCCTTCGCGCGCGGGCTGCGCGATTACCTGTCGCGGTTCCTGGTGGACACCTCGCGGCTCGGCGCGCGCATCGCCGACGACTTCCTCGTGTCGGAGGCCTGACGGGCATGCTGCTGCACATCCGCCACGAGACCGTGTACCGCTACGACCGGCCGGCGCGCCACAGCGTGCAGAGCCTGCGCCTGACGCCTCGCACCGAGGCCGGTCAGCGTGTGCTGTCCTGGGACCTGCAGGCGCCGGGCCGGCAGACGCAGCAGCTGGACGCGCACGGCAACATCATGCATCTGCTCACGCTCGACGAACCGCACGAGGAGATCCGCATCGCCGTCGCCGGCGTGGTGGAGACCGAGGCGGTGGTCGGCGCCGTGAGCGGCGACCGCGGCCGGCTCTCGCCGTTGGTGTACCTGCCGGAGACGCGGCTCACGACCGCCGACGAGGCCTTGCGGGATTTCGCGCGGCGCCATGGGTCGCGTACGCCCGACCGCGACGATGTGCTGCGCTTGGCGCAGGCCGTCCGCGAGGCGATGGACTATGTACCGGGGGTCACCGCGGTCTCGGACACCGCTGCGCATGCCTTCGCGCTCGGGCGCGGGGTGTGCCAGGATCATGCGCAGGTGATGCTCGCGTGCTGCCGCGCGCTCGGCGTCCCGGCGCGCTATGTCAGCGGCTATCTGCTGACCGATCGTGATGACCACATCGCGAGCCACGCCTGGGTCGATGTGTGGCTGGCGTCCGAGGCCTGTTGGCATGCGTTCGATGTCACGAACGGCAGGCCGGGCGGGGCGCACCACTGCCGGATCGCGGTGGGCCGCGACTATCTCGACGCTTGTCCGGTGCGCGGCGTGCGCCGTGGAGGCGGGGCCGAGACCATGGAGGCGAGCGTCGCGGTCTCCGCAGGGCCGGACGCGGGTCGCCGCACCGCGGCGGGTCGCCCGCGGCTGCTGCAGCAGCGGCAGGCCCAGCAGTAGAATCGCGGCATGACCTACTGCGTCGCGACCCTGCTCGACACCGGCATGGTGTTCCTCGCCGATTCCCGCACCAACGCGGGCGTCGACCATGTCAACACCTTCCGCAAGATGCATGTCTTCGAGCGGGCGGGCGACCGCGTGCTCGTGCTGATGACGGCGGGCAACCTCGCCGTATCGCAGGCGGTGGTGCACCTGCTGCACGAGGCCGCGGTCGATCCCCACGCCGACAGCGTCTACACGGCGCCCAACATGTTCGAGGCGGCGGTGCTGGTCGGCGAAGCGCTGCGCGTCGTCCACCAGCGCGATGCGGCGGCCTTCAAGGAGCACGGCATCGAATTCAACGCTTCGTTCATCATCGGCGGGCAGATCCGCGGTGAGCTGCCGCGGCTCTTCAACATCTACGCGGCCGGCAACTTCATCGAGGCCACCGACGACACGCCGTACTTCCAGATCGGCGAGTCGAAGTACGGCAAGCCCATCCTCGATCGGGTGATCACCCGCTCGACGAGCCTAGCCGAGGCGACCAAATGCGCGCTCATCTCGATGGATTCGACGATCCGCTCCAACCTCAGCGTCGGGGCGCCGCTGGACCTCGTGTGCCTGCGGCGTGATGCGCTGCGCGTGCTGACCCATCGTCGCATCGACGCGGACGACGACTACTTCCGGATGATCCGTTCGGCGTGGGGCGAGAGCCTGCGGCACGCCTTCCACGCGCTGCCGAACCCGACGATCTGAGGGTCGGCAGCGCCGGCTTCAGCCGCTGCCGGTGGCGCCCGCCGCGGTGCCCGGCGTGGGGTCCGTCGCGGGGCCGGTCTCGACCTCGCCCGGCGACTGGCCCTTGCCGCCCAGCATCCGGTCGACGAGCCGCGATGTGTACTGTCCCGGACGCGTGCGCCGCGCGACCAGCGAATACACCGCCGGCACCACGAACAGCGTCAGCAGCACCGACAGCAGCGTGCCGTAGAACACCACGACGCCGATCGGCTCGCGCTGCTCGGCGCCGGCGCCGGTGGCGAACAGGAACGGGATCGCGCCGAACGCCGTGCAGAGGCTCGTCATCAGCACCGGCCGCAGGCGCACCACCGACGCCTCGAGGATCGCCTCGCTGAACTCCACGCCGCGGTCGCGCAGCTGGTTCGCGAACTCGACGATCAGCACGCCGTTCTTGGCGGCGATGCCGATCAGCATGATCACCGCGATCTGGCTGAAGATGTTGATGCTCATGCCGTGCAGCTGCAGACCGAACACCGCGCCGAGCAACGCGGTCGGCACCGTCACCATGATGATGGCCGGGTGCACGAAGCTCTCGAACTGCGCCGCCAGCACCAGGAACACGATGATCACGGCGAACAGCAGCAGCGTCCACATCTGGCCGCCGCTGCGCACATAGTCGGCGGAGTCGCCATCCCACATCAGCGTCGCGCCCGCGGGCAGCTCACGCTCGACGGTGTCCTCGAACCACTTGATCGCCTCGCCCATCGAGTAGCCCTCGGCGAGGCTGGCGCGGATCTCCACCGCGCGTTGGCGGTCGAAGCGGCTGAGCTGCGTCGCGCCCGCGGTCTCGGTGAGCTGCACGATGGACGACAGCGGCACGAGCTCGCCCGTGCGGTCCGAGCGCACCTGCAGGTTGGTGAGGTCGGTGACGGTGGCGCGCTCGTCGGGGCGGCCCTGCAGCACCACGTTGTACTCGCGGCCGCGGTCGATGAAGGTGGTGACGATGCGCGAGCCGAGCATGGTCTCGAGCGTGCGGCCCACGGTCTGCAGCGACACGCCGAGGTCGGCGGCGCGGTCGCGGTCGATGGCGACGCGGATCTGCGGTTTGCGCGGCTTGAAGCTCGCGTCGACGCCGACGAGACCCGGGTTCTCCTCGGCGAGCCGCGACATCTTCGCCGACCACTCGGCGAGCTGCTCGTAGTCGGGGCCGCCGATCACGGCCTGCACCGGCACGTTCCAGCCGCCGCGCAGGCCACCGGGCGCCATGGTGCTCGCGCGCACGCCGGGCAACTTCGAGGCCTCGCGCTGGAACGACGCCGCGACCTCCTGTGCCGAGCGCTTGCGCTCGCTCCAGTCGACGAGCGCGATGATGAGCCGTGCGGAGTTCACCGAGCCGGTACCGCCGTCCCAGCTGCCGGGGATGCGCAGCGTGACGCGGCGGATGTCGCCCTTCTCGAGCTCCTTGGCCGCGATCTCCTCGAGCTTGCGGCCGTATTCCTCGGTGTACTCGAAGCTCGCGCCCTCGGGACCGGTGATGGTCACCATGACGCGGCCACCGTCGGCTGCCGGCGCGAACTCCGCCGGCAGGCTGCGGAAGCTGAGCGCGCCGACCAGCAGCAGCGCGAGCACGAAGGCGACGATGAGCCAAGGACGGCGCATCAGCGAGCGCAGCCGGCGGCCGTACTGCGCGGAGAGCGCCGCGAAGAAGCGTTCGACCGCTTGCGCGAAGCGGCCGTGACGCATGTCCTCCTCGCGCGGCAGGCGCGAGGCGAGCATCGGCGTCAGCGTCAGCGCGACCAACGCCGAGAACAGCACCGCAGCGGCGAGCGTCAGGCCGAACTCGCGGAACAGCCGGCCGTTTTCGCCGGGCAGGAACGACACCGGCACGAACACCGCGACCAGCGTCAGCGTGGTGGCGACCACCGCGAAGCCGATCTCGCGGCTGCCGCGCACCGCAGCGACGATCGGCGGCTCGTGCATCTCGGCGCGGCGATGGATGTTCTCGAGCACCACGATGGAGTCGTCGACCACGAGACCGATCGCCAGCACGACGCCGAGCAGTGTCAGCACGTTGATGGAGTAGCCGAGGCCGTAGAGCGCCATGAACGCCGCGATGATGGAGACCGGGATGGTCACCGCCGGGATGAGCGTGGCGCGCAGCGTGCCGAGGAAGCCGTAGATGACGATCAGCACCGAGGCGAAGGCGAAGGCGACGGCGATCAGCACCTCCTTGAGCGCCGCCTCGATGGCGAGGCCGTTGTCGGTGGTGATGACCAGCGTCGAACCCTTGGGCAGCGTCGGCCGCAGGCGCTCGACCTCGGCGCGCACACCGCGTACCACATCGCGCACGTTCGCCTTCGACTGCGCCTCGATGCCGATGCCGATGCCGACCTGGCCGTCGGTGCGCATCAGCGTGCGTTCGTTCTCGGCGGCGATGCGCACATCGGCGACCTCGCCGAGCCGCACGAGGTGCCCTTCGGGGCCGCGACCGATGACGAGATCGCGGAAGTTCTGCTCCGTCTCGAGACCGACGGCGGTGCGCAGCGAGAACTCGCGCGAGCGCGACTCGAGCCGGCCGGCGGGCAGCTCCACGTTCTCGCGGCGCAGCGCGGTCTCGATATCGCCGACCGTGAGCGAGCGCGCGGCGAGCTGCTGGCGGTCGATCCAGATGCGCATCGCGGCGCGGCGCGCGCCGGACATGCTGGCGCGCGACACGCCGGGCACGGTCGAGAGCCGGTCGAGCAGGTAGCGCTCGACGTAGTCGGTGATCTCGAGCTGGTTCATGGTCTCCGAGTTGAAGGTCATGAACATGACCGACTCGCCGGAGCCGTCGGACTTGCTGATCTGCGGCGGGTCCGCCTCGGGCGGCAGCTGCGTGACCACGCGGCCGATGCGGTCGCGGACATCGTTGGCGGCGGCGTCGATGTTGCGGTCGGCGTCGAACTCGATGCGGATGCTGGAGCGCTCGTCCTCGCTGTCCGATTCGATCTTGAGCACGCCCTCGATGCCCGCGACCCGGTCCTCGATGACCTGCGTGATCTTGTTCTCGACCACATTGGCGGACGCGCCGCGGTAGCTGGTGGTGATCGACACCACCGGACGCGTGATGTCGGGGTACTCGCGGACCGCAAGCCGTTCGAGCGAGACGAGGCCGAAGATGATGAGCAGCAGGCTCAGCACCGTGGCGAAGACGGGGCGGCGGATGCAGAACTCCGAGATGTGCATGGCGCGGCCGTCCCGATGTCAGGCGCGTGGCTTGGCGACGACATCGCCGCCGTCGCGTACGCGTTGTGTGCCTTCCACGACCAGGGAGTCCTGCGCCGTGAGTCCGTCGAGCACGGCCACGAAGCCCGGTTCGCGGCCGCCGGTGCGCACCTCGATGCGTTGCGCCTTGCCGTCGCGCACCACGAACACATAGGTGCGACCCTGCTCGGGCACCAGCGCCTCTTCGGGGATCATCAGCGTCGGCGTGGTCTTGGCGCGCAGCCTGACCGTCATGAAGAGCCCCGGCTTGATGGCGCCGTCGGCGTTCGGCAGCTCCGCGCGCACGGCGATCGAACGGGTGACGGGGTCGATGCGCGAGTCGAGCGTGGTGAGCTTGCCGGCGAACACGCGGTCACCGAAGCCGTCGGCGCGCGCTTCGATCGGCAGACCCGGCTCGAGGCTGCCGAGGAAGGACTGCGGCACGGTGAACTCGAGCTTGATCACCGAAGAATCATCGAGCGTGGTGATGACGGTGCCCGGGCTGACGAGGCTGCCGAGGCTGACGCGGCGCAGGCCGGTGCGGCCCGCGAACGGTGCGCGGATCACGGTATCGCTGAGCCGCGAACGCGCGGCGGCGACGCGAGCCTCGCCCGTCTTGACCGCGGTCTCGAGCTGGTCGAGCTGCGCACGCGACAGCGCCTGCGTCACCGACAGGTCACGGCCGCGGTTGAACTGGTTGCGGCTCTCGAGGAGGCTCGCCTCCGCCTCGGCCAACGCCGCAGCGGTCTGCGCGCGGTCGAGTTCAACCAGCACCGAGCCGGCGGCGACGCGCTGACCTTCCTGGAAGCGGATCGCGGTGACCGTGTTGGCCACCTTGGAGGTGATGTCCACCGACTCGCGGGCGAGCGCTGTGCCGACCGCTTCGAGCGAGGGGCCGAAAGGTCGGACCTGACCGTTGACCACCAGCACCGTGGCGGGCGGCGGACCGCCGCGGCCCATCCCCGGTCCGCTCGGTGGACCACCGGCACCACCGGGGCCACCGCGCCCCATGCTCGGACCACCGGCGTCCTGACCGCCCTTCGAGCAGCCGGCGAGGGCCAACAAAGCGGAGGCCAGCAGCGCCAGGGCGGCAGGCGTACGCGACTTCAGGGCCGAGGTCGGGCCCGCGAGCGGTTCAGGGCGGTGCATGGGTCCGTCATCCTTGCGGAAAGGCCCCAAAAATGGGGCGGGGGTCAGCCGCCTATTTTAGCCCAGAACGTCGGGTCGGACCGCCGTGATATCCGGGCCGTCGAGCGGCAGTTCTCAGACCACCTTGCCGCGGTCGCCACCGGCCCGCCAGTCGGCGATGTTGGCCGCCAATTCGTCGAGGCAGCGCTGCCGGGACTCGCGGGCCGCCCAAGCCATGTGGGGGGTGACGATCAGGTTCGGGAGTGTGGGGTCGAGCAGCGGGCTGCCGTCCACCGGCGGCTCCTGCGGCAGCACATCGATGGCCGCACCGCCGAGCCGTCCGTCGCGCAGCGCGGCGGCGAGCGCCGCCGGATCGACCAAGGCGCCGCGCGCGGTGTTGATGAGCACCGCGTCGGGTTTCATCAGCGCAAGACGGCGCGCATCGATCATGCCGTTGGTATGCGGCGTGAGCGGGCAATGCAGCGACACCACATCGGCGCGCGCGAGCAGCTCGTCGAGCGGCACACGGCCGGGCTGCGGCGCGCCGTCACCCGGTCGCGCGGCGACGATCACCTGCATGCCGAGCGCCGACTCGCAGGCGTGCGCCACCGCGCTGCCGAGCGCGCCCCAGCCGACGATGCCGAGCACGCGCCCGCGCAGCTCGCGGATGGGGTGGTGGGTGAGTCCGAAGGTCGCGCTCCGCGCCCAGGTGCCGTCCACCGCCTCGCGCGCGTACTGCGGCAGACGGTGCGTGAGGTACAGCAGCACGCCGAGCACATGCTGCACCACCGAGGGCGTGCAGTAGTCGCGGATGTTGCGCACCGCGACGCCGCGCGCACGCGCAGCATCGAGATCGATGTTGTTGGTGCCGGTGGCGGTGAGCCCGATGACCCGCAGTGAAGGCGACCCCTCGATGAGCGCCCGCGTCATGCGCACCTTGTTGAGCAGCACGATCTCGTGGCCGGCGATCCGTGCGGCGACCTCGTCGGGCGTGGTGTCGTCGTGCAGTACGAGCCCCGGCGCCGCGGCGCGCAGCGCCGTCACATCGAGCCCGTCGCGGCCGACGGTGGCGAAGTCCAGGAAGACCGCGGTCATGGTGGTCGCGCTCCCGCGGTCGCTAGAAGTACAGACGATAGAGGCTTTCGGCGATGCAGGCGGGCTTGTCCTTGCCTTCGACCTCCACCGTATAGCGCTCCTTCACCTGCAGGACGCCTGGTGCGACCTGCGCGGCCTCGAGCAGCGTGAAGCGACCGCGGATGCGCGCGCCCACCGGGACCGGCGCCGGGAAGCGCAGCCGGTCGAGGCCGTAGTTCACGGCCTGCCGGACTCCGGGCGCCACCGCTTGCTCGGCGCCGGTCAGTCCGCGCAGCAGGATCTGCAGCGACAGCGTCAGATAGCCGTGGGCGATCGGCCCGCCGAACGGCGATTCGCGCCGCGCACGATCGGGGTCGACATGGATCCATTGATGGTCGCCCGTGGCATCGGCGAAGGCGACGACACGGTCCTGGGTCACCGTCATCCAGTCGCTGACATGCACCTCTTGCCCGATGCGTGCCTGCAGCGATGCAAGCGCCTCCGCCGCGCCGCTCACTTCATCCCCATCCGCTTGCGGACGAGCTCACCGGCCTCCTTGTAGGTGGCGGGCAGCGCACCCGCGAAGGCGTTCGGCTGGAACACCGGCTCGTAGGCCTGCAGGATCGGCAGCAGCAGGGCCTTCGGCAGCTCCTGCACGCGGCGGGTCTTGCGGAAGTCCGCGATCGGGATACGGGCGGTGACGATGTCCTCGTGGTGGTTGTCGGTCTTGGCGAGCGTCGTGCCGCGCGGATCGACGATCACCGTGCCGCCGTCCTCGGTGCCGGAGGCCTCCGGGAAGCCGATGTTGTCGGGCGACACGGCGTTGCCGACGCCGACCGTATAGAGACGGTTGGCGCGCGCCGTGGCGATCGCCGACTCGGCGTTGCTGCCGCCGGTGACCGACATGACGAGGATCTCGGCGCCCTTGAGGCCGAGGCAGGTGTAGAGCGTGGGCTCCGCGCCGACCGCCGTCATGGCGATGTTGCCGATGTCGGTGCGCGCCACCGGCATCGTACGGTCCCAGCCGTACATCTCGACATAGCGGTCGAGCACGTCGTAGACGGTGGTGCCGATCAGCGCCTGGTCGCCGAAGAGACCCAGGATGTTGCGCGCCTTCCACTGCAGGTCGACGATGCCGCCGTCCGGGCCGACGATGACGGACATGTTGATGATGTGGTCCGGCCAATCTTTGAGCTTGGCGTAGCAGCCGAAGGCGATGTAGCAGCCGTAGCGCTTGGCGCGCTCGCCGATGACCGCGGCCTCGGGCCCCGGCAGCTCGAAGGCGATCTGGTTGAGCTCCTTGCGCGTCCACGGCTGGAAGCCCTGGATCGGGAACTCGTGCATGCAGATGAGGTCGACCTTCGAGCCCCAGCGGCGCTCGCCGCCCCATTCCTCGGGCGAGTTCTGCGCGAGGTCGATGAGCCGCAGCACGCGGTCCATGTTGCGCTTGAGGGTGCGGGCCTTGTCGCGGGTGTCGACCGAGAGCAGCCGCGACTGGATCGCGGCGACGTTGACGAAGTCCTGCTTGAGCGGCACCGACTCGTACTTGCCGCCTCGCGCGGCCTTGATCTCGCCGTCGCGGGGCGCGCGCAGGCCGGTGGTGGACACCGCGGCGGGCGCTGCGGCGGTCTGCGCGTCGGCCTTACCGGCCAGCGCGGCGACGCCGGCTGCGGCGGCACCGGTGAGGAGTGAACGGCGGTCGAGCTTGGTGTCTTTCTTGGGCATGGCGCGTATGACCTCGGTGAGGGGTTGCTTCTTCAAGGATACGGCCTCAGAGGAGCCTGCGGCACCCCGCGGAACGGCGGTCTCACCGACGGACCTCGGTGCGGTCGCTCAGGTGGCTGAGGCCGGTGGACTCGACGACGGTTTCCGCGGCAGCGCCGCCCGCGACCGGCTCCGTCCCGAGGATGGCGCAGTAGCGCGCCTCGCAGGGCGCGCAGCGCCCCTCCGACCGGCACCAGCGCAGGCTTTTGCCGTCGATGCGCCCCCAGAAGAGCCCGGCGGGATCGGCATCGAACTCACGCAGCAGCGCGAGGAAGCTGCGGCTCGAGGGCAGCGGGCGGTAGCGGCGCATGGCGCCCGACGGATCGGCGTGCTCGAGCGTCCATGAACCGTCCGACGCGCGCCAACGCAGGCGCGCCACCGGGACGGCTCGGCGTGTTCCCGCGATGCCGAGGATGCGGCGGTGTTCCTCGAGGACCACTGTGTCGTACCCGAGGTGATAGCCCACCTGTACGGCGTGGCGCGCGCTCGGCGGGCAGATGCGAGCGCAGTAGGCGTCGAGCAACCGCGTGACGAGCAGGCGGGTATGTTGGGGGATGCCGCTCACGCGGTTAGCCTAGCGCGAGGCGCGCCGCGACCGCTATCCTGCGGTGATGTCCGCGTCCGACGCTGCTTCGACCCTCCCGCCAGCCGTCCGTCCGGCACCGCCGGTGCACGAGGATGTGGGCGCGGCGGTTGCGGCGGTGATCCCGCCGCGTCGCGTGCCGTTGCAGAAGCGGCTCTTCTGGTCGACCGTGCTCTTGCTGCTGCGTTTCCCGCGCGGTCGCGCATGGCTCGCGTCCCGCCAGCGTCGTTGATGCATCCGTAGACAATATTCCGTCCGTCGCGGACCTTCACAGGAGACCTTCCATGCAAGTCGGCACCATGCTGCTCGCGTTCGCCGTCGGCGCGGGGCTCGTCCTGCAGGTCGGGATGAACGTCGCGCTGGGCCGCGCGCTCGGCAGTCCGTTCCTCGGCTCTCTCGCCAACTTCCTGGTCGGCTCGGTGGCGATCGCCGCGTTCGTGATGCTGCGCGTCGACCTGCCGGGTCGCGCGCAGTTCGCGGCCGCCCCTGCTTGGGCCTGGTTCGGCGGTCTCTTCGGCGCGATGTATGTCACGGTGGCGACGCTCGCCGGGCCACGCATCGGCGCGCTGCTGCTGCTCGCGCTGACGGTCGCCGGGCAGATGGTCGCTTCGATCATCGTCGACCACTACGGGCTGCTCGGTTTCGCGCAGCAGCCGGTGACCACGATGCGCCTCGTCGGCGTCGCGCTGCTCGTCGCGGGGATCGTGCTGGTCGCGCGGTGAGCGCGCGCGTGGAAGACGCGCGTTGAGGTTCAGGCCGCGGCGCAGTCGCCGCAGAGGCCCTTGATCTCTAGCGAGGTGGGCTCGATGCGGAAGCCCATCGCCAAGGATTTCTCGGCGAGCGCGCGGTTGATGGCCGGATCGTCGATCTCGACGACACGGTGGCAGGCGCGGCAGACCAGGAACTGGGCGACATGCGCATGTCCCGGCTCGCCGCAGCCCATGAACGCGTTCAATGAATCGATGCGGTGGACGAGCCCCGCCTCCATCAGGAACTCGAGCGCGCGGTAGACGGTCGGCGGCGCCGCCTTGTCGCGTTCCTTGGCGAGCTCGGCGAGGATCTGATAAGCGCCGATGGGCCCGTGCGAGCGCCAGACGAGCTCCAGCACCCGCCGCCGCACCGGGGTGAGGTTGAGTCCGCGGCGGTCGCAGAGGGCCACGGCCGACTCCACCGCGCGCTCGACGCAGGCGGCGTGGTCGTGGCCGGTTCCGTGGCCTTCATGCTGATGGGCGGCGTGCCGGTGCGCGCGGTCTTGGGCCATGCCCTACGGTATCATGGCTCCATCATGCGAACCACGGACCGTATCCCCGTCACCGTGCTGACGGGCTTCCTCGGGTCGGGCAAGACGACCCTCCTCAACCGCATCCTCTCGGAGCAGCACGGCAAGCGCATCGCCGTCATCGAGAACGAGTTCGGCGAGGTCGGCGTCGACCACCAGCTCGTCATCGGCGCCGAGGAGGAGATCTTCGAGACCAACAACGGCTGTATCTGCTGCACGGTGCGCGGCGACCTGCTGCGCATCCTCGGCCAGCTGCTCAAGCGCCGCGACCGCTTCGACCACATCATCGTCGAGACCACGGGCATGGCCGACCCCGGTCCGGTCGCGCAGACCTTCTTCCTCGACGACGACTTCAAGCATCAGTTCACGCTCGATGCCATCGTGACGCTGGTCGATGCGCGCCATATGGAGCGGCACCTCGACGAGATGAAGGAGCCGGGTGAGCAGGTGGCCTTCGCCGATGTGATCCTGCTCAACAAGACCGACCTCGTGGACGAGGCGACGCTGGAGCGCGTCGAGCGCCGCGTGCGCGCCATCAACGCCACGGCGCGCGTGTTCCGCACGCGCAACGCGGACATCCCCATCGACGCCGTGCTCGGCGTGGGTGCGTTCGACCTGCAGCGCGCGCTCGCCGTCGACGCCGCCTTCCTCGAGCCGCAGTATCCGTTCGAGTGGGCGGGCGTCTACGACCTGCCCGCCGGTCGGCATGCACTGCACACCGGGGCTGCCGCGCACGCGCATCACCACGACCATGATGGCCACGACCATCACGACCACGACCACGATCATCATGCTCACGAGCATCACGCCCACGGGGATCATGGCCATGATCACCACGGCCATGACCATGGCGATGGTCTCGGCGTCGCGGTGTTGCCCTGCAGCGGCCGCGACGAAGCTGCGCTCGCGGCCTGCATCGAGCCTGCCGTGCGCGCGTTCGCCGAGGACGCGGTGAGGATCGACTGCGGCGGCGCGTTGCAGGCCGGTCGCGCCCTGCATCGCATCGACATCTCGCACGAGGGCGGCGGCGCGGTGCTCGAGATGCCGAGCGCCGGGACGGTCGCGGTGTTCTGCGAGCATGCGCCCGCCGAGTCCGGTCTGCGCCTCGCGGGACATGCGCCGGTGGTGCAGCGTGCGTTCGCCTCGCACCACCATGACGAGAAGATCACTTCGATCGGCCTCACCGATCCGCGTCCGGTCGATTTCCGCAAGTTCGAGGAATGGATCTCCTATCTGCTCAAGAGCCGCGGCGAGGACATCTTCCGCATGAAGGGCGTGGTCTCCCTGAAGGGCGAGGACCGTCGCTATGTGTTCCACGGGGTGCACATGATGTTCGACGGCCAGATCGAACGGCCGTGGCCGGTGGGCGCTGAGCGCCTCAACACGCTGGTGTTCATCGGTCGGAACCTCGACCGTCAGGAACTGGAAGCGGGTTTCCACGGCTGCTTCGCTTGATGTGCGCGGCTTTCCAGCCATGACGGTGGATCCATGAAGCGTCCCGCCGCGATGCTCGAGCCATGCGGCTCGGTGGTGCTGGACGATTTCGTCGCGGACATCGCCTGGTCGCCCGACGGTGCGCGGCTCGCGGTGGCGGGCGGCGAGGGCAAGGTGTTCCTGGTCGAGCGGGTCTCGGGTGCGACCGCGCAGGCGCTCGCCGCCCATGAGGTCGGCGAACACCTGCTCGGCACGCAGTCGGTCGTCTGGCAGCCGCGCGGCGCGGCGTTCGTCTCCAGCGGCCAGGACGGCACGCTCGCGCTGCGCGACGGCCTCGATGGCCGCTTGCTCGCGCAGCAGCGTCCGGCGGCACGCGGCCTGCCTGCGACGGCGTGGTCGCCGGACGGGCGCTGGCTCGCCTCGTCGGCGGGCAAGCAGATATTTCTTTGGACGCCGGCGTTGGAGCCGGCGCACGCGCTGCCGCCGCTCGATGCGGCGGTGGCCGCGCTCGGTTGGGACCGCGCGGGCCGCGATCTCGCGGCGGCGGTCAACGGCGGCATGGTCGTGCACCGCATCGAACCGCCGCAGTTCCAGATGCGCCGATACCCGTGGGCTGCGCCCTGCCTCACGGCGTCCTACAGCCCGAACGGCAAGGTGCTCGTCACCGGCACGCAGGACGGCTCGGTGCACTTCTGGTACCTCGCCACCGGCCGCGACTCGCAGATGCGCGGCTATCCGGGCAAGGTCGATGTCACCGTGTGGAGCGCGGATTCGCGCTGGCTCGCCACCATCGCGGATTCGCAGGTGGTCATCTGGGATTTCGGCGGGCGCGGTCCGGAAGGCTCGCGGCCGCAGCAGCTCGCGGGGCATACCGACCGCATCGACTGCCTCGCGTTCCAGCCGAACGGCAACTTCCTCGTCTCGGCGGGCCGTGACTGGCGCCTGTCGCTGTGGCTGCCCGGCAAGACGCCGGGCGCGCTCGACGCCCATCTCGCCGACTCCGAACCGTCCGCGCTGCGTTGGTCGCCGGACGGCCGCTTTGTCGCCCTCGGTGAACGCCGCGGGCGGCTTGCGATCTACGAACTCGTGCGTCTCAGCTGACCGCGCTCGCGGACCGCTCCCGGCGATCGATTGCGGGAGGCCGGCGGTAAGGGCTATCGTGCTGCGGTCGTCGACCCCCTCACGGAGTCAGCCCATGCGTCCGTCCCGCCTTATCCCTCGCGCCGCTTCCATCCTTTTCGCCGCCGCAACCCTGTGCGCTGCGTCGCCCGTCCGGGCCGATGAGGCCCTGAACGCCACGGTGGAAGCGCGCCTCGCCGCGCTGCAGCCGCGCATCATCGAGTGGCGCCGCGACTTCCACCAGAACCCGGAGCTCTCGAACCGTGAGTTCCGCACCTCCAAGATCGTCGCCGAGCACCTCAAGCGTATCGGCCTCGAGGTCCAGACCGGCATCGCCAAGACCGGCGTCGTCGGCGTGCTGCGCGGCGGCAAGCCCGGGCCCACCATCGCGCTGCGCGCCGATATGGACGCGCTGCCCGTCACCGAGCAGACCGATGTGCCGTTCCGCTCCCGGGCCACGGCCACCTACCGCAACGAGACGGTGGGCGTGATGCACGCCTGCGGCCACGACACGCACACCTCCATGCTGATGGGCGTGGCGGAGGCGTTCGCGGCGGTGCGCACCGAACTGCCGGGCACGGTCGTGTTCGTGTTCCAGCCCGCCGAGGAGGGCGCGCCCGCCGGCGAGGAGGGCGGCGCGAGCCTGATGATCAAGGAAGGCCTGCTCGACAAGCACCGCCCGGAGGCGGTGTTCGGTCTGCATGTCTTCTCCGGCATCCCGAGCGGCCGCATCGGCTACCGCGGCGGGCCGCTCATGGCGGCGTCGGACTCCTATCGCATCGTCGTGAAAGGCCGCCAGACGCACGGCGCCCGGCCGTGGGGCGGCATCGACCCCATCGTCATCTCGTCGCAGATCGTGGGTGCGCTGCAGACCGTGGTCAGCCGCCAGGTCGACATCACCGCCAACCCCGCCGTGGTGACGGTGGGCGCGATCAAGGGCGGCATCCGCCACAACATCGTGCCCGACGAGGTCGAGATGATCGGCACCATCCGCACCTTCGATCCGGCGCAGCGCGCGTCGATCGTGAAGAGCATCGAGCGCATGGTGACGAACATCGCCGAGGCCAGCGGCACCACCGCGACCTTCGAGATCGACCCCGGCAGCAACCCCGTGGTGCGCAACGACCCCGAGCTCACCGAGCGTGTGCTGCCGTCGCTGCGGCGCGTCGTCGGCGCGGCCGAGGTGCGTCCCGTGCCGCTCGTCACGGGCGCGGAGGACTTCGCGTTCTTCGCGGAGAAGGTGCCGAGCTTCTTCTTCTTCGTGGGCGTGACGCCGCGCGACCAGAACATGCTCACCGCGCCGTCCAACCACTCGCCGCTCTTCTACGCGGACGAATCCGCGTTGCCGGTGGGCGCGCGGGCGATGGCCGCGGTGGCGCTCGACTACCTCGCGGGCGGGACGGCGGCGGCCGGCGCGGCGGCCAAGCCCTGACGCTTGATCTCCGCGGCGCGCTTCACGGCGGCGCGGATGCGCGGGTAGGTGCCGCAACGGCAAAGATTGCCGTCCATCGCGGCGTCGATGTCGGCGTCGGTCGGTGAGGCGTTGGTCTCGATGAGCGCGGCCGCGCTCATCAGCTGGCCGGATTGGCAGTAGCCGCACTGCACCACATCGAGCTCGATCCAGGCCTGCTGCACCGGATGCAGCGCCGGCGTGCCGAGACCCTCGATGGTGGTGATCTTGGCGCCCTGCGCCGCGGCGACCGGCGTGACGCAGGAGCGGACCGGCTGGCCGTCGAGGTGCACCGTGCAGGCGCCGCATTGCGCGATGCCACAGCCGTACTTGGTGCCGGTCATGCCGAGCACATCCCGCAGCGCCCAGAGCAGGGGCATCTCGGGTTCGGCGTCGACCTCGCGGCGCTGGCCGTTCACATCCAAGGTGGTCAAGGGGCTACTCCTGTCACGGATTGGGGGAGAATATACCCGACCGGGCGGAGGACGGAGACATCGATGGAACTTGAGTTCTACGGCGCTGCAGGCGAGGTCACCGGCTCCTGCCACCGCTTGCGGGTCGCAGGGCGGCAGGTGCTGCTCGACTGCGGGCTGGTGCAGGGCGGTCGCGATGCGATGCGCCGCAACCGTGACCCGTTCCCTTTCGAGGCCTCGGCCATCGACGCGGTCATCCTCAGCCACACCCATGTCGACCACTGCGGTCGGCTGCCGCTGCTGGTCAAGCGCGGCTACCGCGGCCCGATCTACACCAACCCGGCCTGCCGTGACCTGCTCCCCATACTGCTGCGCGACACCGCCGGTCTCGCGATGCGCGAGGCCGACCGCATCAACAAGAGCCGGCAGCGCGAAGGGGGCGATGATCGCGATGAGCCCGTCGCGGAGCCGCTCTACGACCTCGACGATGTGGAGCAGACGCTGCGCCTGGTGCGCGCGGTGCGCTACGACGAATGGCATGAGCCGTTCCCGGGCCTTTCGCTGCGCCAGCACGATGCGGGACATATCCTCGGGTCCGCGAGCATCGAGCTGCGGCTGCGCGAGGGCGACACCGAGCGCACGCTGGTGTTCAGCGGCGATCTCGGTCAGTACGACTCGCCCATCCTGCTCGACCCGCACCGGTTCGAGGCCGCCGACGCCGTGGTCATGGAGAGCACCTACGGCGGCCGCGAGCACCGCGGCCGCGACGCGACCGTGGCGGAGCTCGGCGGGATCATCGCCGCCGCCGCGCGCGACCAGGGGAACATCGTCGTGCCGGCGTTCGCGGTCGGTCGCAGCCAGGAGATCCTGTACCTGCTCGCCACGCACTTCGAGGAGTGGCGTCTGCGGCATTGGCAGGTGTTCCTCGACAGCCCGATGGCGATCAAGGCCAGCGAGGTCTACTGGCGGCACAGCGAGCGGTTCGATGCCGAGGCCTTGCGCCTGCGGCGCAGCTTCCCCGGGATGCCCGCGCTCGACAACCTGCATCTGTGCCGCACGGCTGACGAGTCGCGCGCGATCAACAGCTTCCGCTCACATGCCTTCATCATCGCCGGCAGCGGCATGTGCAACGGCGGACGCGTGCTCCATCACCTGCGGCACAACCTCGGCCGACCGGAGTGCCATGTGGTGATCACCGGCTTCCAGGCCCCGGGCACGCTCGGCCGCGCGCTGGTGGACCGTGAACCCTTCGTGCGCATCTACGGTCTTCCGGTGCGGGTCGAAGCCCAGGTGCATACGCTCGGCGGTCTCTCGGCGCACGGCGACCGCGAGGACCTGCTGCGGTGGTACGGCAGCTTCGCGCAGCGGCCCCCGGTGTGGTTGGTGCACGGCGAACCGGACGCCGCCGATGCGTTGCGTGATGCGCTCGGTGCGATGGGCGCAGCGGCCACGGTGGCGACGCCCGGGCTGCGCGTCGATCTTGCGGCGCTGCCGCGTAGAGGGTCTGCACCATGACGGATACCATCAACTCCGACACCTCGCGCAGGCCACCGCCGGGTCTGCTCTCGCGCGTGGTGCGCATCGAGCCGGGCGAGGGCGCATCGGTCGCCGCCGGCTTTCTGCTGTTCTTCTTCGTGCTCGGCAGCTACTTCGCCGTGCGTCCGGTGCGCGAGACGGTCGCGACCGTGCTCGGTACGCAGCGCGTCGCCGATCTCTGGCTCTACACCGCCGCGTTCGCCATCCTCATCGTGCCGGCCTATGGCTGGCTGGTGGCGCGTATCCGTCGCAGCGTGCTGCTGCCGTCGATCTACGGCGCGACCGCGCTGACGCTCGTGGTCATCGGTATGCTGCTCGGTGAGGACGAGGAGAACCTGCGCGTCGGCACCTTCTTCTATGTCTGGATCAGCGTGCTGAACCTGATGCTGGTGTCGATCTTCTGGAGCTTCATGCTCGAGATGTTCGACGCCGGTCAGGCGAAGCGCCTGTTCGGTTTCATCGCCGCGGGCGGCACGGCGGGGGCGTTGGTCGGGCCGGCGGTCGCCGGTCTCACCGTCACGACCATCGGCAATGCGGGCGTGCTGTATGTGGCGACCGGCGGTTTCGTCGCGGCCATCCTCTGCCAGCGGTTCCTCATGCGCATGTTCGCACGGCGTGGGGGCACGACCGCTGGCCATCGCAGCGATGCGGGCCTCGGTGGCAACCCGTTCGCGGGCATCTTCATCGTCCTGAAGTCGCCGTACCTGATCGGCATCGCGGTGTTCGTGACCCTGCTGTCGCTGGTCAACACCATCCTCTACTTCGAGCAGCTGCGCATCGTCAACGACGCCTTCGCCGACCGCGAGCAGCGCACGCAGGTGTTCGCGACCATCGACGTCGTCGTGCAGTCGCTCACCATCCTGTCGCAGCTGTTCCTCACCGGCCTCATCGCCTCGCGGCTCGGCGTGCGTACGCTGCTCACCGCCGTGCCGGTGATGCTGTCGATCGGGTTCCTCGTGCTGCTGGTGTCCGGCACCTTCGGCTCGATCGCGATGATCGCGCTGATGGTCCTGCGGCGCTGGGGCGAGTACGCCTTCATCCGCCCCGGCCGCGAGATGCTCTGGAGCCGGCTCGACACCGAGTCCAAGTACAAGGCCAAGAGCTTCATCGATGTGCCGGTCTATCGCGCCG